>Ga0181469_100684_pt1 | contig 12959 bp, 10 predicted proteins | sample InSIn2SAF170_2_FD_119081 | JGI IMG/M metagenome (GOLD analysis project Ga0181469, IMG submission 119081) | Clean room microbial communities from NASA Spacecraft Assembly Facility at Jet Propulsion Laboratory, Pasadena, California, USA -... ... | reverse complement strand
CATGTATTATTTTTGGAAACAATGTCCTCCAAAAGAGTGAAGTTGGGATTCAGAAGAAATTGATGGTGGGAACTCTTGTTGTACGTTACAGTATTGCAATACCTATACTTCGATGTAGGTTATGCAGTGCTCAAGCCCAAGTATAGCGCGGGATCACTGCATTTGCCCATTCCAGTGACAACCGGGCGCGTCCACAATACCCACGTCCCTCCAGTCAGATGCTTGCTGCTTGAGATGATGTACTCTAGTCTGTATCATACCCCCGTAGCAAACTCTGCATGCTGATCATATTTCCTTCGGTCGCAATTTCCAAGGCCGTCTTGCCCTTCGAATCCGTTGCCTTCATGTTAAAGCCTAGTCTCTGCAGTAACCGGACCACTGGATCGTTTTCTTGCTCTACTGCTACATGTAGCATCGTCTTTCCATTTTCATCCAACTTCGTCAGATCAGCACCATTCCTCAAGAGCCATTTAATCAACGTTTTCCCACCCTCGTCTAACACCAATTTCCAGCTTTTCTTGCCATTGATGATGATCTCGGCCGACTTTAACCCTTCTAATAGGAACATTGGGATTTCTTCAGACGCTGGTGTTTGTTGATCATTCCTGATATCATCGGCGGAGAACTCCAGTAATCTCAAGATGAAGATATACTCGTCCAAAGATTCGAAACAAGGTGTGGGTCGAGCTAAGTGTTGTACGATTGCCGCATGCTCAAGATAACGTCGCCAGCAAATGGAAATAGCCCATGCTGTAATAAAAATTGAACACATGCAGATAAAAGTCATTTTGAGAATTTCATGCACTTTGAAGATGTTGATAAGGATGTGAAGGTAGCTTGAAATTTCTTTCAACGGGGCGACTACTGGCTTTATATACTGTGTTCTAGCTATCCCCTGAGCAGTACGTCGTTACTCTGTCAAACTTGGAAGACTGCTTCCCGCTTTTCAACCCATGATCAGATCTGCAGTCAAGTCTAGGGTCACGACATCCGTTAATTTCATGCGCAAGCCCATGAGAGGCATCTAGCTCAAGCGGAGTTGCAAACTATGCACATTGGTCCACCAAGATGGCAATAATCCCAGGGAAGCTGATACAAACTAAAGTGGCTATGAAGGTATTTTAGGCAAAGATTAACGAATGAGGAACCTATTGTGGCTTCACTTCCGTCGACAATTTGAGCTCGCGGTGGATTTTCACCATTACACAGTGCTCCTTCATAAACAGTATATTCAGCTCGACAAGGGATATATGTCTGTGGAATATTGAAAGTCGGGGTTATCTCATTTTGCGGGACGTGTTCTACCATGAAGCAGAATCGCCTCAGTTGAAAAGCACTCCGAGGGGCTCAGCACAATGCATCCATACGAAATGCCTCAGAGTAACAGTGGGCTATGCTCTTTCATTTCATGCTTCGATTGTTCAGACTTAAGAAAGACAAGAGGACGGCGGGCCACAGCCTCGTATTCACTCCGAGACTGTTATTAACAATCTATAAATCTGCCTTGCCATGTGTATTTCGTATGTATTGATACCTTGACAGATACAAGGTGGATCCAGACCAAAAAAACTTGAAGAAACAGGCAGCCCGGCTGCTGGATTCTTGGTGGTGAGCTGAAGGCCATCACGGCGAAGTAGATTCAGGGGCAGGAAGAGGACAGGGTGCTGGAACCAAGGAGTAAATGGATGAACGTCGGTAACGAGACTAGATCGAAGTATCAGACTTCATCTAGCCGATACGACACTCTCCAGCAGGCGAGAAAAGAACTATAGGGATACGCTACTCGTGGATCAGATGCGTGAGCGTGATCCCCAGCTAAACAGCGACACCTTCTGGTCCCTCGCAATTTTGAAGAGCATTATGAGAAATTGGATGCCGGGGAAGAAAAATAAGGCGCTGCTGGTGATGGGGAGACGATCGATCGAGAATGAGTAAAAGCGGTCAAAGGATGCGCAGGAAGAGAGAAGCTGAAAGATTAGAAGAGATAAGAAGCAGGAATATGAAAACTAACGGGAACGAGACAGAGAATGACGTGATATGGGAGCTCTTAATGCAGGAGGACTAAGTTGTGAAGAGGATCAAAGACGTCAAGGAGGCTCACGACGCTGTGGTACGGCAAACTGCGAGACTGTTGGCTCATATCACGGACATCTCAGACATCACCAACTCTCCCAAACTTTCACGAAAAGCTTGAGCAACCTCAACCTGTGAAATATCCGCCCGTGGGTATGTATAAAGAATCGATGAAGATGATGCCGGGAATCATAGCTTCTTCAACTATTGGTAGCTTTGCAGCTCGAATCAATCGAGCTGGACAGATAGCACACTTGGTTGATGATGCTCCTTGGCGATAATTTACCCCTAAGTTACTTTTGTTCTTAATCCATATTTAAAATCCGGAAAACTACTTCTGCAGGTAATTAAGTTAAATCACATGACTTGCCTCGCTTGCTGATTCAGGGGTAGGTGGATCCTACACACCACGTCTCTGATATCTATTCTTTTTTAACTCTGATATCGGCTCAAGCATATACGGCATCCTCCACCTTAGTCAATAGCAAGCACGCCACGCTGAAAAGCTTCAAACAAAATCAAACTTATTCCATATCTCCCGCAAATTCATCTTAACTTTCGTCTACTATCTTCCATTTGTGAAAGTATCTTCCTCTCCCTACCAAAATTGATACCTAGAGCTTGGCCAATCAATCGCCGTGCAACCACATCCGTTGTCTCAGGCCTTCCTGCTGTTCTTCTCGTGAAAGAAGTACCATATCGGCTTGAAGCTCTGTTATTTTGAAGTCGTTTTACTACCCTAGGACGACAATTTTTCCAGGAGGCCTTGAAGAGCTCGGCAGGGTGAATAAATGTAGTTCTATCCAGAGCGGTATGTGTAGGTTGTAGATTTCCGTTGTTATGCTGCTCCCGAGATTGTGTATTTGTTACTGGCTGCTTAGAATTTTGTGCCTGTTTGGCTGATTCAGCTTGCAATGATGCTGCTGGTTCCTGGGCAGTGGCGATGAAGGTTCTCTGCGAAGTCATGCCTGACGAGAATCTTCTAGAGAAGGGATCGTTGCTGGCCGGGTCGTCCCCCAAGGCGGGGCTTGATTTTCTGATTGGAGAAGGCATGTTCGCCGGGTGGGCAACTAGATTTGCTGCGAAGTTTCTTATTTTGACGGTGGACGGGAGTCGATTGCTGTGACTTTGAGGCTAGTAGATTGATATAGGAGAATCGCCGATAGCGAGCTATAAGGAGAGAGAAAACATGAATTGATGAGCCGGCCAAGGCCCAGATATAACGATTCCGAGCATGGCGCTGCTCATTAATGCCGCAAATCAACCTTAGAGACCCAGGCGCTCAGCCACACCATTTCGGACGTGGTGGCATTTGAGTGATGTACGAGCATTTATGCGTTCGAAGCGCTCCTCGATGCCACTGTCATGCAATCTACGTCTAGCTTGGCTGTGCATTCGTGGGAGGCGTCATAGCATGCACTGAGTCTCCTATAAAACCTATACCCTTTCCGCGCCTCAAAATCATCACCACTACCCAGCCTCAAGATGTGTTTAAATCCAAAAGCTACGCCCCATCACTCCTAGCAAGTACATTACCGTCAGTCAATCCTACTTGATCTTCTAGGATTTCATGGGGCATCACTGAGCAGAGATGGATTCGTTCCAAACCGCAGCGCATCACTGGAGAAAATCATACCAAATCGGCACTGGTAAACCTGCCTCAGACTTTCTTAATCGGCAGGACCCTTTCATTCAGCACCAGCTCACGAAAGCGATGGAAAAATTTCTCGAGAATGTCAGGAGTGGTGAAAGACTCTGGTCAGCCAATAGAACTTGCATTCAAGATTCCGACTTACAATTCCCTGGGGCTATGCCATCCACAAATGGACCGCAGAACAACTCGACACCAGTCACAAAGGCTGTGAATGCAAAAGTATTGCAGCACTGGGACTCACAGACCAGGTACGTCAAAAGTGACCAACCACAAGTGTATGATCTAAACACTGAACAAGAAGTAATAGGGCCCTGCCCTCACCAACTGCAACAAATCGAATTGACTTGGACGATTCGAATCAATCATCTATATTCAGACCAACTCCGGATAGAAGCGCAACACAGCCAGAAGATATTCAAGCAAGGTTATTAGTAGGGTGGGGTGCTTACTCTAAGCACACTCGAGCTGACGAAGGACCCACTGGCAATTCGAAAAGGAGAAAGCTCCAAGAAAACTACTCGATTCCTTGGAATCCTCCTAGCTCCACGGATGACCAAGCAAAGAGGATAGATCATGCAGACCCCAACATCCAAGTTGGACTTCGAGCCGGACTTAGAGCCGGACTTCCGACTCGGAAAAATCTATCTCATCAAATTCCTCCGCCAAAGAGGCATTTCATTACCCCGATCGCCAAGAAGATTGTTCTCGAGAGTCCCACAGACAACATTAGAAACCCCACAATCGAAAATCCACCTGGCTCAATCAACACGACGAGTTGCTTACAGGGAGGAGAATCTGCGGAAAACGGCACTTCTATGGTGGCCACGAGATTAACGTTGCTGCCGCAATTGTTGGGCCAGGCAAGCGCTACTGGAGAATTTGGCGCGACTGTTGGGGAAGCACCACAAGCTCAGAATCTAGTTCAAGACGTTCATCTATCTTGTTCCCCCAAAACTAAGACAACAGTACCAATCTTTATCATCACTCCGGGGGTCCCGCTCATTGAACAGCTATGGCCCGAAGGGAAAATGCTAGGGTCAACCCTCTTGGCATTCGTTGAAGAGATCTCGAAAGTGAAGCAGCTCAGCCACGGCGACATAGAGAAGATAGAATTGACCCTTAGAACAACTGTCATGTCTGTATGTGATACGAAAATCACAATATTTCAAGGAAATGAAGACTTGTGGAAGTTTGCTAAGGATGTATTCAAAGACAGAATGAAGGAGGCAATGACGGAGGCAAAAGCAAAAAAAATCAAGGCGTGTTTTAGGATCCTGGTTAAGCCATACTATGAAGAAGAAGAATTTGAGTTTTAGTGTACAAACATTTCTATCCTCATAACATATGTTCCTCAAGATAACGACTTTTCCTTGGCAGCGTCAGAACTCAGTCTATCTACAGGTAGAACTTCTCCTGAGAAATAAATATGATACGATCTCTATGTTGTCCGATCCCAATGAAGGGTCTGGAGGCCAATTGTTGCGGGAATGGAATTAGTTCAAGGCTGCGTTCTATAGGTTGTGCTTCTGTCGATCGTGTTATCAATGATTTGGTATCGGAGTTGGCATTCTTGGTAACGTCGTCACCTGCTTCTTCGCGAATATGTCAATAATTTTTGTTGCTTCAAGTGAATTGGAAGAAGGGAACTGAATCTCCTTCTTCTGGCTTAGCTTAGTATTCAGTTATTAGCCGAACCTCCTCCCTTTCTCAATCCTTGCGCTCTGGCTCTATATGAGTCTTGCTGGACCCGATTGCCATCAGTACCAGCTCGGTCCCACTTGAGTTACGCCAAGTTGAGGTCCGGCATGCGTTGGAGAACCTCTCCAAGCATATCGGCTTTGCCGAATCCGACTGCCATCAGCACTAGTTGCTTCCAGTCAAGTTCGGCCCAGTCAAGTCTGGCTCAGTCAAGGGTATATGTTGTAGCACCTGTCCTAGCATGTCTGCTTTGTCAGATTCGATTGCTTTCTCTGGTGCTGCATCTGGCATTTGTTGCGGCATTTCTCCAAGCGTAATAGAGTAGCTGGTATCGATTGAGAGATATGATGATTTATGATACGTTTTATTACGAATCGCAGATACCCGGAGGTGGTAAATCAAGGAATTGAAGGAAATAGACCGTTTTCAAAGTAGAGTTGTGCTGGTGAGCCGCGGATATCATGTCATTTATAGACCGGAAGAGAATCTGGCGAAGACATCCATGACAAGACAGACTTTGTTGCAAGTAACAGGCTACTTTCTAGCTGCATCTTTGGGGATTAAAATCACATTTTCGGGCTTCCTCCTGAAGTACTACCACATTTCCATACAAGGCGTTAACCTTATCAGCAATGCCGGTGCCCTGAAACCTATGTTCGTCAAACAAGTCTTTCTCATTCCCTGAATTCTTTTGTGGCAATGGAAGGCGGTAGAAGCTGCAGCATAATGAAGAAATCAAGAGTTGCTCGATTTCAGACCATGTGAAAGTTGCCTCACCGCTCAAATTGGAACACACCTAGTGGCGGGTATTCCGTGCTCACGGGTGTCTTGATGAGGCATTCTTGAAAGGGCCAGGAAGGACCCCTTGAAGATACGACAAGGAGAATATCCCGCTTCCTCTCACAGCTTCGTCACGTAACCCACAAAGACTCTCAGGTCTCACCTGAACTCTCCCATCCGATGGGAAGTCGCAAAGTCCCAAGCTTACTCTTGGCCGGTATATACAAGCTGCTCCAGTCCCGGCGATGTCATGAATGCAACAAATGACTTGTAAGGTGCTATGACGTGAATAATAAGCAGGAATTTTGTTGTGCGTGGATTAACCAATGTTTGAAGCATATGGAGACATAAACTGACGATGACTACACTATACAGTATTCTTGCATATTCTCTGTCAGAATTCAGACTCTAGCTTTGGGAGAAAGTTGTGCAGTAAACAAAGCATGTCTGAAAGTAGAACAAACGATTGACCATCCCCTAATCAACATTTCTCACTTTACTTCGCCGCTGCCATTTTGCCTTGAGCAAAAATGACTAGGATTAAAGTTGTTTCCTCGTTTTTATGCGTCAAGAGCTACTTTCATGCAGTGGCGTGAGTTGGTTGATGACAACCGATAAGCTAGCATAAACTCTGCTTTACCCCAGAGATATATATAGCGATTTCCACATCTTTTGCTTCATGTTACCAATATGAAACATCTCTCCTCTCCGTATGTCCCTAGTATATCGTTGTGATCACCGAGACAATTACTACTATATCCATCGTTTACGGCTTTGTCTCCTAGTGGTATGTCTTCTTCGCGCACCCAAATCTGAATCGTGTTACGAAATGTTCGTCTTCCTGACAGCTGCTGTCTAGCTATTGTTTATCCGCCGTGCCTGCGCTTCTAATGTTTCAGCTAGAAATATTAGAAACCCAAGCTATCCTTTTGTTCCAGAATGGACATTATCGGGCCAGCGCATACTTTTACGTTCAAGCCCACTGCTGTATATCAAATATATCCCGATCTCCAGGACCCTTGGATGTCTTATGGCGTCGTGAACTTGAGCTTCAAAATGTTAGAGTTCTCTTAAATGCAACAATAGCATACCTAAAGAGTGCAAAATTCGAGCCATGGCTCAATAAGGACGCGGGTGAACTTAGTTATATGGCGAATTACTTTGCCTATGAAGCGTTTGAATCGTTGCAGCAATACTATGGGATACCCAAAAATATAGCACAAAAAAATGTTCGAGTAACGTCCCTCCCTGCGTAGCGAGACTCCCTGTGTGCCGAGACAGGCCAATCAAATTAAATGAATTTCGAGATTAACAGATCTCTATATTAAGAGGGATAGTGTGACGAACATATTACTGACTCTGAATATGAATACTTTTTACTGTTGTTAGTTTAAAAGAGATATTACGAAGAAAAAATCGGAATTCTTGCGATTTCATTGGTCTGTCTCGCCACACAGGGAGTCTCGCTACGCAGGGAGGGACGTTACTCTTTCAAGCACCCCTGGACGTTCAACTTTTAGAGCTCCATGATTTGGCAAAGGATCCAATAAGACCACCTTTAGATATTATCCCAGATCACAGGTCAGAGTGGACTTTTATCTTGTGCCTTGTTAATTGGTCCAAGTAAGCAAGAATGAAAGAGCTATTGAGAGCAGATAGGCTAATGTGACATTTTAGTATCACCATCATCTAGCGGACCGTACCAGATAGACTATTGCCAGGAGAAGAGAAGATTTTATAGTATGTTATCTGCGTAGACTAGGAAATTACATCTACGATTTTTAGCTCGGAACTTTCAATCTATATGTCTCACTGTTTCCTACGATGAATTTTCACCCAAAGAGTTTCAGTGTCCGTGAACTGATGCGAGGTTTTATATCCAAGCGTCTCCATATGCTTAATCATTAAAGCTCAAATAAGATTTCCAGACCAGGGCAATGCCTGCGGAGTTGAATCCAATTTGTAAGACATTCAGGATTTGCAGTAATCTTCGTGATTGTCATCACGCAATATAAAAATAGCATACAATTCTGGTTAGAACTACAGTCACTTTTGATGATATGGTATCTTCTTTCAAAAATAGATTCTATACTTGGAATTAAATTTTGATACACTCCTTGTACTTAAAAGCGGTCCACTTTGATACTGTGCACGGTATTCATTCCATCACATTGTAAAATGCCACTCTCTCGTAAGAGACCTGCCTTTATTGAAGAAGAAGATCTCGGTTTACGCCAAGCGTTGCATGATGATGTTGTTAAAGAGGAAAAGTTTCACCATTATCCCGCTGTGCGACAGATACCTACAATCGGGAAAGTATCCAGTGGCTCAACACTTCGTTTAGACACTAACCTAGCACAATCACTTCAAACTACTGAAAATGCCAAGCGATCTCAAGAATCGCTTATATCCAAACCTAAAAAGCCTAAGACACATAAAGATATGGTATATGAGGAGTATTGTATTCCTTTCAAGTACAAGCTTTTTGCCACTGGCAGTCTCTGGTTTCTTTTATTCGGGTTCGTTCTGTTCTCCGGAACTTTTACAACCATTAAACTTAATACTGCTGAAGAGGTTTTAATTTCAAAGTTTGAGAATATTCCTATGTTTGTGTTAGGAACTCTATTTTGTGGAGCGTCATCATGTGCTTTATTCTATCTCAGTTGGAGATGGAAAAATAATTCGATATGGCTTGTTGAAAGGATACTTCTGTACGTATTGTCTGATTTATTATAGGCAAATCTTAACTAACAGAAGAGACCGGGATTTATCAATTCAGCAACTGGACTGGGGAATACCCTTATAAGTGTAGGCACAATTCATCATTGGGAGATTTCTGCCACAGCAAAGAGCACGATTATTATTACCACAATTTATCTAGGAGTATTCGCTTTCCCGCTTATCTGGTATGGTCTCTCACTCTGGCGTATGGAGGAAGACCAAGAGAAGAGCAACGAACTGCCCTAACGAAGATTTGCTATCATTCTGTATACACACCTTTGCCTATCGCAATAAATCTCCACAGTCCAGTCATATGAAACTATTCTGAAATAAGCTACCCCGTAAGTATAAAATTGCGTGTCCTGAAGCTTTTCTAGACTTACTGACAGGCAAATAATGTGGATAGAGTCGTTCGGGGGTAAATATCATACATTTTTTTATACTTATTTGATTATTGTTTGGATTTCAGCGAATATTCAAGGATCTATAGCTAGAGAGCACGTATAAGATAAGAAGGCTTAAGCATTCTCCTCAACGAAATTTCGTGTACTGTAGCTAGTTAACATTAAGTCTTGAAATCTTAGTTCGCCTGCGCCTGCTGGCTGCTTCTGTAAGATGCCTCGTTTCCATTTTGATTTCTTTAGGTAGATGGTCTCGTGATGACAACGGTTTGATCCTCAACTAAATTTGAACAAGGACCAAAACTTTTGGTCTCTCGTCGTGGAAAATCTTTGTTCCGCTTCGGCAATTCCCACAGAAAAGGTTGAGTATGTATGTGCGGACATGATGACTCGACCTTTACTAGCTGTGGAGGAAAAAAGTTGCTCGATTGCCCGTGGTTGTATGATGACTTTACCTTGCTGGCCGGGTGGCGAAAATAAGGGGACGTGATGACTCTACCTTGCTAGCGGATAGAGAAGAAACCCACAACACACCACCTGAACATAGTGTGACTAAAAATGGACTAAAAATGGATGTCATCTGGAGACGAACCCGTATTTCGACGTATGTCATTGTCATTGTGGTCCTAATTTTATAGTGAGATTGCCATAATGTACAGTGTAATGATTTGTGAGATAAGCTCACTAAAATCGACACAGAACAACAAAGCTCAGATCAACAACTTGACTAATCCTCCGGCAAGGAATTGACTATTAGATTTGCCTTCCCTTCAGCTTGCGAATGGATGCTGACCATATCTTTAACTATAGAAAAGCAAATCAACTTCTGAGCTATTTTTGAAATTATATAAAATTACTGACTGGTTGTAGGTGGCACATTGCTATTTTGAGCTAATCTAGATAAAGAGATTGGAGAAGGCGTTCTTCGAGGATATATAGTGAGGAGCCGTACTGTTATGATTTTGTGTATCAAAAGTCCTGCAAATTCCTCAGTTCAAACTGACGAGACATACCATGGGCAAATTGAGTATTTCCGCGTGGCTACCGTTAGGATTTAATATTGTATCTCTTGCATGTATCACAGCGGTATGTCTAGGAGGTATCTATTCTCATTTGAGTAATATATACTTCATGAAGGTATACTTGGAAAAAATAATTTATGAGAGAGCTGATGCTGAGGATTTCAACATAGGCCGATACTTCTAATTTGTCTATTCATCCTCCCTTGGCCAATGTTCCGCTCCTTGGTGGTATATCCTCTGCTCTTGGAGCTTCCGAGGGCCTTAATGTCTCAGCATCCTCCTTAGGTCTTGCGGATTGGTACACGATTGCTCTATGGTCCTATTGTGCTGATAAAGATGGCCCTTCATCTTCAAATACCAGCTGCAGTACCCCTACAAAAGACTTTTGGTTTGATCCAGTTCAAGCCTGGCATCTGAATGATACAATATTTGCTGACGGACTCCCTAAAGCCCTTAATGATGTCTTGAAAACCTATCACTCAGCGTCCAAGGTTATGGTAAGGTTATATTTGATTGCAATCTCTGCTACAGCAACATCTACAATCCTCGGATTTTGTGCAGTGTTTTCTTTAGTGGGTTCGATCCTGCCACTTATCATTACATCTATATCTACAGTCGGTTTACTCACAGCTTCAATTATGGCCACTGTTGTGTACAGTAGTCTAGTCGGAACTTTCGATACCGTTCTTCGGTCATATGGCGTAGATGCGACTCTGGGTTTGAACATGTTTGCACTTACTTGGAGTGCTTTCCTATCGGCGTTGGTATCAAGTTTCCTGTGGCTATTTAGGGGTCTTTGTTGCTGCTGTGGCAAACGTAAATAGAAGACTTAATCCGCTAGGAATTCATGCGTCGTGACGCTATTCCGGAGCTTTTGCCACATTCATTCTATATGTCGATAACTCACGCAAAATTTTAACAACATACGGGTACCGGAGGAGAAAGAAAGCAAGTCTGGTGATTAAGGACCGCTGGACCCGAGCTGACCCCCTTTGGTACTGTCTTGAACCAGTGCAGAAGAACTAACTTAAGTTATATTGCTGACGTGAGTCCACCTTTGGAGGGCTTCAGTTGAAGCTCCGAATTTTCTGTAGAGATCTATCATGGAAACAGAGAAATCTGAATTGTAACTTGCCTATGCCGCCAAATCGACCATTCCTTATTAGTGAGTGTACCCATACCCTGCCAAAAGCACATCCCATAATCCCTTGCTTCAAGAGCTATCTTTCACACAGAGAATTTTGAGTTGTTTAATCATATATGAGCTCATTTGGTTCTATAACTTTACTGCTCTTGTACTTGAGAACAGAGCCGGAGCCTTTCGTCAGGCAGCAACAAACGGGCGATGTACATGACTCATCAAATCGATCTATTTTCTTCGAGGCAATGTTGACCTGCTTGATCTATTGCTCGTAATGCAAATGGCCTCTGAAATATGCCCACCGAAGCGGCGTACCACACACACCACAAAAGATATCTTAATATCCAGACAGCTTCACAGCCTGTAGCCGTTATACCGCCTTATTTCCAAACCGCTATGAAAAGCACCAAGAACTAGGTGGTGTGACCTCACCGAATGGCTATCCACCAGTTTCGCCGACTCCAATGATGAAAGGTAATAAGATTGACAGTGGCTGCTTAATGGTGAGAATTAAACAATGTAAATTTGGTAGTCGAAGTCCTCCATGATGATCGTTGTGAATCTCGAAATGATTGTGTCTCATCCTCTCTGCCCGAAGCTCCCGGCAGATATGGAATTCCGTGGATATCAAAGGTGATAGAATGGTATACATCCTCCTCTTAGCGATTAGTTGTTCAAATGATTCTGCTTGGTGCTGAATAATGTGGATTGATCGATGCTGCGCCGAAATTCGAAAGATCTGGAGTCGGAGTTCGGTAGGAGGCTTGCAATTTGCGGGAACGATGAAGTTAACTTAGGTCCATAACTGGGTATATCGTTCCCACAACTGCATTGCAAGTGCAACTCTACTTGCGCCGTGGGATTCAACGGCACGTACATGCAACTTGGCTGCTGAGGCCCGAAGTTGTGATGGAAAGAGCGAGCAAACGGCAACATCGTACCAGCATCCTGAATCCAGCCTAAGATGGGCAATTTCTTCCTTGTGAGAAATTTTGTAGCGTCATGAAACCTTCTGGCCTATGGCCTTACACATTTAAATAAAGAGCTGTCTATTCCAAATCGTCGTCTTTTGAAAACATGATTTAGTGGGAGGGGTTTTGCGTAATTGCTTCGGGATCATGTGATCGAATTCCCAAGATCCCACCTTATCTTTCGGCCCGCAGATCTGGACATTTCCCCTTGCTCCGCGCGATCCACAAGAAAGCCAAACCCTCCGCTACCCATTCCTGCAATGTTCTCTAGAAGATGGGACATCAACCTGCGACTCCTCTTCTCTTCTATCTATGGCGCTTCTATTGCAGCTTTGGAAATCGTGCGCAAGCCACAAAATCATCCGAAGAGACGGACAGCACTTTGCGACCCGTCACAATTTGTGGCCATTTACTATATTGCTTTTCATACTATGTATATCTGGTAATAGAGCGACCACAACCCTCCACTAGACTATGCAAACTGATCATAACCTAACC
>Ga0181469_100681_pt1 | contig 12995 bp, 9 predicted proteins | sample InSIn2SAF170_2_FD_119081 | JGI IMG/M metagenome (GOLD analysis project Ga0181469, IMG submission 119081) | Clean room microbial communities from NASA Spacecraft Assembly Facility at Jet Propulsion Laboratory, Pasadena, California, USA -... ... | reverse complement strand
TAAAAGTACCTATGGCAGAGGCTCCTGGGCAAGTAGCATACGCTACCATAAGGGCACTTACTATGTTACCACTTTTGCCCAAACCACCGGCAAAACTTACATCTATACCACGAGGAATATAGAAAAAGGTCCCTGGAAAAGGATTTCGTTCACTCCGGCTTATCATGATCATTCCTTGTTCTTTGATGATGACGGACGGGTGTACCTGGTTTATGGCAATGGCAAGCTCCGTATAATAGAATTGAATAGCGATTTGTCTGGTGTAAAGCAGGGCGGAGCAGATACGGTATTGATAGAAAACGCAAGTGCGCCTGCCGGTGATAACATTGGGCTTGGTGCCGAAGGTTCCCAACTCTTTAAGGTAAAAGGCAAGTATTATTTGTTCAATATCACTTGGCCAAAAGAAGGCATGCGCACGGTTGTGGTGCATAGGACAAGCAACATTTTAGGACCGTGGGAAGGCAAAGTGGCTTTGCAGGACAGAGGCATTGCCCAAGGCGGATTGATTGATACACCTGACGGCAAATGGTATGCTTACCTGTTCCGCGATAATGGTGCCGTGGGCCGTATCCCTTACTTAAGTCCGGTAACCTGGAAAAACGACTGGCCGGTGATAGGCATTGATGGTAAAGTGCCTGATACATTAAACCTTCCTGCCAGCAAAGGCTTAATGCCGGGTATTGTTGCTTCTGATGAATTTGATAGAAGTACTGGCGAGCCTGCATTGCCATTGGTTTGGCAGTGGAACCACAATCCGGATAGCAATCTTTGGTCGGTAACTCAAAGGAACGGCTATCTCCGGCTTACTACCGGGCGTATAGATACTTCGTTTTTATTAGCCAGAAACACCCTCACGCAGCGCACTATCGGGCCGGAGTGTTCGGGTGCTACTTTAGTAGATGTATCTAACATGAAAGAAGGTGACTTTGCGGGGCTTGCTTTGTTGCAGAAAAAAATACGGACTGGTGGGTGTAAAGGATAGCAATGGTGCAAAATTTATTGTAATGGTCAGTGCCGAATCGGGCAGCCCGGTTGAAGTTCAAAGCGTGCCACTCTCTCAGGACAAGATTTATCTGAAAGCGGAATGTGATTTTAACGATAAAAAAGATGTTGCTTATTTCTACTACAGTTTGGATGGTAAACAATGGTCACCTATTGGTTCAACACTGAAAATGGAATACACGTTGCCGCATTTTATGGGTTACCGTTTTGGCTTGTTTGATTACGCTACTCAAAATGTTGGCGGCTTTGCAGATTTCGATTTCTTCCACATTGATAACAGAATTACCAAAAAAGATTAGACCAATCTTTCCTTCGATGTAATTGCCACAATATTATTCAATAATAAAAAAGAAGTATGAATAACAGGATAAATAAAGCAGTAAAGCAAAGGCAACAACCGGCGCTCGTTATTAAAAATAGGTACAATTTATGGCTGCTGCTATTGCTGCTTTTATTTAATGCCGCAGAAGTGACGGCGCAAAGCCAAAGCAATTCAAAAAAGGTATCAAAAGTGGGCGCTTTTTACACCGGTGTTTATCACAATCTTTTTAAAGAAGCAGGTTATAGCCAGGCGGATATTGACGCCAAATTAGCCAAAGCATATCAGGACCTTTTTGAAGGTCCCAACCATATTTATTTTGAAGTGGGTGATTCGATGGGCTATGTATCGGATTTAAAAAATCACGATGCACGAACCGAAGGACTTTCTTATGGGATGATGGTTGCTGTACAGTTAAATAAAAAAGATGTTTTTGACCGCATCTGGCGCTGGTCGAAAAAATATCTGCAGCATCACGAAGGACCGCTGGAAGCCTATTTTGCCTGGAGCATTAACCCGGAAACGACGAAGAAAAATTCGGAAGGTCCGGCTTCCGATGGCGAACTGTACTTTATTACCAGCCTGTTATTTGCATCTAATCAGTGGGGCAACAATACTGGTATTAATTATTACGGCGAAGCCCGCCATATACTGGATGCGATGTGGAAAAAAGATGGAACCGGCGGCGTTTATAATTTAATTAATACCACCTACAAGCAAATCACTTTTGTGCCTGTAGGTGATATGTATGATTGGACAGATCCTTCTTATCATTTACCAGCTTTTCTTGAAGTATGGGCGCAATATGCCAACGATGGTCATGAAGCATTTTATAAAGAATGTGCTGATAGCTCCCGTGCATTTTTGCATAAGGCTTGCAATCCTGTTACAGGTCTTAATTACGACTATACCGAATTTACCGGCGCGCCGCACGATACCAGGTGGATTCCCGACGCATTTCGCTATGACTCCTGGCGTGTACCAATGAACATTGCAATGGACTATAACTGGTTTAGAAAAGACAGCGCCTGGCAAATGGAATATGCCAAACATTTGCAAGGTTTTTTGAAATCAAGAGGTATAAAAACATTTGAAGACCAGTTCAATCCCGATGGCACCCTGCCGGATTCTATCCTGCAGGCAGGCGGTTTTAAAAAGTTAAGGCATTCGCTGGGATTAGTTGCTACTGCCGCTGCTGCTTCGCTGATAACAAAAGATATGGACTTTGTGCACGAGTTGTGGAATGCGAAGCTGGAACCTTATCCCGATGGTTATTTCGATCCGTACTATGATGGGCTGTTATACCTGTTTAGCTTAATGCATTTAAGTGGTAAATACCACGTTATACAGCCGCAAACGCATTAAATTATTTGAACCGCAAAGACACAAAAGGCACTAAGTTTCACTAAGGATTATTTACATACACTATACACTTTTAAACATTTTTTCTTTATCCGAAAATTAGTATTCTTAGTGGTTCTAAATCCAATAAAACCTAAATAGCCTGTAAGATTCATACAATAATAGTCATCACCGTAAATATCCGGAAAATGAAAATATACCCAGTGAGAGCGCTTATTTATACCCTTGTTTTTACTAGCTTTTGTTATTCCGCTATTGCAGATAACGGGCATCAGCTATGGTTGCGAAAGCACAATGCAAACCCGGTATCTATTTTTTGCAAACAAAAGTCGCCGGCGTTAGATATTGCCAAACAAGAATTAGAACAAGGCTGGCTTGGTAAACCGGGTGCTACTTTTTCTTTAAACGTAAAAACAAATCCTGTCCTCAAAGGCGATGGTTATGCAATTGATGCCACGGGCTTACAGGCAAATACAGATATCGGCATTTTGTATGGGGTATATGATTTACTACGCCGCCAGCAAACCGGCGAAAACACCGAAAATATCATTTCCAATCCTTCCTATCAACGGCGCATTCTCGACCACTGGGATAATTTGAGCGGAACTATTGAGCGCGGTTATGCAGGCAATTCCATCTTTTGGCGAACCGGAGTTGATTCATTAACAGTTACAGAAAATGACCTCCAACTTTGGAAGGAATATGCCCGTGCCAATGCTTCTATCGGCATCAATGGTTCGGTGCTCAACAATGTGAATGCCTCGCCTAAAATATTATCAGCCGATTATTTAAAACGGGCAAAAGCAATTGCAGATGTATTGCGCCCCTATGGAATCAAAACGTACTTGTCTGTCAATTTTTCTTCTCCTGCTGTATTGGGCGGCTTAAAGACTTCCGATCCCTTAGATCCGGAAGTAATTAAATGGTGGAAAGACAAGGCAAAAGAAGTATATGCGCTGATCCCTGATTTTGGTGGCTTTTTGGTAAAAGCAAACAGCGAAGGACAACCCGGCCCGCAGGACTTTGGCCGCACACACGTGGATGGTGCTAACACAATGGCGGATGCATTAAAACCGTATGGCGGCATCGTTATGTGGCGTGCATTCGTGTATAGTTCCAGCGATAAAGACCGTGCAAAACAAGCCTATGCCGAATTCATGCCTTTCGATGGGCAATTCCGCGACAACGTGATCATCCAGGTAAAAAACGGACCGGTAGATTTTCAACCGCGCGAACCGTTTAGTGCGCTGTTTGGCGCTATGAAAAAAACAGCGGTAATGCCTGAATTTCAAATCACTCAGGAGTATTTAGGGCATCAATATCAATTAGTTTTTTTGTCCACTACATGGGAAGAATGTTTAAAAAGTGATACTTACCAGGAGGGGGAAGGCAGCACGGTTGCCAAATGCACCGATGGAACCTTATTTCCTCAAAAATACACTGCTATTGCAGGAGTAGCCAATGTAGGTTTGGATACTAATTGGACAGGACATCCTTTTGCACAGGCAAACTGGTACGCCTTTGGCCGGCTTGCATGGAATGATGAACTAACGAGCGCAGCTATTGCGGATGAGTGGATAAAGCTAACGTTTGCCGGCGCTAAAGCAGCGCAGCCAACAGACAGGAATAATATTGACTGGCAGGTGCATTTTCTCACACCCATAAAACAAATGATGCTCAATAGTCGCGAAGCAGCGGTCAACTATTCCATGCCGTTAGGATTGCATCATCTTTTTGCAGGAAATCACCATTACGGCCCTGGCCCCTGGTGGGCACCTAAAGGCATTCGCATAGATTGGACGCCTGCTTATTATCACCAGGCAGATAGCAGCGGCATTGGCTTTAACCGTACCCACACCGGCAGCAATGCGGTGAGCCAATACCATGAGCCATTAACTTCTCTGTTCAATAACCCGGAAACCTGCCCCGAAGTTTTTCTCTTATGGTTTCATCATCTGCCATGGGATTATAAAATGAACAACGGACGCACTTTATGGGAGGCAATCTGTTATCATTACGACAACGGCGTGCAGCAGGTACGCAATTTTCAAAAGGTTTGGGATGCAGCCAAGCCGTATGTGGATGACGAACGCTTTATCGATGTACAAAGCAGGCTCCGTAAGCAATGCCGCGATGCACAGTTTTATAAAGATGGCTGCCTGCTTTATTTTCAACAATTCAGCCGGCGCCCGCTCCCGCCGGATATCGAGCGCCCGGTGCACGATTTGGATTATTTGGGGAAGACGGACCCGCTACAATATGATAAGTAGTTTATCACCATTAAATAAGGTGGAGGTGCTTGCTTTGGCTCATCATTTTCACTCTGGGTTCTGCTATTGCAGGGTTTGAATTAAAAAAGGATTTGTTCCGCGGGAATATTTCGTTGGTAGCAAAAAGATAATGAAGGTAAATGCGTGCCTTAGGTACGCTTGCATGTACGTGCTGCAATCAAACGTCCCATTGAAATGTGGAAGTACACATTTATATGCATCAAAAAGTATCAATTGCAGGTTATCGTATTTCTGCAGGGATTGTTATTTTACATTGGTAATGGAAATGAGTCCGAATTTGAAAAAATATGACCGATCCGTTAGCCGGTATTGCCGAATCAATTGGCTATTTTAGAGGTGTAATAGCATCTGTATAGCATCGTTTGTTATCTTACACACCCGTCAACTTGCTTTTTGTAAAAAGCATTAAGTACAAAGGATATTTGATGAAACGTATTGTACCATTTATGAAATATGCAGTTGCCTGCTATGCATTGATTGCATGTGCCTGTAGCTGCAAAAACACAACAAGGGAAAACACGCATCCCGATTCGCTGGCGATAAGAAAAAGCATTGCAGAAGCACCGCAGTTAACGCCGCAGGAGTCTATTAAAAGAATGCATATAGAAGATGGTTTTGCTGTAAAGCTGGTTGCATCAGAGCCTTTAATTGCAGCGCCCATAGCCATGAGCTGGGATGCGCGGGGCAGAATATGGGCGGTGGATATGCAGGATTACATGCCTGATACGGTGGGCACGGGCGAAGACGAGCCAACCGGTAAAGTGGTCATTCTCACCGATACGAATAGCGATGGCGTAATGGACAAAAGCGATATATTTTTAGACTCGCTGGTACTGCCCCGTGCCATTTGTTTGATTGACAGTGGCATATTGGTAGCAGAGCCGCCCAAACTTTGGCATTATGATATTATAAATGATAAGCCGGTAAATAAAACGCTGGTTGACTCTGCTTATGCTGAAGGCGGCAACGTAGAGCATCAGCCCAATGGATTGTTCCGAGCGCTGGACAACTGGATTTACAACGCCAAGTCTGACAAACGCTACCGCAAAGAAGGTGACCACTGGCTGGTAGAGCGAACCCATTTTCGTGGTCAATGGGGTATTACGCAAGATGATTACGGGCGCTTGTATTACAACACCAATTCGGAAAACCTGTTGGGCGACTATTTTTCTCCGGGTCTTGGTGCGGAAAATAATGATCAAAAAGGCGTAGCCGGCTATGTAACCAAAGTGGTGGATGATAACCGGGTGTACCCGGTGCGTCCCACGCCCGGCGTAAACCGTGGATATATGGAAGGTGTTTTGGACGACAGCTTGCGGCTGGTCAATTTTACGGCTGCCTGTGGACCGGTTATTTATAAGGGGGACGCCTTTGGAGATGCGTATAAAGGCAATGCCTTTGTAGCCGAGCCTTCGGCAAATCTTATCAAAAGAAACATCATTACTGATAATGGCTATATAACAGACGGCGAAGAAGCTTATAAAAATAAAGAGTTTTTAGCCAGCGAAGACGAGCGTTTCCGCCCGGTAAATTTAAGCAACGGACCCGATGGCGCTTTGTACGTGGTGGATATGTATCGCGGCATTATTCAGCATAAAACATACTTAACGCCTTACCTCAAAAATGAAATTAAAGAGCGATCATTAACCAAACCGCTCAACTGCGGGCGCATTTATAAAATCGTTCCTGCAAACAAAACGTTGCAACCGGTTCAGTTTAGCGATGATACTAATCAACTGGTGCAATTACTACAGCATCCCAATGGATGGGTGCGTAGCAAAGCGCAACAGTTGCTGATAGATAAAGGGGATAAAAGTGCGGCAACTCCATTACGGCAAATGCTGCAAAATACGGCTCAGCCTTTGCCTTTGATACATGCTTTATGGACGATGGAAGGCTTAGGCGTTTTACAAGACAGTGATGTAATGCCGTTATTGCATCAGGATAACTGGACCATCCGGATGCAGGCATTAAGTGTATTACCTTCTGTTATTAATAAAAATAATTATGCGCAGTATGCAGCAACATTAACGCAAATGGCTAATAGCAACGATACACTGGCTGCGCCTTATATTGGTTTTCTGGCAAATTATATACAACCATATAATGCCGCTAAGGCTAAGCAACTATTGCTAGCATTAACCCAAAAATATCCTGATAACAGGTACGTGGCCGATGCCATTATCAGCAACCTGCAAAATAAGGAAGCTGCTTTTTATGCAGAAGTGCTTAAAAAAGAGCCGGATACCAGCCTTGCTATCAACAAGCGTTTAAGCATGGTAATAGCCGATATTGCTAAAGCCAAAAACAACAGCAATGCAGAAAAGCTGGCAAAATTGTATCCAAAAGGTGCCGCTATATTTCAATCACTTTGCCAAACCTGTCATGGTACAGATGGCAATGGTGTAACCGCCCTGGCACCGCCGCTCAACGGATCGAACTGGGTGCAGGGAGATAAAAACAGGTTGATACCAATTGTTTTATATGGCTTAACGGGCCCGGTAAAGGTTGCTGGTAAAGTGTACGAGGCGCCAGAGATAAGCGGCGATATGCCCGGCATTGGTGCCAATAAAGAGTTTACAGACGAAGATATTGCGCAGATATTAAGCTATGTACGCAATGCCTGGAATAATAAAGCTGAAAAAGTGACGGCTGCCGATGTGAGTGCTACACGTGCTAAGTATAAAGACCGGCAAAAGACATTTACGATGGAAGAGTTGAATGGGATACATTAAGTGCAACGTTGGTTAAATATGTTTTGGATAGAACAAATGTGTTTTGAGAGCTGTTGACGTTGTAATTGTTTTTAAGTGTGCTTACTTACTGCAAGTAGTTGTTCGCATCTTTTGTCTTGATACAAAAGGTGCCCAAAAATCAAGCACGGCATGATCGCTCCGCCATCGGCGGGATGCGGGCCAGCGCCACTACGTACTAAATTGTCTATTTATCGCTAATAAAAAAATGTATGCCAGCCACCTCTAACAATGTAACTACTACTGTCCTCAACACCAAAATAGGCAGATACCGCTGGACCATTTGTTCGCTGGTTTTTTATGCCACTACCATCAATTACCTCGACCGGCAGGTGATTAGTTTGCTGAAGCCTACTTTGGAAAAGGAATTCAACTGGACAGAGACCGATTATTCCAATATTGTAGTAGCCTTTCAGTTTGCTTATGCCATAGGTATGGTATTCGCCGGTAGAATCATTGATAAAATAGGAACGAAACTTGGCTATGCCATTACGTTAACCTTGTGGAGCATTGCTTCTATAATGCATGCGTTTGCCACAGGTGCGCTCTCCTTTGCCATTTACCGTGCTTTTCTGGGGGTAACAGAAGCCGGCAATTTTCCGGCTGCTTTTAAAACAACTGCCGAATGGTTTCCGCGCAGAGAACGGGCTTATGCCGCCGGTATTTTTAATTCAGGCACAAACGTTGGGGCTATTTTAGCGCCCCTCCTGGTACCTTATATCGCTATTCATTATAATTGGCGCGTTGCCTTCATTTGCATTGGTGCCATCGGCTTTATCTGGCTTATTTTCTGGTTTGCCTTTTACGAAGTGCCGGCAAAACAAAAGCGGCTCTCCAGGGCTGAATTTGATTACATCAACAGCGATGCTACCGAGCCGGCTGCAAAAGCAGGCAGGGAAGAACAGCCCCAAATTTCGTGGGGCAGCTTGTTGAAATATAAACAAACCTGGGCTTTTATTGCGGGCAAATTCTTAACCGATGGCATCTGGTGGTTTTTATTATTCTGGCTGCCTGCATTTTTAAACTCACAATATCATCTTACCGGTATGCAGGTAAGTTTGCCTATTGCTTTTGTATATACACTGGCTGGTGTGGCAAGTATTTTTGGTGGCTGGCTGCCTATGTGGCTGGTGAAGCATAAACACTGGGATGTTGTTCGTGCAAGAAAAACATCCATGCTTATTTATGCGTTTTTTCCTGTGCTGATTATGTTTTTGCAATGGGCGGGCAGCTATCACATGTGGTATGCAATTATCATCATTGGCATTGCGGCTTCGGCACACCAGGCATGGTCGGCAAATTTGTTTACCACGGTGTCTGATATGTTCCCCAAAAATTCAGTAGCTTCTGTAACGGGCATCGGCGGCATGGCAGGCGGGCTGGGCGGCATGCTGGTATCTACGCTGGCAGGCTTACTGTTCGATTATTATAAGGGTTTGGGAAGCATTGAAACCGGTTATTATATCCTGTTTCTTTATTGCGGATTGGGTTATCTGATAGCCTGGGTGATAATGTTTAAAGTGTTGGTGCCGCACATGGAGCCGATCAGGTGATTACAGTGGCTTACCTGTGTTGTTTATATCATCTGCCGCTATTCAGCTAATAAAATAATTTTAAAAAACATTTTTTTGTATTCAAAAAAGTCTCAACTTTGTTAACCATATGGTTAAAACAGGTGGTTAAATGAAGAAGGATTTATCAACAGAAGAAAAAATTTTAGGCGCGGCAAAAAAAGTATTCTTGACCAAAGGCATGGATGGTGCGCGGATGCAGGATATTGCCGATGAAGCTGGCATTAATAAGGCGTTGCTGCATTACTATTTCCGCAGCAAAGACAAACTATTTGAGCAAATATTTATGGAAGTGGTTGCTGCATTTTTACCGAGAATCATTACCATTTTGGATGCAGCAGATACTACTTTGTTTCAGAAAATTGAGCTGTTTTGCAGCGAATACATTTCACAGGTAATAAAAACGCCGTATGTGCCCATTTTTATCTTAAATGAAATTAACAGGCAGCCTAAAGCTTTTTTGAAAAAAGTGTTGGGCAATAATAAGCCGCCGATGCATAAATTATTGATACAGATTGAAAATGAGATTAAGGATGATGTTATAAAGCCAATTCAGCCATTGCAGTTGCTGATAAACACGTTATCACTTTGCATTTTTCCTTTTTTGGCTTGCCCTATGATTCAATTAATTGCCGGAATAGATAATAAACAGTTTAATGACATGATGGAGAAACGAAAAAAGGAAGTACCCCAATTGATTATTAATTCGATAAGAAAATAAATTTTTTTATGGCAGTATTAACTAAATGGTTAAATAATATGGTTAAAGCAACTCTTTTGTTTGCAGGTATTATTTGTACTGCTGCTGTACAAGCACAAAACTCATCCGTAATCACGCTGCAGCAAGCATTTAGCCTTGCAGAACAAAACTATCCGCTCATTCAGCAAAAAGGATTATTACAACAAACAGAACGGCTTTCTATTGAAAATTTAAGTTCTAATTTTTTGCCGCAATTATTGGTAAACGGACAAGCTACGTATCAGTCGGATGTTACAAGCATAAATATTCCATTGCCCGATATAAAAGTTCCAACTCCGGCAAAAGACCAGTACAAAATAACTGCAGAAGCAAACCAATTGTTGTACGATGGCGGATTGAATAAAGCACAAAAAGGAATTCAGTCGCTGAATACTTCGGTGCAGGAAAAATCATTAGCAGTTGAGTTGTACAATTTAAAAACCAGAATCAATCAGTTGTACTTCAGTGCCCTTTACCAGGATGAATTATTGAAGCAAACCAGCATAACGGTGAGGGATATACAGGCGGGCATAGATAAAGTGAAACCGCAGGTGGAGAACGGTGTTGCCTTGCGCTCTAATTTACAAATATTACAAGCGCAGTTATTACAAACACAGCAACGAGCCATTGAAATAAAAGCCACCCGCAAGGGTTTGACCGATGCATTGGCTGTATTCATCAATCAGCCGGTACTGGAAACAACACAGTTGGAAATGCCTGCAGATTATAACACAGTGAACACCACTATCCTGCGTCCGGAGCTGCAGTTATATAAAAGCCAAACGTTATTAATAGCAGGGCAGGAGCGATTGATTAATGCGAGAAATTTACCCAAAGCCACTGCCTTTTTTCAGGGAGGTTATGGCAGACCGGCGCTAAATTTATTATCCAACGAATTCAAGCCTTTTTACATTACCGGCTTAAGATTAAACTGGTCATTAGGCAGTTTGTACAATAACAAACGCGATAAAAGGTTGATTGAGATTAATCAACAAACCGTTGACCTGCAAAAAGATGTTTTTCTGCTCAACACACAATCGCAGTTGCAGCAACAGAAAGCAGATATTGAAAAATATGCTGCTTTGGTAGCAACGGATAATGATATTATTCAGCTACGCAGGCAGGTAACCGAAGCAGCAAAAGCACAATTAGAAAACGCTGTTATTACAGCAAATGATTTTCTTATCCAGGTTAATGCAGAAGATGCCGCACGGCAATCTTTAGTCTTACATCAATTGCAGCTCCGGCAGGCACAAATCAACTATGCAATCACATCGGGCAAAATATAAATTATGTGTATGAAACAGTTCATTCTATCTTTAATGCTCATTACTATACTGCAAGCCTGTGGCAACAAAAAAGACAATTATGATGCTTCAGGCTCTTTTGAGGCGGATGAAGTAGTCGTCTCATCCCAACTCGGCGGGCAACTGCTTTCATTTAATGTAGATGAAGGAGATTCGTTGATGCAAGGGCAAGTGGTTGGTGTTATTGATTCTACCAATCTCATATTGCAAAAAGCACAGGTAAAAGCAACCATTCAATCGCTTGCCAAAAAGACTTCCAATGTTGCTCCGCAAATACAATTGCTCCAAAACCAGTTAGCAGTTCAGCAGGCACAACTCAAGAGTTTATTGCACGAAAAAGAACGCACCGGGCGGCTGGTAAAAGCCGACGCAGCTACGGGTAAACAGTTGGATGATTTGGAAGCACAGATTGATATTGTTCAAAAACAAATGCAGGTAACCGAACAACAAATTGCGGTGCAGCGAAGTAATACCACTACACAGAACAGAAGTATCTTAAGCGAAAGTGCGCCGCTGCAACAACAGGCTGCGCAGGTAGAAGAGCAAATCTCAAAAGCCAGGATTGTCAATCCGGTAAACGGCACAGTCATCACCAAATATGCAGAACAAGGCGAGGTGACCGCACCCGGAAAAGCCTTGTATAAAATTGCCGATTTATCTACGCTTACATTGAGAGCCTATGTTACAGGGGCACAGTTGTCGCAAATAAAATTAGGGCAGCCGGTAACGGTATTGGTGGACAATGGTGCAGATAAATATCGTACTTACAATGGAATAATTTATTGGATTTCGGAAAAGGCTGAGTTTACACCCAAGACCATTCAAACCAAAGATGAGCGGGCAAACCTGGTATATGCAGTTAAGATAAGAGTGAAGAATGATGGCTACCTTAAGATAGGCATGTATGGTGAAATTCAGTTGCAAAACCCACAATCATGAGTGCCGTTGCAGTAAATAATTTGGTAAAGCAATACAAAAGCGGCAAGGAAACAATTGAAGCCGTGCAGGGCATTTCTTTCGATGTTACCAAAGGCGAACTGTTTGGCATAATTGGTCCGGATGGGGCAGGTAAAACATCTGTTTTTCGTATGCTTACCACGCTCTTATTGCCCGATGGCGGCAGCGCAACAGTGGATGGATTAAATATTGTAAAGGACTACAAAGCCATCCGGCAAAAAGTAGGATATATGCCTGGAAAGTTTTCTTTGTACCAGGACTTAACGGTAGAAGAAAACCTGCAATTTTTTGCCACTATTTTCAAAACATCGGTAGCAGAAAATTACAGTTTAGTAAAAGACATTTATGTACAGATAGAGCCGTTCAAAACGCGTAGAGCAGGCAAGTTGTCGGGCGGTATGAAGCAAAAGTTAGCGCTTTGTTGTGCGCTCATTCACAAGCCGGTTGTATTGTTTTTAGATGAGCCAACCACTGGTGTAGATGCGGTATCAAGAAAGGAATTTTGGGATATGCTGCGCAATCTGAAACAGCAGGGAATTACCATCCTTGTTTCTACACCTTACATGGATGAGCGGATAGTTTTGTTCTGCAAGGCTAAATGCTTGCTGCAGCGTGATTACGGATGAGTTTTGTGCTTGTACAGCAGCAGTACAAATAATACCTGCAAACAAAAGAGTTGCTTTAACCATATTAT
>Ga0181469_100381_pt1 | contig 13010 bp, 10 predicted proteins | sample InSIn2SAF170_2_FD_119081 | JGI IMG/M metagenome (GOLD analysis project Ga0181469, IMG submission 119081) | Clean room microbial communities from NASA Spacecraft Assembly Facility at Jet Propulsion Laboratory, Pasadena, California, USA -... ... | reverse complement strand
TATATATATATATATATAATAACCCCAATTCCAATGGAATATTACTAATGAGCTACACATGCTGCTGATACAATTGACGAATTATACATATCAAGATGACAAACGCAAGGTGATGACACTTGTCAGCGTTAAAATTTTGAGGATAAAGCTTTTTGAAGAAAAGAGCAATGTTACGAATATAAATTATATAAAATATAAATGAATATATAGTAAATATAATTAGAGTTAATTAGTTTATTAGTTAATGAATAGATATGTTATAAGCGACATGATTAGTCATTAAACGGACACATGCCTAAGTTTATAAATAGGTCCTCATTGTAACATTCAATATCGTTGTACATTTCATATTATTAATAAAATATTATTTACAAATACCTTTGTGTATTTTACATTTAAAGTCAACAAACTATAATTTTGTTGCTTCAGTTATGTGCTTGTGTGACATGAGGTTGATCCATCCACTACCACTATAACCACTATGTTCATGGACACATATTGGTCATGGTTTCAATCAATGACCTCATACTCTTAACATAATATGCTTGGATAAGTGTTTTATAGTACGCAGGTTGTTGACAACAACTTGTTGGTATTAGTAATGATGGTTGAGTATTTAATGATGTGGTATTCTATCAACAGATCAAACACCCCATCAATGTAAGTTGTCAACAATAATGGCAACCATAACTGTCATAGGTGTCAAAGACATCCAATTATATAAATAGGTCTCTAAGACCTAGGTTGTTAGTAACAACCACTCAAACATGTAAATGGTAGTTAGGTTGATTGTTATATGAATTTATTCTTATTGTAGGCCATTTTTTAAAGAAAATTAGTTCTATAAAAGGTGATTTCTTTAAATAGTGAAAGTATATGATTGTCATAGTTTCCACATAGTTCATACTTAATGAGGATGGTTATGATAAATAGATGAAAGGATATTTTTATAATGACATTTAAAATTAACAAAAAAGGTTAGGCCTATAAGATTTTTTGTTTTTTTGAGTAAATACATATTTTAACTTTTATGTGCGAAATAATGATATATGGTTCCCTTTTGTGGGAATATTCAATAGTGCGAGGACCTATCATAACTCGATTTTCAACCAATAGTGGGATTAGTTATCACTAGCTATTATCCACAAATGTGAGCCAACACATCGCCATTATTCAAGGAAAACCGTGCCACCTAAAATAATTGACTAGCCTTTCACTCCTACCAAATTCCTCTAGGTCCAAAACTTTAATTTTTTTCCTTACATCCATAGAAAGAGCTATTAGCCAAGAAAAAGTGATTTTAGGTCATACTTCAAGACAAATCTTCTGGGTGACATTCCTCAAACAAGTATCTCTTTTTTTTTAAGAAAGTGGTTTTTTGTAAATGTTAAAATATTTTATTTTGTCTCTATCAATATAGATTTTGCATCACCATAGAAAGAAGTATATGAATTTAGTGGAGCTTAATTTCATGACATTGGGAATGATTATAGACGAATTGAGCATTTGAGCATGAATGTTAAGGAAGGCTTGTAATGTACATGTTATAAAGACATTTTCTTATTTTGTAGAGATATTTTGTCTAGATTTCACCATGAGTGTGGGAAATAAGTTATGAGAAAGATTTCATCCCTAGCATAAAATGTTTTTATACTATTATCATTCAAAAGGAGGAAAATTGTAGCTCGGGAAGAAATTGCCCATAATTCCTTTAAATTTTCATATTTAAGAGCCTGTATATCTATTCAATTATATACCATAAGATTTGACAAAACAATCCTTATCATGGTCAACAACTCGTCCATAGAGTTATTTTGTTGTCATATATTTTCATATCATGTCAAGCTCATAAGACAATTTGTTTTGTTGAGTAAATACATATTTTTAACTCTTACATATGAAATAAGGATATATGGTTCTCTTTAGTGTGAATATTTTAATAGTGGGAAGACCTATCATAATTTGATTGTTAACAAATAATGGGGATATCCATTACTAATTATTATCCACAAATATGAGATAATTCATCACCATTATTCAAACAAAATTATGTCACCTAAAACAACCCATTGGTGGTCTATGAGGGGGTAGGCTTTCACTTCTACCAAATTCCTCTATGTCTTGGGCCTTTAATTTGCTTCCTTACATTCGTAGAAGATGAGCTATTAGCCAAGCAAAATAAATTTTAAGTCATACTTCAAGACCAATATTTTGTGTGATTATCTCAAATGGGTCATTTTTTTTAGGAGAGTTATTTTGTTTAAATTTGACCATAGGGAGTGGGAAATAAGCTATTGGAAAAAGTTCATCCCAAGCATAAAATGTTTTTATACTATTATCAATCAAAAGGAGGAAAATTGTAACAGAGGAAGAACTTTCCATAATTCCTTTAAAAATTATATTTAAGAACATGTATATCTATTCAATTACATACAGAAAAAAATTGACAAAACAATATATTACATATCACAATCAATAACTCATCCATAGAGTTATTTTGTTGTCAACTATTTTGAGATCAACACACTTCTACATACAACTTGGATTTTCACCATAATTAGGAATTATGTTCTTTTGTGAGACATTGGTTAGCTCCAACTATAATATGATCGTATGCACTCTCACACTTACATTCTCATTTTCCTTGCTTTGTTTACTCTCACTAAGTTTTCTATTGAAATCGGCATCAAAAATGTTCTCATATGTTAAATCTATTGTTTTCTTTTATTGTTATCCCTTTGCATTATTCTATATTTTGTTATCAAGATTTGGTTTTAATTCCACCCTTCACCACACTTAAATGAGCATTGAGTCTGCCCTAAGTTTTCCTTTTATATAATAAACTATATTCTTTTTTTATAAAAAAAAAGAAAAAGAAAAATAACACATATCTTTACTCAACGCTCAAGAGGAATGGAATATAAAGGTTAAATTGAGTGGATAAATTCTATCCTCAACACATATGGTAGCTATGTATGGTTGGTATTTAATATTATTAATTTCATAAGTTTTAGTATTAAAATAGGATCAAGTTGAGATCTACTCAAATACCTTGTCTTAATGGAAAAAAATTTACTATTTTTATTTGCATGCTTTCTTAGTTTGATTTCTTTTTTGTTTGACATTTTAAGAAAAATGGATTAGCTTACTTTTTAATATATCAATATGTCTCCTATTGGATGTGGATAGTCTACAACTATTTTCTATAGAGCATACTGTGACAATGTGGAATAGTATAATCATTTTAATTGTGACGTAGATAATTTGATGGGGATTTAAATCAGGAAATAATGTAAGAGTTGCCTATTTGAGTTAGGGGGAGAGATAATGTAAAATGGTGGCATACTCTTGCTAAAGACATAAGGGCCATCACCCAAGCTATCATTATCACAAACATAAATCACTAGCCTATATTGCACAAGCATGAAACACCATAACTCATTGTTTTACTTGTCTATGGTCAATGCCACAATTCAAACCAAAAATGCTATACTCTTGCCGGAGAGATAAGAGTCGCCACCCAATCTATCACCATCAAAAACAAACTTTAGGGACTTTTTCAAACAATAATGAAACTGCAAAATCCATTGTTTCATTTATCTTACGCTATGGCCAATCACATAATTTAGACAAAAATATTGTACAAAAAGTTAAAGACTTGGAACTCAAGTAGAATTAATGATCGTGAAATGAATTTTTCCATCAAACTCAAAAAAATTCAACATCTTATGAAGCCCAAAAGTGGCTAGCATAGTGCCCATTTCATTGTAACCCTACATAATACACACATTAATTGGACAATAACTTTTGTTTATTTCTAAGAGTAATATCATTATTGTTCCTTAATATATCATACTTGAATCTAGCAAAACCCATACTAACCCTAAACCCATTTTCAAGTTATAAATTGACTCAAAATTGAACCCAAATTTCTTATTTTTCCTATCCATATTTTCCCACTCCAAGATTTAGTTTAACATGATGTGACATTAACCTATTGACATAATGAATTCCAAAAACAAAATTTCTTATTTATTACTATTTTAATTTTAATAATGTTATCCACATTTGCCTTTTCATCCAACCAAACTTGTTTTCTTCCAAATCCCTCTTTACTATGCAACTTCAAATTTTATTCTTTATATGTAAATATTTGAAATGCGATTTTATCTTTAAACCATATAACCACCTCCTTGCTTTGCATAACTACCTCCTTCCCTTGCATATGAATGATCGTTGATTATGAATAGTACCAAGCATAAAATTTTCATTGATACTTAATCATTTGAAAGATCATTTTAATACATTATTGATAACCTTATTCAATGGATCCCAGTCCAAGGAATCCCTTCCAAATGTCATTCATGCATATGGATTTGTGCTTTTCCGTTCAAAGTTCTCTGGGACATTAGTGAATTTAATAACAAATGAATAGATTACAGAAAGTTGTTGGCTTACAACTGCAACCAAGCTTGCCCGCTCGCTGGGAAGTCAGAATCACATGCTTTGCCAAATCCAATTTCCTTTCCTACCTCATTATTTGCTTCATCATATTTTAAACTGGTATGATTATCATTGTACAACAGCAGTCCCTGTGTTGGGTAGCTGCCCATCAACCAAGGCTTTGGGCATGAGAATCCACTGCATAACCACTCAAATTATTCAGATTTCCAGACTCGCAATCATCATCAACAGGGGCAGGTAAGTTGAGGTCCAACAGCTCCAGTCTTGCAGGCGTCTGCTGCTGCGGTGTAGGGGTGTTCTTGTTGCTAGAAATGGTACTAACAGTATCCGAAGCTGCAGCACTACCCCAATGGAATCTCTTGTGACCACGCAAGGCCTGACCCGAAGGAAAAACCCTGTCACACATTGAACATTTATGGATCTTTAAAGTCGTCCTAGCGCGCCCAATTGTCCTCCTTTCATCGCTCGCTTTGACACATGAATCCTTAGTCCTCTCCCTTGGACGACGCTTCCGGAAAGAGTCCGATCCACTAGTGACCTCCTCATCAGTAATCTTTTCCTCTAGGCTCTCGTTCTCGCCGTCAGTAATCTGCGAAAAATAGCCCCTGGCCTTACTGTGGCTAGCCCTGTGGCCTCCCAGAGCCTGGTGGGAATGAAAAACCTTATTGCAACTGTTGCATTTGTACCCCGTTTTCTCAACCTGCTCTTCACTATAAAGGCCAGCATTTCCGTCAATTTTCTTATATTTGGGCCTCTTTCTCGAGCATTTCGGAAGCTGAGAACCGGTGTTGGGAACCTTGAGGTCAGCTGATCCAGTCTGCTCAGCCACCATTTGGAATCGTGGGTTTGGAGCAGTGTTTACTCCACTTGCAAGCATCACAAGACACATTACCGCGTCCTCTTCTTCGTTATTCTTTTTCGAATCGAATTGCTCAGGGGGGTTAATTTGTTGGATTCCATACCTGGGTCTCCTGGATCCCTTTCCCTTCATCCACTTATCAAACCTGCTTGATTTCCCAGTTGGATGATCAATCTCAATCTCAGCATCACTCTCACTTTCTTCTTTGTCGTCGTCCTGTGTCTCATTTTGCTGTGGATGGGCATCGCAGCTATCTTGATGGGTTTCAGACTGGCATTTCACGTGACCAAACAGGCCTTTCGATGAACTGAATTCTTTCCCACGCAGATCACAATTTCTAGAAGAATCGATGAGTTTGGAATCGAACTCATAACCTACCTGATACGAGTAGCTCCGATCTGTAAACCGCCAACTGCGTTTGGGATTCTTTCTGAGAGAATACATCCCATTACTATGCAATTGCTCTTCATCCTGCTCCTTCCCCTCCATCGGTTTGTGATCCGAAGCTCTGGGCCTCTTGCTCTTCTGAAAATTAGTTTCAGTGAGTCTGTCTGCAGCGATGGAGGCGGTGGCGTGGACTCTCATGTGACCGCCAAGAGCTCTTCCTGAAACGAAGCTTTTGCCGCAAATCTTGCACAAATAGCTTAATGGGTGCTCTCTTTGTTTCTTGAACATCTCCATGCTGGGACACGCTATATCCACCGTAGTCACGCTGTAAACTCTACTCCGTCTTCACTGCGAAGTTTCCTATCCACACAGACAGTACCTATTAAAAAAAACCCTATCCACACAGACAGTACATATTAAAAAAAACCAGATAATTCAATCAAATCACAGTGTAGTATAACTATGAGCTTCTCCAAGAATGCACGGACTCCATCTAAATAAAGAAAAGTAGAACCATGCGGGGCATGGTTTAATTGCGTAAAAGACGGAGGTTCTAGATAAAAATTGACTTTGACTAGTCAATTTCGAGTAGAGCAGATGTATCTGAATGAATAATGTAGGTGGGCGTGGAAGTCCTCATTTTTTCTTCTCCATCTGTTTCCAATCCTCCCATTCACCATGCCTGTGCGTTGAACTCTTCTACATTTATATTCTGCTAGACCCTCTATTCTATAATGCAACTTTTTAGAAGTTTTTTCGGTGGGTTTTTCTGATCAAAATCTGGTAGTAATTTATTGGAATCTCAAGTTTGATAACTATTTTCTGCAAAATCAAAGTGTTCTAGGGATTTTTCAGGTGCTGAATCCAAATAGTAGTTAAAAACCTATTTTAACTGCAACAAATCAAGATTTAACCTCAATTTCTTCCCGGAATTCCGTCACCAGAATCTCCAAAAAGTCGCATTATAGACAACTCCCTCAAACTCGTGTATGGAATAGTGCCCGACTGGATCCGCTTACTCGGCAATGCACTGCCCGCTCAAGATGCTAGGTGTAAGCGTGGCATAAGGTTCGCTTGCATAGCGACTTTTAGGGGTTTTAGGGCATGGGTGTATTGAATTATTTTCGGTATGGATGTGGTTTATGGAAAATATTAGGGATGAATTTTTTTTTTAAAATTTAGAAATTTTTTCAATTTTATTATTTTTGAATATATGTAAATTATGAATTATTTATGATATTTTTGTGAAAATATCCAAATTGTGGTAATTTTATAGAGTTTTTATAAAATTTGGGTGGTTTTTAACGGAAAATAATTTTATCTTATAAATTTTGAGTGAATATTTTTTAAAAATTTAGGAATTGATGATTTTTTCTTTTTTGGAAAATGCATGGAAAATTAGCTCATCTTCTAAATTAAGCCCTTTAAATTTTCTATGGTGGATGGTTTTCCCTTGGTTTGCTCCATTCTCCATTTAGGTTCAAATTTTCTAAATGGCATGTTGGCTTTTTGCCATAAGGCTAAAAGTGTAGACGTCCCCTCATAAGTGGGACCCCTTGTGGGTGTGCCTTCAAATGTCTCAGATCTTGCTAATGGCACTAGCATAGGGGTTATAATGGTAACAATTCAAATTTTAACAAGGATCTCACCCAAGTAAGCATGGTGAGTTTCTAATTCCCGTGGGTTCAAAAAACTAAAAAAAGTCATGTCAGAGGTCAAAGTTCCACCTCTATCATGGGAATTTTGTTCATGAAACTTTGTTTCTAAGGAGGTTTTCACCAATCTTAAGATGATTCAAATTGTTTGTTTTTTGAAAAATTGATTACAACATGGAATTTGACTCATAGGAAAAATGAGGCTCACTGGAAATAGGATGATTTTGAGTGTCCCATAGTTGATGCCTTAAGAATACTTCTTCTTAGGTCAACAAAGCATGTGTAGTTCCCACATTAAAGAATGATTATGTTTGCTTTATTCCAATCTAATGAAATATCTACAAATTTCAAGAAATGAAAACCTCATATGGGTTTGGAATTTGACACTGAATCCAAAGTGATGTGAATGCTTCAATACATTCATGCATTATTTGACCAAATTATGGATGATGTTGTAACCACTTGTACATGATATTGGACAAGTTTCCCAGGAATAAAAACACTCCTTGATGGTGTCACAAAATATGTTCCATGTAGTGATATCATTTGTGATAGATGTAGAAGAACCATCCTCATTTAGCCTATTATAGAATTCTTGTCATGGAGATTGTCACTATCACCACATCTGAGTGACTCCTTCCATGGGGATGTGATCAAGAAGTAATTGTTGGAACTTTTCTATCTCAAGAAATCTCTGAAAGCACACCATGAAGCCACATATCCAAGAGTCTAATATTTCTTCACTCTTTTGTCCTCCATATGTAGGTAAAGTAAATCTAGGATGTAGTTGGAAGAGGGATGGTTGTGGTTTTCTTATTAGAACTTCCTGTAACAATTTTAGAAGATATGAATGTAGTGGAGCTTGAGAGGATATTCACTTTTCTAATGAGGATTCTTTATGGCAGTTGAGAGTGTATTTATGGTAGTTTAATGAGATGAGAGGAGGAGTTGTAAATCCTAACTCCCAACCAAAAAAACCTAGTGGATTAGTTGTGGAGGTGCAATGGACTAGCTTGCACTATTGCAAGAAAGATCTCATGCTAAAATGTAGTGATTTGGGTTGGGAAACCATTTATCATGTGAAAATAGATTGAACACACAATAATTGACCCAAAACAATGCCAAGGGACGTCTAGGTGGGAGGATTGGGTTCAAAGAACTAGATCTATCAATTTCTTCTTGCTAGAGCAAGGCTTCTACTTGAATTCTACATTGAAGTAGGAAGGATGTTGAAAGAAAGTGCTAATGTAGATTTGGGTGGGAGGGCACACTCCAAATGACCCAAATCTAAACTTCTACTAATGAAAAATGAGAATTTTGGGTGGGGAATTGATCCTATGAACCCAATGTTAAAGAATGAGTATGCCTGGACCCATGCTTTGATATCAAATAATGTAGAACTCACCTCTTGAAATATAAAGTCTAATCTAAGATGGAAGTACACAACTTGAAACCATGATAAACCAAAGAATAGGAACAATAACTAGAATACCCAAACAATAACAAAGCCTTAAGGAAAAATGGCTCATTTTATTATGCTGAAAAAATAAATTCTATATAGGAATATAATGTGTCCACTCAAGATGCACACAAGATAAAGTTTGATAAAGAAATAATAAACAACTCCTATACATAGCTCAAAGGCTAGAAATACACAACTACATCTCTACACAACAAGGTGCACAATAAATAAGAAGCTAGAAATGAAGAATGTTTTCCTTAAGAGCTCAATATTGAGTTGGATGTTGTAGGATCAAAAGGTACATCCTTCTTAGGGAGGACACCCCTCTTGCCTAACTCCTTGATTAAGCTGGGTGCTACTAGGTTAATTGGTGTGACCCCTTTAGGGAGGTCATCCTAGCTATCTACATCATCATTGACAAAAGAACAAATTTTCTTTTAACCCTACCAAACAAGATGGATGATGTATGGATGAAAGCATGAAGATAGGTTACACTTTTGGGCCAAATGTGGCAATGAAATTTCATTTTTTTCCTCTTTTATCGAATTGAAGCCCTCAAAATTCATATAAGCACCGTGGATTGTGATTCAGAGTAACGAGACAAATTTTGGAGAATTATGTTGTCATAATGATATTTATGCAAAAATATTTAAGGTCGTATAATATGTCAATTTTACATTAAATGAAATACATGTCCTTCCAAATTTTCACATAGCTACATGGAGAGAGCTAAGTTTTTCATATTAAAAGATTATTTTTTTATGCAAAAATAGATTTTTTATTATTTTTCGAAGTTGGCGAAGTAATATTTCAATTCCATTTTGCAGACACATGTGTTCATGTAAGGTTTTTTTCAACTATTTAAATAAATTGAAAAACCAAGAGTATCCTTTTGAAGAGGACTCGTAAACGAAGATAGTGATATTTTTTGAAATTTTTTTGTTGTGTATATTTTATGATATTGATTTTTTTATTCAACCTCTTTAAAACAGTTCAAAAAGATTTCAAGCATCATGTTTAAAAGAAATTAGATGAAAAATATCATACTAATTCAAAAATGTCAAACTCATATGCCATTGGATAGAGGATTCCTTCGTGAATCCAACGTGATCAACTCCGTCACCTAAGGAAAAATTTAGTCGTAAGTCCACTAGGGTACAAAATGGTGTTGTAGGAAATTTTGCAAAATGGTTGCTGAAATTATGGATTTTAGGACTTAAGTGACTCGATCGAGTGTTTAATTTCAAAATTCAAATAACTCGATTAAGGGTTTAAGAAACCCTCTATTGAGCCCTTACCTTGGTTAAATAAAAGCTCAATCTAGCTTTAAAGCTTGATCTAGACTATAACACGATCTAGCTTTAAGGTTCGATATAGCCTATAGCTATATCTAGCTTTAAGGCTCGATCAAGCCCGTAGCTCGATCAAACCACTTTTTTAATTCCATGCCTAGGTTTTATTGGAGAGAAATTTCAAAAACATGGCTCGATCTAGCTCTTGGTTAACCTCAGGTTACATTATTTAAGCCCTCAAGCACCTCGATTGAGCGCTTAAAAAAGGCTCAATCGAGCGCTTAAATGGCTCAATCGAGCCATTGATTTTTCCACTCAAATGCGCCCTCTCTTGCCAAAAAGTGTAACCCAACTCCATGCTTCCACCTATATACACATGTGTCTTGTATTAATATTCCTTTATGTTTGGTTATAATTAACTTATGCATCCATACATAGCTACTCTAGGCCTCCTTTTCATATGGAGCCTCTTATGTCCTTGCATTTTCTTCCCACCCAAATGACTAAATAAATATTTCCAATTCCTCTCAAAATAAAGCTTAAAAAAGGTCCTTGTTCACAAATGTTGGACTATCAAATAATTGTAATATCAATGATCTCTATTTAAACAATTGAAAGGATGTTTCCAAAGTTCTTATCTTCAAAGCATTGCTTAGATATCTAAAGTCCAATTGAAATATTTGTTCATTATTCATAATATTTCAACTTACCTTAAAAGACTAACCTATCTCAAAATTTAAAAATATGGCAAATACTAAGCTTCCATTTAAATATAATCAAACAATCATAACCAATAATATTTTTAACCATCTGTATTACTCCCTACCTTGTCAGGGACTAGAACATTTGCCTCCTATCAAAGTGCATTGACTTCCCATTATTTTGCTGAGTTTTTATAATTTTAACCAATTTTTTTAAAAAAATGTTGAACATTTTTATTTTCCCGTAAATTAAAAAGAAACAAATTCTAGAAATCTTATTTCTAATTTTTAATTGGCTAAGCAAACTCTAACGGGACATAATTCCTTTGGTGGATGACATTTTATTTTCAGTATTTGTCAATACTTAAAAAATAATTTTAAAATAAAAAAGGCTAATTTTATGAATGGCTATTCCATCTGTGAGTGCTTTGAAATTGACATTGTTATGCCTAACACTGCTACAACTATGCCCAATGATGCTAGAACTGTGGGGGTTCCAGGTCCCTTATGTCAGGTGGGGGGGGGCCTCCATAATGTTGATACATTATGCAAAGTGTGGGGGTGCAGAGGCAGAAACAAGGGGGTGGGGGGCTCTTTCTCACATCTGCACTCGTACAATGTATGATTCAAAGTTTAATTACTGTCAACTAATAACAAATCATTTTGTAAGTTTTCCTTCTTGAGAGAAAATAAGTTCTTAAATAATACGAGGTGACTATTGCTGCAGAATCCCTCGATACCAGTTATAAAATGCCTTATTGTTGTTAAATTCCACAACGTAATGTTTTTAAAATTTTATCCAAAAATTCACAAATCAACCGAAATTCATGTAGGTGTAGACTTTAATCTAAAAAATAAAACGGTGTAATTATGTGCATATCTTTCAATGCAAGGACTTCTATTTAGATCCTCATCTCCAATTTTGAATTTAGTTGTCAGTGTTTAAGCCTTCGTTAGCTTTGGCATGTTCAACTTATAGTTTAATATACATTTCTATTAAGATTCAACACTGAAGATATTTGGTGATAAATAATTTATAACTTAAACACATTTTTAACTGATCCAGGTGGCTCTAGACACGCTCATAATTTAACAGTGGCTATGGAAAGCTCAAAAATAAAAGTCCTTAGATTGAGGTAAAACTAGGACTAGATCGTAGCACTTGTCTCCTTGATTCCAATGGTGTGAACGACAGTCAAATCCGAGTTCATATGCTCCAGATATTCGCAGTCAAAATTCTGGTCAAACTTGGCCAAGTGGCAGGCTTAAGGAGATGACAAATTGGTAGAAACTCGATGCATGGAATTCGACTATTGGAACGAATGAATTTGTCGAACCATTAATTTTTCCAGTGACCCTTATTTTTGGCAAAGTTAAAAAAGACCAATTTGTTTTAAAAAAAGTTGAAAAATTATTTTAAAAAGGGGTTCGGGTCGGGTCCACCAGACCCGCCTACCCTACTTCTCAACATTGCATTATATAAAAAATAAACCAAAGTCATAAATGGGTTGATGGGTCTCCACCCCCGCCAAACCTCACAACATGTTATATACAATAAAAAATGTTAAATAGTCAAACATTAATGTTACCACTGAAGTGTTAAGGGTAACAGAACCGGTGGGACTTTAACTCGCTCAGCCCAATGAGGCCGACATGCCACCCAGGAGGTTCTACAAGCAGAAACAAATAATACACCTACTTTAACAACGCAAACCAACATCTAACATAACTTCCACTAATGGAAACTATTTGAGTGCCAAATAAAAACTTTAGCCAATGTTTATTTCGTGTCGGGCAAGGCTTGGAATCTCTGACCTCTGCCGACCTAATCTCCGACTCCACCAACGGCCCATACGGCCATACCTTGTTAAATACGCGGACCTCGTGATATATAAACTCGATCAATCATTCAAACATCATGCCAATGAAGTGCAGAGAGCCAGAGGCGGATTGGAAGAGTGATGGAACCTTGCTTAGGAGGAGAAGTGGAACCATAAGCGAGGAGAATCAATTGATGCCAAAAAGGTTCCCTTAGAGAATCAAAGGTGCAAGTGACAAAATTTGTCAAGCTTATAGTCATTTTTTGCGCGTTTTCTTGCCAGGAGTCCAACCGTACAGTCAAAATCTCCATATGAGCAACAAAAAGTCAGGTGTATTATTTGTTTCTGCTTGTAGAACCTCCTGGGTGGC
>Ga0181469_100508_pt2 | contig 13054 bp, 5 predicted proteins | sample InSIn2SAF170_2_FD_119081 | JGI IMG/M metagenome (GOLD analysis project Ga0181469, IMG submission 119081) | Clean room microbial communities from NASA Spacecraft Assembly Facility at Jet Propulsion Laboratory, Pasadena, California, USA -... ... | reverse complement strand
GAGAAGAGGCGGCAAAGAAGAAGTTAGAGACAGCTAAACATGAGCATGAGAAAAGACTGGCAGGTCTACAACAAGTGCAAGAATTACATATCAGAAAGGCAGCGGCCATTGAGGCCAACACGCATCGAGTCGAGGAGGTTGTGATGGCTGTGAACGGCTTGATCGGTCAAGGTATGGACTGGGTTGACATTGGCAAGCTGATCGAGAACGAGCAGAAACGCAATAATCCTGTTGCTCAGACGATCAAACTCCCACTCAAACTCAACGAAAACACAGTTACACTGCTCCTCGACGAGCCCGGGGTAACGGAGGATAGCGACGAAGAGGATGCCGATATCACAGACGAAGAAGCCGATTCAGAAGATGACTCGAAAGTGCAAAAGCCAGCTACGACCGAAAAACGCCTTGCGATTGATATTGATTTAGCACTGTCGCCATGGGCCAATTCTCGTCAGTACTATGATCAGAAGAGGAACGCGGCACAAAAAGAGCAAAAGACTGTTGCGGCCTCTGAAAAAGCTCTCAAATCAATGCAAAAAGAAGACCGAAACTGACCTAAAGAAGTCCCTCAAGCAGGAAAAGGCCACCCTTCGACCTGCGAGAAAGCAATTTTGGTTCGAGAAGTTCTTACATTTCATCTCTTCAGACGGCTACCTCGTTCTTGGCGGAAAAGACGCACAACAAAATGAGTACTTGTATCGTCGACACTTACAAAAGGGAGATATTTACGTCCATGCCGATTTGCATGGTGCGTCGAGCGTCATTGTAAAGAACAACCCTACTACTCCAGACGCGCCAATTCCACCCTCTACACTCAGCCAAGCAGGTGCATTATCAGTCTGTTCAAGTGCTGCATGGGACTCGAAGGCTGTAATGGCAGCTTGGTGGGTCAATGCGGATCAAGTCAGCAAGACCGCGCCTACTGGCGAGTATCTGACGACTGGAGGCTTTATGATACGTGGTCAGAAAAACTTCTTGCCGCCAAGTCAGTTATTGCTTGGATTTGCATGCTACTGGCTCATTAGCGAGGAATCAAGGGCGAACCATGGAAAGCATAGACTGATGAGGACAGAGAGCATGTTGAGCGGTGAAGCCGAAGCTCTTGACGCCGATGCAAGAGGCCTGACAATCGAGGACTCTGATGAAGAGCAGAATGATGGAGAGCAGGACGATGAAGAGCACGAAGCGATTCCGGACGTTGAGGACGTCGGCGATGCTGGCGAAGAAGAGATTGAGGAAGATAATGAAGCTGCCAATGGGGATACTGAAAACGATGACGACGACGATAATGATCAAGATCATTCCGATAATGAACAGGAACGACGGTTCAATCCATTACAGCTGCAAGGTCATGCACGACAAGGGAAAAACAAGCCAGCTGATGAGCAGCCTGAGCAAGAAGTTGAAATTGATCAGACAGAAGCGCAGCAATCAGGTCTTGACACACATCACCTAGAGACTAAGAGCGATGTAGCTCACGAGGATCACCCTAACAATGAAGACGATGAATCCGAGGAAGAGGAGAGTGATACACCCGATACCGCTGACACCTCTCAGACGCCTTCAACAGTCACATCCACGCCTCAAACTTCAAAACCTACAACTCAAAACTCCTCCAAACCCAAAACAAGTCAACCGAAACGTGGAGCCAACACCAAAGCTGCCAAACGACGTGCTGCAAAGTACGCACTACAAGACGAGGAAGACAAAGCACTCGCCATGGAACTCCTGGGCACAACCAAAGCACAACAGCGAAAACAAGCAGAAGACGAAGCCAAAGCAGCCCGCGAAGTGAAACTCAACGCCGACAAAGAGCGCCGCAAAGCGCAACATCAAAAGGCCGCGGACGCTGAGAAAGCCCGACAAGAACGACTCGAACGACAGCGCGCGAAAGGCAACGATGGCACCGCAATTGCCGATGACGACGACGACGGAGAACACGGCGATGCCGCAGAACGCGCCGAGCAGGAGCGAAGAGAGCACATGAACCTCGACCTCCTCGTCCCCCACCCAGAACCAGGCGACGAACTCATCGCCGCCATCCCCGTCGTAGCGCCCTGGACCGCCCTCGGCCGATGCAAATACAAAGTCAAACTCCAGCCCGGCAATCTCAAGAAAGGCAAAGCGGTCAAGGAAATCGTGGGCACATGGACCGGTCTAGCGAGCCGAGGACCGAAAGTCGTTGATGAGACGAATAATGATAAAGATCGAGTTTGGGCGCGCGAGATCGAACTCATGAAGAGTTGGAGAGTTGAGGAGATTGTTGGTGTTGTGCCCGTTAAAGGTGTTAGGATTGTACAAGGTGGTGGATTGGCGGGGCAGAATGCTTCTGCTGGTGGGGCGGGAAAGGGGAAAGGTGGTGGTGGTGCGAGGGGTGGGAAGGGGAGTAAGAAGACTAGATAGATAGATATGGGTCCAGGCTGGACTAAGGTAGCTCTGAACACGAAAAATTGGAATCGGGTTTCCGTTGTGTCTCGACCTTTAAATTCAATGTGGAATGTTAAGGTATATCCTAGGTCCTGAGTTGTAGAACAGTTACGCAAACAGTAACGTTGTACGATGATAATGTAGCTTCTCGTATGTCTTCCTTACTCGTCGCTGCTCATCAACTCCTCGACTGAACCGCAATTGTACTCGGTATGTTACCACAACTCAGTCCGAAGGTTTCATGAATGCAGTTCATTCCTACACTACGTAGTCTACAGTAGCAGAGTGAAGCATCTATAGTATAATAAAAATGCGAGTATCTTATCTCGATCGCAGATCAGCACAACCCAGACTGTTTTTCTTCTCCATGCCCTCAAAGCTACACGTGCATAGTGAATTTTTATAACCGTGGCTTGGAAATGGTTACGATAGAGTACTCGCTTACTAAGTTTATTACAACCAGTCCAACCAGTACATAAAAGTAAAAGCAATTCAATTCAAAGTCGCGGGTCACAGCTACATGTACTCAGCCAAGACCTTTACGAGATGGTACCTATCTACATGCGTATAGTAGGAACCACATATTGTAGATCCAGTGCCTGTACCGGCCAGCACGGACGAGATTTTAGCTGTATTACAGTATTAGCTCGTCTCGTAGTCTTGAATGGCTGTGGTTCTGAGCACTGCTTATACTGTTATGATAGGAGGCTTTGACTTTGCTGGTTAGCTAGATAGCTTAGTGTGTTATTGAGGTATGAGAGTGCGGGTTTGTGGAATGGGGGATTTTTGATTGGGGTTGAAGAATGGTAAGCTGTTAGTTGGAAGGGGTTTTGGATAGCTATGGTTTTATGCTGTGGGATGCGAGGCTGAGAGTGATGACCGGGTGGTCTTTCGGGAGTGATGGTCAGCGACCTCGTAGCATGGGTTGCGGTAGACATGTGGTGTAGAGCTGACGGAGATCGAGTCGTTCCTGCCTCCTAGTGTGTTTGACGCAAAAGACCTAGACTGCAAGTAGCATGATGCTGAGCGTTTTTGTGCCCGATGCATGTTCAATGCTCTGTACTCCATTAGCCTGTCAAATTGGTGGGGACAAAGGACGGTGTTGATGTGAAGTATATGGGAATTGGCTGAGTCTATCTACCGCTGGTCAATGTGTAGTTTCTTTAACCCCCTTCGGAAAAATCTTGCCGCCAGAAATGCAAACAAAATAAAAGCAGCGTGTTCTGCCTGGAGATCTTCCAGCATTCATCGTGGTGGCTAGTCTATAATTTCCGCATGTGCGGCCATGCAGTTTTCCAGTGGTGCTCAGAGCTCCTCCCCGCATCTTCTGTGGATTGTCTGAGCGTGTCATTCATCGTATCTCGTATCGTGTGTTTGTGTTTATTTGTCTTTAGGCTGCATGAAAGAGTATGCGAAGTAGGCTGCCAAGCCACCGACCAGAATGATAGCATACAGACCGACACCGAAACCGGGACCACCGCTAGTAGACTTGCCGCCGGGGCCCGCAGCGATCTTGTCAGTGGCAGCAACCTTTGGCTTTGGGTCGCCGTCAGCTCTTTTCAATGAACCGACTTTCATGCCCTCAAGAATTTCCCGAGCCTCGTCCGAGTGACCGACATCCTCGAAGGCTTCGGTAGCGTCTTGACCACCGACATCGAGCAGGACTTCTTCACCACCTCTAGATCGAACCTGTCAGCTTGACTCTAGAGCAACACACATGAAATGAGGGGCATGCAATGTAAGGAGGTGTGACATACGGATGCTCGTCTACAAACGAGGAAGCGTTGTAGACTTTGTCATGGATGATCACGTAAAGATCCTTCTTGGTGTTGTGGCTTGCAATATCCTTATAACTCAAGTCTTGAGACATGTTGAAATCGTTGTCCAATTGAGCACAATTGACTGTGGATGGAAGGTTCGTTTAGGTTGCTTGAAGATGTGGGAAGGTGCAGTAGCGAGTATTTCGTTGGATGCGATGTCGAAGATAACTCTGGGACAGGGTGGGGGTACGAAGTGCGCAGCAGTAGAGAAAGTGGACAATGTTGATAATCCTGAAGTCGTTCGAAAAACTATCGGAAGTTCAGTTGTGAGGTGGATAGCGGAATATGGTACACTGCCAATGAGGGGCCAGTAGATTGTAACCCTAAAGAGATTCTGCACAGGTGCCGGAAGTTTGCTGCAGTATTCCGCTTCTCGCCATGAGAAGTGCCTGACATGCACGTGCGTTCGTGTTCGTGAAGAACGACCCGCGGACCCCACCACCGGCTTATCTCATCTGTTTACCCGACGCGGTCACGACACAACATTGAACTATTGTATCGTCACCGAAGGGGTGCAATCTCACCCATCACGAAATCACTGTCATTTTCGCATTCATGACGCGTCACAAACTGCTCGAAAATGGCTGAAGCACCAACGACCGTCGCCGCACCTGCCTCTGGTCAATTGTTTTCTGGCATCAAGTTCTGGGTCGGTCATCAGGTTCCTCAAAGATCATGGCTGATCCAGAACATGCGACTCAATGGCGCTGAACTCGTCGTTCTCGAAAACCGCGCCGATATGTGCCTAGTCGACCATGCGAGGAAGGGACATCTACCTGTTGGTGACGGGTACTACTCATACAGCTTTGCGGAGGACTCCATTCGAAAAGGCATACTTGAGGATCCAGAGACTCACCGTGTTGGCATAAAATCGCGTGCGCAAAGACCTGTTGGCAGTGTGACGATTGCAGGCAAGCGAACAAAGACTGCCTTTACAGATGAGGATGATCAGATTCTCTACAACTGGGTAGCCCCATTCGCAAGATCTGGCGGGAAGTGGAAGGGAAATTTGATATACAAGCAAATCGAAGAGAAGCATCCACATCATACTTACCAGAGTTGGAGAAGCAGATTCATTGAAACAGTGCAATATCAGCACCGCACTATCTCTGAAAACATGGCATTAGACGTAGAACATCAAGGGCAGGGAGAGTTAGACATGCAGCGATCGCCTAAAAGACGGCGCTTAGATGGACCTGCCACATCTGGCGCGAGTCATGTCAAGGTACCCAAGTCCGCCTCCATGCAGTCCACGAGCGCTTTAGTGCCAGATTCGGGGAAACATGTTGGAATCTTGCAACCCTTGGACTTTGAAGAAGAGCCACATGTTGAAACTGAGCAGCATCGTACCCAGATAGCTAAAGCTGAACAAGCGCAATCTTTACCTCCGACACCACTCACTTCTGAACTGGAGGCCGAACCAGACGAAGGGTATGACACAGAAGATACTGGCAGACGACGCCTGAGGCAAAGTCTCGTACTAGATCGGGCGCTCAAACAGAGTGTTCTGGCTTTAGGATTTACCTCTGAACAAGCTAGGAGTATGTACCTAGCTGTTCCCGATGTTTGCAACACTAAGCCAGAAGAACTTGATGGTTGTTGGGTCCGTCTTGCTGAAGACCTCGGCTACGGGCCCTCCCATACCCATGACGAATGGAGAGATTTCTATCACACCCTGATTCTTCCGACGTACATGCGACGCAATGCTCTAGCGAGTCATGAAGCACTTGAAGAATTCGTCGAGACTGCTCTAATCAGAGAAAGGAAGCTTAGAAAACTCAAGATAAAAAAGGAGCCAGTGTCGAGCGTTCGCTCTTCGGGAGTGAACCAACGAACTACGAAACCTGCAAGAGCTCGAGTAGATTCTGTCATGACCGAGCCTTCTGAGTCAGACGGGGCTGAAAATGATGCGGCCGATGACGGGAGAGAAGTAATTCATATCCCGCCCATGCTCAGGAGACCATCGCCTGTACTGGAGCTCTCGCTGCATAAGATGCAGCGCGGCGCCATTCAGGCGAATGAAGGTAGGAAACGGGACAGCCAGCAGAGTACAACCACGAAGTCTGTTTCTCAACCATCAGATAAGCCGCGGCCTTCTCAGTTGGCTCTGAAGAAGAAACTGTTTGGTAGGACGTTAGATTCGCAAACCATAGCAACTCAATGTTCACAATTCACAAATACGCTTGCCACACTGCCACCGGCTGAGCAGTCAGTCAAATCTGCTTCCTCGAGCGAGTCCTTAATAAGGAGGCGTGAACGATCAATATTGGAGGATGTAGCAGTCGCTCGTGTTGCTATTGAATCTCAAGTTCGGCAAGATGACAATCAAGTTGAATATACCAACGTGACAGCCCCTGCAGAATCCAGCAGTGCAGGAAAAATGAATCAAGCAGGATTGGAGACACAAATACCAGTTACGCCTCGTGACCTACAGGTTCAAGCGGAAGCTTCGATCTTTCAGTGCGGAGATGTGACAATTCAAAGTAATCCCACCAAAGCGATTCGGAAGCCAACAGTGCAACTCCCGGCCTCAGAAGAGCCACCTGAGTCAGGCCAGCGGTTTCCCCAAAGTTCTTCGATATCACATTTGACATTGCAATCATCGAGCCATCATGCTTCAGAAATTCAAGAACAGCGTACAGATACGGAGCTGAAGGGCAACCCTGTATCACAAGAGCACCAGCCCGAAGTTGTACCATCGCTACCATCACTTGTCCGGCATACCAGCGACCACATCGATCTACTTGATGAAGGTCTTGATGGAGAGCTGGATCTGCACTCCGAGCACGCTCTTTCAGATACTGGCTCGGAATATATGGCGTTCGACACAGCTCCAGAGCGAAGCCAGTTGTGGGATGTCCCTGATGATAACGATGTCCAAGCCGAAGACAAGGAATTGGACGAACGTCCGGTTTTGACTGGTGATTCACAGCAAAGAGTCGCACGGAAGAGGTCACCAACACCACTTCGGCGACAGTCACCGTCAGAAGGCGATGAAGAAGAGTCTGCTCAACTGTTTTATAGGACCAAGGACTCAGCCTCACCACAAGCACAAATCAAGCATGCTACTAATCCGCTTGAAACACAGGCCCTCTTTCAAATGTCTATGTCACGAAACTCTTCACCATTCGACGTTCCTGCACCCGAAGGAGGATGGGAAGACCTGGGCATCCAGGATATAGACGATGAGCAGCTGGATACGATCTTAGAGACTACAGAACTGTATACTGGGCCTGACGAGAGCATTGACGAACGCATCGAACGACTAAAACGAAGGGTTTCGCCTGTTTTGAGTATGAGAACGGCTTCGTTGTTGCCCAAACACCTACAAGGTCATGCGAGCTATGAGAATGACTCAACTATCCGTCGACAACCGGTTGTGATGTTATCGGCTTCACCAAGCGACACAGACTCAACAGGGGCGACTACAGACGAAGAAGCTCAGCACCACCGCGTCCGACCACGAAGCCGAACTCATGCCCAGCAGCTAGACTCCACCACCACCGACACCGACTCAGCAACCCCCTCCGACTCCGACTCCGACACAGAAACCTCCTCCGTGCCAGACACAACACCCCAAAACTCCGATATCCAAGCCTGGTTCCGCTCCCAACGCGCCCACCACCCAACCCTCTCAAATCCAATCTTCCACCGCCTAGCATCAACCGCCGCTCAAGCAACAACCCTAAACCTCTCCGCCGCAGCCCTAGTCCTCCGCATCATGGCCCACAACTTCACCACCTCCGAGGAGGCCAACAAACGCCGTGCCCAACAGCAAGGTAATGGTCGTACATTATTGTTCCGGCCAAAGAGGACGTTAAGCGAAGAGGAGGCGCGCAGACTAGTTCCGGATGATGATTGGGGTGTTTGGACGATTGAGGATGATAAGAACTTGTTGAGTATGAGTGTTCGGGGGCTGGGGAGGGTTGAGATGAAACATGGTGTTGCTGGGGCGAGGAGACGGGGGAGGTTTTTGAGGGCGAGATATCAAGTCGATGATGAGCGGACTGAGGGTGTTGGAAGGGAAGTTGCGAGGGAGGTTTTGGCGGCTTGATATGATGTTGATATATCAGGGTTAGGACGGAGCTGGGAAAAGGGCTTCGATCAAGGTACAGTTGGAGAACAACTGGCTACCTAGGTAGGTATATCCTCGTTCTTCTATGGATGCAAGTACTCATCACGAAATTTGAGTAGTATATGTGCATTAATTCGTCCATATGCTCTATCTCAAAGGACACTTGATAAGACTTTGCAATAGTAGCGACTCTTTGTGAAAGTCGGGCTCGTGCGACTTCAACTAAGTTATGAACAGGTCCAGCTCAGGCCGTGGGTAAGTTCTGCTTAGCCAGTCTGAACAATCGCAGCCTGGCCAAGCAGTACACCGCACAGCCTGTACGCATATCGAACCTCATCTCTGGGCTCAGTTGTGCAGCTCTTAAAACAGCAGTAACAACACCTTGCATTCGCCGTAGTTCAGCTCCCTGTATCATTGGTCACATCTTGCCAATGCGCAAACTTTCGTACTTCGCTCGATTGTACAATCGCTGCCCCATACACCATAAGCAACACATGAACCCATAAACCCATAAACCCTCGGTACAGTAGACCAAGAAATGCTCACTGGACGAATTCGTTAGTCTCCCTCGTAAATATTGGCCAATGGGTTCAGATCTTCTGAAGCAGATCAATAGGATCCAGATTTGCTTACCGAAAAGTTCCTGTTATACAAGAAAACACACGTCAGTGAAATTGTTCGTGAAGCGCCGAATTCCCCAACCATCTCCCACTTTTATGAACACTGGAAACGAGGAAAATAGAGAACCGAACTCCGTCGAATGTATGTGCAGGTGAGGTATCATGGTGGTTATACTGACAAATGGTTCTCGTAGAATTCCAGCATTCTCAGCGGACATTTCTTGTGGACAGCCTCTCGCTTCACTTTGGACTTTTTGCCGTTTTTGAACACGATGAATATGTATAGGTCTTGTGTCTTTGAATCCCGCTCGACTGTTTGAATTTCTTTGATGTCGTCTTCCCATGTTTTGCTTTTTGGCGTCCATGCGCCCCATTCGGCTTCCGCATCGTCTTCTTTGATGAGGGAATCGTCGTGGTTTGAGGTCATTCGTTTTTGTCGTTTTGCTGAAGGGGCGGGGGATTCTTCTGCGGTTGAATCGACGTTGCTGGTGTCTTGGAGGGATTTTGTGGATCGCTTCTTCTTGAGCTCTGTTTCTGGTTCTGGTTGAGGTGCGCCTCCGATTTTGTGGTGGTATGCTGCTAGTATGTCTCGCGCGGCGCTTCGCTGTCTTAGCTAAGTTCTTGCGCTTGCGATTATCCTAAAGAGACGTACCTGAGGTTCTCTTCCGGTTCGAGGGTATTATCGGAGTCTGGCCAACCTTTCCACTTTACCACGTAAAGCAAGGATTTAGGCCCCGTTTTCTTGCCCTAATACAATTCAATCCTCCAGATACTGTTCGTGAGGTGTACGGTGCGTACCTTAGCACGCCTCCATTCGTGACTGCGAATAGCTTCGACTTCGAATCTAGATGACATGTGAGCCAACAACCTGATGTATTGGCGCATTGTTCTCACTCGTCTTCGCCGTTGTCCTCTGCATCCTCGTCGTCAGTAACACGATTTAGTTCCTCCTCTTTAGCGTCTGAGCCTGAGATCTTTCCTATATCATCTGCGAGCTCATCCTGCAATTGATCCTTAGCTTCGACCTCGGCTTCAATCGCGCTTTCCCTGTGCGCGGGTACACCATTACTGGGGATCTCGCCCACGTCGCTCATGTCATCGATATCGCTAGCCACTGTATCGTGTAAGCATTGATCTGCATTGTGGAATGCGCCGAAGCGGCGGACGGCATACACCTAGGCACTTTGGCAGATTTTGATATTCTGGAGGGATGCAACAGATCTGTTGCATCTGCTGAGGTAGTTACAAGTTTGTTGGACACTAGCGAAACTATGTGAATGACCTCCGTTCAGTTTCTAGCCCACTGATCGCAGACGCGCTTTCGAAACACGTAGAGAGGTCGACCAAGTCTATTGCGGATTAGCTTATATTTTGACGCAGAACAGAATCCACCAGGTACCTAGTGAGGCACCAGGAAATTAATGTGTCTCCAACCCGCGATGTGAAAGATGTGTGAAGACTTCTAGATTTTTCGCAATCAGGCAGGATTATTCGTACACCGGCAAACTGCACGCAGACCACATTCCTATACCCGACCGACTCCGTGGCCACTTTACACAACGGCTCAGTACTGGTTGTTCTGATCACGCTGCATATAAATTCGGGCAGCTGCGCCCTTGTTTGCGAAGATGGCTATGCAACTGGACATGTCCAATGCTCAGGTATTGAAGGACGAGCAGGGCAGGCCCTTCATAGTCGTACGGGATCAAGGAAACAAAAAGCGGACAGCAGGCATTGACGCAGTCAAACAACACATTGTGGCAGCTAGAACTGTTGCAAATATAGTCAAAACTTCTCTTGGACCTCGTGGGCTCGACAAGATTCTCATTTCGCCAGATGGTGATATCACAATAACGAACGATGGAGCAACGATCCTTGGACAGATGGAAATATCGAACCACATTGCGAAACTTCTTGTCGAGCTATCGAAATCACAAGACGATGAAATAGGTGACGGCACAACTGGTGTCGTGGTTCTGGCTGCTTCATTACTAGAACAAGCAGCAGATCTTATTGACAAAGGTATTCATCCTATCCGAATCGCCGATGGTTATGATCAGGCCTGTGAGATTGCGGTCGCTCACCTGGATAACATCAGCGATGAGATACCATTTTCAAGAGACAATATAGACAACCTGCTTAAGGTTGCGAAAACTAGTCTTGGTAGCAAGATCGTCAGCAAGGCACATGATCAGTTCTCTAAGATAGCGGTCGATGCCGTTATGTCAGTAGCTGATCTAGACCGGAAGGATGTGGACTTTGAGCTTATCAAAGTCGATGGGAAGGCGGGCGGGTCTCTGGAGGACTCTTTGCTAGTCAAGGGCGTCATCGTGGACAAGGACTTCTCGCATCCTCAGATGCCTGATGAAGTCCGTGATGCGAAAATTGCAATTCTCACTTGCGCGTTTGAGCCACCAAAACCGAAGACGAAGCACAAATTGGACATCACATCGGTTGAAGAGTTCAAACGCTTACAGCAATACGAGCGAACAAAGTTCGAAGAGATGATCAAGCAAATAAAAGATACTGGTGCTAATCTAGCTATTTGCCAGTGGGGATTTGACGATGAAGCCAACCATCTGCTGCTACAGAATAAGCTACCTGCAGTGAGATGGGTGGGCGGACCTGAAATCGAGCTTATTGCCATCGCCACAAACGGGAGGATCGTGCCCCGGTTCGAAGATCTAAGTCCCGAGAAGCTGGGTCGAGCAGGAGTTGTGCGCGAGATGAGCTTCGGAACCACAAGAGAAAAGATGTTAGTGATCGAAGAGTGTGCCAACACTCGTGCTGTGACAGTCTTCGTGCGAGGCAGCAACAAGATGATCATTGATGAGGCTAAACGCTCGCTCCACGATGCTCTCTGCGTTGTACGAAACCTCGTTCGAGACAACAGAGTCGTGTACGGAGGTGGTGCAGCTGAGATAGCCTGTTCGCTGGCCGTTGAGGATGCGGCAGTGAAGAGTCCGGGTTTGGAACAGTATGCCATGAGAGCATTTGCCGACGCTCTCGATGCAATCCCTATGGCGCTTGCGGAGAATTCTGGATTGAGCCCTATCGAGACACTAGCGTCTGTGAAATCAAGACAGGTGAAGGAGAAGAACACGAGGCTCGGCGTAGACTGCATGCAAACAGGAAGCAACGATATGCGTGAGCATTTCGTGATCGATCCACTCATCGGCAAGAAACAGCAATTGTTGTTGGCTACACAGCTGACTCGACTGATCTTGAAGATCTCCCAAGTCATTGTGCCTGGTGAGGAAGGTTCTGATTACTAGAACCAACGCATACCAGCATGAAATTGGCGTCTCTCCCGTGAGAATCAAAAAGCATGAAGGAAACGATGTAAATGATACCCAATGACATTGAAGATAGACGATAAAAGCATGTGCATTATACCGTTTTCAATGCAGGTCCAAATAATCAATGCTTGCTTGGCATCGAAGGTGATCTGCAAGCCGTACCTGCATGGTGTTGCAGACTGGATCGACAAGCCAGGCCCTCGGCCTGAGGTTGCGGCTCAATGCGTCGATCTTTGTAATCAAGTCCCTGCATGAACACAATAAGCGTGCAACGGTGACCATCAGTATTGTACACTGTCAAGCCGGTCAAGGAATTGGTTGCAAACACCTCTTACCTCACGGACCAGCACAGTATGAACGATTTGCGGAGTAACATACCTAGTTTATGCGAGCCCGTTAACAATGCGGGTATACTCCATATCACTGTACCAGTGGTTGTAAGCCTTGACCGTTGTACCTTCAAAGCTCCTCATTTGGAATGATGGCCAAAAACGACGGGCAACGGATGCATCGCTACTCGAGATTGCTATGCCGAGACACAGCACGGGCCTCCTTGTCGAGTACAAAGATCAGGAGCCGAGAGTACTCCAATTGCATCCGACTGAGACAACGATTCGGATGCACAATAGCTGGTGGATCTATGATTTTCCCTCGGGAGGCCACTTGTAAGAAACACCACAAATTCCTGAAGTGACGCACTGTTAATTGCCTGGAGATTTGCGAGTGCCAATCGATGAAGCAAAACAAGACCACGCACTTCGAAGTGTCAGAGCCCCGGGATTCCCCATGGGCCCAGCACCGGAATGACCTGCA
>Ga0181469_100673_pt1 | contig 13085 bp, 6 predicted proteins | sample InSIn2SAF170_2_FD_119081 | JGI IMG/M metagenome (GOLD analysis project Ga0181469, IMG submission 119081) | Clean room microbial communities from NASA Spacecraft Assembly Facility at Jet Propulsion Laboratory, Pasadena, California, USA -... ... | reverse complement strand
GGGCCCCAAGGACTGACACAGCTTTACGTCTTTGATCCTGCCGGCGGGGTGGCAGATAGAAACTATGTTCAGGGATATCGAGGTGGGTTGAATGGTCTAACGAATATGCCTTTCAGAATGATGTGGCAAACCGTTCCGTACAATTGGACCATGTTACCAATCTGGTTGACTGTGGAGGAAGCAACGTGTCCATGTCGATTCTAAGAGAAGCAAAAGAAACAATCACGAGGTTCTGCAGACACAATTACCAGTGGTTCTTGCTATCAAAAGTCCTACCCTTACCACCGTCACACAGAGAGACAGTCTTGAGAAACTCCTCTGAATCGAGCAGGGCTATTGAGTTGAGGAGTGCAATAACCTGTCCGACTTAGCCACATGCATAGCGTCTCTTATTCACTCTGCGTTATACGTATTGGTCGAAAGCACCCAGTGGGACAGAGCGGTGGTGCAGGAGTGGACAAGCTGGTGATGTCAGGAGTTACTTAGGTGGTGTAGTTACGAGTAAATGATCCTACGTACCTACCTACGTACGGATATGCTTTAACTTCGTGCAGCGACTGAAACCGCTACGTAGTACGTCCTAAATCACGCGATTTTCGTTGCGAGAAAGACCATGTACCGTATGTACGTGATGTACGTGCTCGAGACTTATAGCTGTCACCAGAAGATCTCAATAGAGGCAACATCGTTCGTGCGCAATGAGTTACTTCAATTGAGTGCATATGAACGTGGAGTTCGATTTTGGAACGACCAATTTTATTCAAGCAAGACATACAATACAATTCGCTGATTTCTGGTTTCATCTACAACGCAGAATTCTGCTTGAGACCTATGAATCTGGTATGCTTGAATGCAAAATTAGTAAACGTATATCAAGCTACAACCGTGACAACCAGAAAGCTACAAAGTGAGAAAGAAGTCGCATACATACATAGGTACTGTCGTTCGCTCTCTCCGTCCCATCGTACGAATTCGAGACGAAGGAAGAAGGGACGAAGCGTGGATCTCCGGGAGCAAGAACGAAGCCAAGACATGGATTCATAAGGTAAGCGCGTGGTGATTGTGTGGAAGGTGTGGGCGGGCTTCTGCGGGCGCACCTTCTGTGTAGGCACGATATATACCTACGTATACATGTACTTCTATATACTATAAGTACTACTTACGTATTAAATATCATAAAGCACCAAAGAGGTCATAGCACTCTCGCATATAAGCTATTTCAATTCGATTCGAACCCCGTTGAGGTAGACTAATAGAGGCAGAAATGAAAGTTATATTCGGATGGGAATAATCTCGCCAAGTGGTGAACCTCGCTAAGTGGTTGCGGGTAGTACATACAATTATCAGGTCTTGATGGACAGCTATCAAAGTACGCACGTGTGTTAACATGGTGACCGATCAGTTGTGCATGTAAAAACGTACATATGAATGAAGTCTGAGAACTTTCTAGAACTCTAGAGTCCTCGAGTCGCCTGTTCCCGGAACACAAAGCCAAGGCCTCTCAGAGGACAATAAATACCGTACGATCGTTGTAGGCGATGTGCTGTGACTTGTATAAATTTCACGTTTGGAACGGGCCATTAGCGAAGGTCGCGGACGATTCTCTTTGCTCAGAGCATATTCATAGGAGACAGTGAGTGTGACCAAGAGACAGCCTTACACTGACCATGTGCTTGGTATGCTACGTACTCATCCGTCGATGACTGTCCAGACTTCGAAAAATCATTTCAGGGGCACCTGCAACTTCACTGTGAAAATCACTCGACAGCACCCTGAAGCCGAGGAGCAGATAACCCTGGATTGATCGGTGAACACAGCTAAGAGTTAGAGTTGTGTGTCAGTATGTCAAACTGTCAGGGTATGACCGAGTGGGTCTTTGTGTAGACTTGAGACTTGTTCAGGAGAGTCTGCGGAATTATGTACCAAATTGCTAAACTGTTTTCCGTTTGGCTGCTTACGGTGTAATCAGCTTGTGGCATACGCTTGCGCTGAACATGATGGAAATGACCCATGAGAGTATTCCGTACTGTGTTCAGATTGTGGTATACAATTGTTGGGTAGATTGATGAAAGGTTGCAATGGTTTCTAAAGACTTTGACAATAGCGTTAGTAGTCTAAATACAACTCCCGAGTGGAGATACGTCTGATCTGAAAGACTCTTTGCGCAGTGCCAAGTGAGTGACCAAGCACAGCTGAGGGAGATGTTTACCCACGCACCTTGGTATTTGTATCAGACACATACAACATCCTGGTCGACCTATTGTCTTGAAATTGTGCTTTGTACCAATATCCTTGTCTCAATAGGGGCATAGCCGTTCTAGAGACAGAAGGAAGCTGTCAGCCGTTTTGTACGACATCAGAAGAGCATCCATCGACGACACCATGCACCTTGAACCGAAGTGACATGGCCATCTGACAGCTGCAGTACACCCTAGGAGATTATGTGAGATCACGCCGACACCCCTCAATGAAGCTTGGAAGCCAGGCACCTGGATGCTATTGGATGTTCATCGGTTCCCAGAATGGTGACGATTCGCGCATCATTCCATCCTGAGTTGCGACCCTCAGAATGGCCTTTTGGCTTGAAACCGACGTAAAGGTAAATGGGATGAAGGTGCTTGTTTGGTGCAACTGAGGGAAGGTTACGAACCCGTTTCGGCTTGAATACACTGAGTAGCTGGTCCTGTCGATGACTGTCTCCATATAGCGGCAAGTGTCCTATCTGATCTTTAACAGCATGTCAACAAGCTTTCTGTCAGTGGTCATGTGGTTGTGATACGCTGCTTAAAGTCCAGAAGCTCAGTTGTGTAAAGGGGGGTCAAGGTTTGATCGAAATATGGCAAGGTCCAGGAATGCTAGTGGCAGTCTGGAGTGACGGCAGTGTGAGCTTTTGGTTTGGAACGCGTTCTTAACATAAGCCGTCTACGCTCTGTCAACCTTCTGTCTATTCTCACTTCATTCTCAGACCAGCCAGTATCTTACCCTGCACTTTAGCAAGGCTACACTCTTTTGTTTCTTACTTCACTACACTCTTTTGGACACACACTCTTTTGAACCGGCGCTCTTCCTTCCACCTCTACTAAACCCTTACCTAACACTTACATTACTCACGACCGCAATTCTGCCGATAACACCACAAACTTGTACAAGATGCTCTTGAAAATGACTCCGACACAAGAGAAGCCACTACTGGATATTGAAGGCTCACCTGTCAGTCCGATCTACGATGAGAAATCCAGTATCGTGCCCAGATGGAGTCAACCAGTGCCAACAAAGAGGAGATCAATCCGAGAGACGATGGTTACGCTTCAATGCATACTGCTCAATGTAGTCACCACTGTCAGCGTGGTGTTGATGAACAAAGTGTAAGTACTACATCTAACGTGAGATCCAGAACATCATCTAACAGTTACCAGCATATTCAGCGATCCACAACTCAAGAAGTGTCAGCTGTCGATTGCGGCATACCATTTTACCACAACTGCGATCGTCCTCTATCTAGCTACTGTGGTTGGCCTCTTTCCTGCCGTACGCGCCCCGATCCGCGCTATGATTCCAATAGCATCCTTCTTTGTCGGCTTTCTCCTGCTGGGCAACCTCTCACTCACATTCAACTCCCTCGGCTTCTACCAACTCTCCAAAGTCATGACAACACCGACTGTTGTGCTCCTTAACTTCATCCTCTTCGGCCTCACCATTAACAGATGGTCACTTGCAGCTGTAGTCAGCGTATGTTGCGGTGTGCTCCTCGTCACAACAACCGGCATGGCAGACAACGTTCTCGGCGCTCTGATCGCAGTAGCAGCGTTTACCGTGACAGCCCTCTACCAGATTTGGATCGGGAAGAAGATGGCAGATCTCAACATGTCCGCGAAACAACTCCTGCTGAACCAAGCGCCTGTTGGAGCGTGCATGTTGCTGCTACTAGTTCCATTCGTCGATACAGTACCGAATGTACTAGAAATTCCAGGCAACACACTCTACTACGTCGGTGCATCTGGTATCCTAGCAAGTCTCCTCAACCTGTCTCAATTCCTGATCATCGAACGTACAGACGCACTGGCTTTCAACATCATCTCGCAAGTCAAAACCATCATCATCCTGTCATTGAGCTGGTATTCTGAGGGACGAAATTTGACGATCATCGATATTCTTGGTGTCACTCTGACTTTGGGAGGTGCATATGCGTACTCAATGACTGCAGCCAAGAAATGAACCCCATCTGCACCACGAATAGGATTACAGACTCGATGACGAGGGAGTTCCGGAAGAAGACGGCTTCTTGATATGTTATCTTTCTTGAGGTGGCTTGCAATGCTATGCAATGCATTGAAATGAATAGCAAGACCAGCCAGTCTAGCACTGGTATAATGAACAGTTGGGGGTGACGCGCACGATGCTTTTTCGAAGTGCTACGAATAGTACTACCAGCAGGTACTTGCTTACTTATGATGATGAATGCATAACTTCAATTCAGTCCTTTCTTCGCTTACTTAACACCAACGAGAGAATACTCACGTGGAGAATTTATCATTTTCCTTGTAAACAAGAGACGTTCTGTGTAAGTATATGCCCGAATACATAGCGTGCTAAACACGCACGTGTGCTGACTACATACGTACGGCTATCGACTTGGAACTCGACCTACAGACGTAAGAGATAAACCTTTCGCTTGGAAACCTATATACGGAAGACCATGGCTCTACGTACAGGTGTTTGAGTAAAGATAAGTTGTCCAATTGTACGGATGCAGCGTCCTTACTATAGCACTTACACGTACTGTGACCAGGATTTGAATAAAAGTCCACCACCCCAACTCGTGGACATGTCAACAAACTGCTGACTTCGGCTACAGCAGATAGAACTACACGTAAGTATATACCGAGTAAGATACCATGTATATATACATATGTACGTAGAAGTCAAGGCTTGACATGCAAGTGATTAAATATGGAGTGAGACTTTATGTTAAAATGAGCTGGTGTATTTATTCACTGATGCGGCAAAGGCATAGTACTTTTGATAATGGCCTGTTCAGCGTGAGTGATAAGAACAGGAATACGTACTTATGTAGATACTTATGACCTGCATGATATATGTTTTTTTTTGAGGGGTCGATAGACGATAAGTTGATGCTGTGAAGCTTTTTATCGAATCACACATACAGTAAATACGTATGGGGTTTCGAGATGGTGCATGAATAAAATACGAGAGGTTCCCTAGCTATTACTTCGTAGAAGACACTACTGCGCTGCTTGGATGATACATTCCGTCACGGATCTAAACGTCTGCCAAAAGAACGTTGTGCCAGTGTCTTGACATTGGTTGCCGAAGTGGATTGGCTGAGTGCTCTACTGTAGGCTTCCAAACCGCAGCTTGTGAACAAGGGTTAGTGAGTGTGATTCTCTTGTTGGACGGTATGCAGTGGACGATGGGATGACAGCTTTTGATTGTCGTGGGTGTAACGGCTGTTAACAGCATTCTCGTTGATTGATATGGGGTTGGCACTAATCTCGATTTTCACTCAACTTGGTATGGACTCCTCCTTCCAGTCAACGTTTTCATGACCAGGTATGAAGGAATTAAATGTTCGGAATCTGGCTATGGTCGTGATGAACATGCGTCTGTAGTCCACTCTGTAAATGAATAAGGCATGTGAGCTGCCGACTCCCTTCCCGTACTCATGATCGGTAGTTACGGCTTGTGTCGTGCGGACAAGTGTAGATTGTGCTTGAGCTCTTCATACTCAATATTCCACGTTTCACTGCCGTCCGTGTTCGTGACCAATTTCATTCGTTCCTTGGAGATCGACGATCGTGAAGTCAAGGAAATACGTACAATAAGCGGAATTGGACAGCAATTTCATGATAGGAGGCTCATATGTTATGGTGTTGTTGACGATGACATCAGATTCCGACGGCAAAGACAGAATGCTTGGAGCAATTAACGTAGTTTAACATTTCTTGGGTCGGACTGGGCTTGTTGGGCCGTGCCTGACTCGAACAGTACTCTGAATTTGCAAGACATGTTTTACCCGTGTCCAGCGCCCAGCACCCAGCATTAGGAGCAAGGAGATGGTGTTAGGGATAATGATGAAGTGGAAGGTGGGTATAGGATAGTAAAACCAGAAGGATGTGCGACAGAACTTTGTGTTCAAAAGGCTGGAAATTGCACCTTAACAAACTGCCTCTGGCGGAGCAGAGAGTTGACTTGGATGAAAAACGTCGCTTTTGACCATCGTATTGAAACAGTAGGAGATAAGTAAAAATTAGAACCGTGTTCACATTGACAACTGCAGTCGGTTTTACAGCTTGTTCATGCAGGTACAGGTAACAACATGAGGGCTCCTATAATCAGTAATGGATACATGCGTCCGTTGTACACCGGGTGCTGGCCGCTCGGTTGGGGGTGGTGATGGACAGGATGGGCAATTTTCAGTTGAGTAAACTTTGCTGCTCATGCTCAGGAGATATGGGGAAGGGTGTCAAACACGCGTGTTTCGGTCAATGAGACCCGACCAACATAAACTTCAACAAGGCGTATGCTGATATGTCAGTCATGCTTTCTATTCGAAATGGTCAGATAGATACCGACCAAGAACACTGATATGCTTAGAGGTCAATGTTATTTGCTCCCAGTATTCGTGGGTCGCAGCTTAGAAACTGCGGTACCTGCTTCTACCTACCTGGTGTTGCTCAAAGCTGCAAGGCTATGTAAATATCCTGATGACTGTACGCGAATAATTGGATGCGAAGTAGACTCGATTACTCCTGGTTGATGGAGTTGCATTTGAGTTGGTGGAGACAGCGGACTTCAGTGGGACGGCTTCGACCTAGACTCATGGATCACGCCACAAGTAAACAACGTCATGTTTGAATTCCATCATTACAGGGTATCTAGGTAGTCAAGAATCACTTGGTGTATCAAGCCACCGCAACCCGTGGATTTGCTGATTTGGGTAAAATGTCTCTGCTGAGCAGGCAGGTCCGGGCCACGGTGAGCGGACACACTGGGAAAGTCTAGATTGTGGCGAGCTTAATAGTTCTTTGAGCTTGTGGCGGTGCAGGTGGAAAGGTGACTTGTGTCCAAGTGAATTGTAGCACTGTTAAACCGACGGCCCATCGATGACCGTTCAGGGTTTATCTTACTGTGGCTGCAAAGTGCGCGAGGTGACAGGGGGCTTATTAAAGGGGAAGCGTGGTCTTGGCATGATGACTGAATTGGGTTAGCCTCGAATGTCAAAAGATGGTGCGGATCTTCACTGCTACTTGTTTGAACAATTAACATCGTGTCATCGTTTCGAGTGACATTTCAGTATCCTCGCCCTTTTTACTGACAGCACCATCAATGTGCTTGCAAAGTCATGTCGGAGACATCGATGTCAGGGTAGGGAAGCTTTGGAACCACCCGTGTCGAGCCAGGAGGAAAATGCTGTGGATTGGTTTTCATGCTGCAAACAAATGTCTGTCTGGCACATTCCCTGGCACTCGGGGACTGCCTCCGTCTGGAACGGCAATGAGAGTCATTCAAGCCTGATGCTGACCGAACTGGGGTTGAGCGAGACTTTCATGATCAAAAGCCTGAAGTGCTCAGTGAGTATTATGGATCTGCAATCACACTGACACTTGAATGACACTTGACCGAAATCCACCAGTAGGGGTAACATGGCAAATGAGTAGAGCGTTGGTGATGTTCAGGTAGGTGCTGACTAGCGGAGTGAGCAACAACTTCACGACTATAAACGACAAGATTTCCATCCCATCTCAGCTCATATTTCTTCATTCCTGTGTGCTCAAACTTTGCTTGCCTAGCAAGCGTCCATTCTTTCCCAACTCGCGTCACACTCAGTCACTCGTTACTTACACACTAGTTTTTTTGCTAATCCCTCAGTCATGTACTTCCCTCAAGGTGTCGCCGCAACTTTGTTGCTGGCCGACGTCGCCTTGGGCAGTGCTCTCACCACCATCCTTCCTTGCGCTAATGCCACGAACAAGGTCACCGTCACCGCCCAACATCAACCTGTGCCTACCTGTACCAACCGCGCCGGCAAGGTCTTGTGGAGCACCTACGACTACGTCTCAACGGTTATCCCATGTTGGGGGACCAATTCTTCCATCGCATCCTGCACGGTCACCAACACCGCTCAGCCAGTACCCGCCTCTGGTGCAGCAACCACAGTCACAAGTGTGGTTCCCATTACTACCGGAAAGGCAAAACGATGGGGTTGGGGCCGTAAGTCTTACTCGACTGTCTACGAAACTGTTTCGAAGGAATGGGTTGCTCCATACAACAAACTCGGAGGATTTGTGATTCCGGGCTACGAAGGATGCGACCTTTGCGAGGAATGTGGTTCTTCCGAGGACAAAACTCGAACACAGACTTTAGATGTCACCGAATGCACCAGTATCGCTGGGAAACCAGAGGTTTGCTCCAGTTATGTCGATGTCTGGGTCTCACAACCTGCGCCATCCACCACTGGTGCAGTCCACGCCGCCGTCTCCAGTCACGCTGCTGTAACCAGCGCAGGCACCTACACATTTACCTTTGCCCAGCCCGCACCGACTACAACCATCACATCCAACAAGCACGTGTACACTATGCCAGGACGCCCATGGAATGCCTACGTCACCCGATCCTGCGAGAGACCTACCACCTTTGATTTCACAGTTACTGTGACCGAGTACATCACATACAATGTGCCATACAGTACAGTCGCGGATCCTCAGAAGACTCCAGCACCAGAAGGTTTCTCTCAACAAGGTTGGGCCAATTGGCAACCTGACTCCGCTAAAACGAGCCCATCTGGCGCTCAGCAAACTGGTTCTTCAGGTTCCTCCGATGGCGAAAACTCCGGGGACGAATCGCAATGGGGTGGATGGTCTACCAGCTCTCCAACTCCTGAGAACAATGACCCAGCTGTTACGTCGTCGCAGTGGAACCAGTGGCAAAGTGCTTCTTCAACTCAACCAGCGACATCCTCCCAGTCCGTCGAGGGACAGAACTGGAATGTATGGTCGTCGTCATCGTCGTCATCCTCATCCTCAAGCTCTACGTCATCAACATCAACTACAATGAGTGCTTCGATCAGCCCAATCATAATCAGCGGTACTACAACCTCTACTTCATCGACAAGCACTACCTCATCGACATACAGTGTTTCGATCAGCCCAATCATAATCAGCGGTACTACAACGTCTACCTCTTCGACAAGCACTACTTCATCCACAAGTACAAGCACTTCATCAACACTTGTTGTTATTGGAGGCCCAACTGTCACTGGGAATGGCACAAGCTCTACCACCACGACGGAGTCTACCTCTACATCCAGCCCTACCTCGTCGATGAGTACAACCACATCCTCAGGCTTCGAGTTCTCGATCAACCCAACTTTGATTGGTGGCACTACAACCTCTACGTCGTCTACGAGTTCCACTTCTTCCACATCCGAATCCACCTCATCATCAAGCTCTACTTCGTCCACAAGCTCTGGCTCAACAACCAGCTCGACGACCAGCACAACCACTGATTCAGGAACAAGTACCAGCTCGGCGACGAGCACAACCTCTGACCTGATTGTCATCTCTGTTTCCGTAGGACCAATTCTTGGAAGTACCACCACCACCGCCACTACAACCACCACCGAGTCAGCAACAAGCACTAGTTCGGCTACAAGCACAACCTCTGATCTCATTGTCATTTCTGTCTCCGTAGAGCCAATCCTTGGGACCACGTCTACCAGCAGCTCGACTACCAGCACAGCCACTGATTCAACAACTAGCACCACTGGTTCAGCGACAAGTACCAGCTCGGCTACAAGCACAACCAGCACTGATCTCATCGTCATTTCTGTCTCTGTAGCTCCTATCCTAGGAGGAGAGACTACGAGTACCACCACTGATCTAGCGACAAGCACCAGCTCGGCAACAAGCACAACCAGCACTGATCTCATCGTCATTTCTGTCTCTGTAGCTCCTATCCTAGGAGGAGAAACTACGACTACCAGCAGCAGCACTACCACTGATTTAGGCACGACCACTACTTCTGTGGCCGCACAAGCAACGACTACAGAGTTTGTCTTGGAAGCTGGTACAACAGGTCTTCGAAGAAGATATGCCAAGCGAGCTGATGCTCAATATATCGGTTTCGCGGATGGTAGCAATGACGCAAGCGTGGTCACCTCAAACCCTGCTACATTCTACTTTGACAGTGAAGGATACTTGAGGACCGAGGACTACTACATTACAGATGACACGTCCTCAGGATACATTGTTTTCGAGCGGAGCCCTCTGAAGCCAAGTTCGCCTCCACCATTCCATATTAATTCCGACGGGACCTTCACGGTGACTGGTGGACAGTTCTGCGCGACGAGCGCCAACCTGTTCATTACGTTTACTGGAAGCCCTGCCAACTGCAACCCGGTGTCTTTGACTGGAACCAGTAAGTTTCCCAAGAATGTCTTGATCGATAGCTAATTCATCTAGGTGTACCCACAAACAACACGACTACCTCGTCTAGCACGACTAGCTCCTCCACCTCGTCTGACACGACCACTTCGACCACCTCGACGAGCACGACCACCACGACTAGCACGACCACTTCGACCACTTCGTCTAGCAGCACCAGCGAGTCTAGCACATCGGATATGTCCAGCACGACCACCACCACCTTCGCGCTCTCAGTTAGTTTGACCTCGTTGAACACGTCAATCCCAACTAGCACAAGCACAACGACCTCGTCGGACACGACCACGCCGTCTATTTCTACCACGACTACCACCGACGCGTCTGGTATCGTGTCTGCCACTTTGGCAACCACTACGTCGTCTACCTCTACCACGACGTCCACCTCTACCACGTCGTCTACCTCTTCCGCGACTGATATCGAGTCTGCCACTCTCGCAACAACGACGACTACCGCACCTACCACCTTCGCTACCTCTACCACGTTCCTCACCTCTACCACGTCCACTAGCAACAACCCTTCTAGCAGCTCCAGCTCCTCTAGCAGCTCCAGCTCCTCTAGCAGCTCCAGCTTCTCTAGCAGCTCCAGCTCCTCTAGCAGCTCCAGCGCTACCACCACCTCTACTTTCTACAGTGCCGGTAACGGCACCGTCGCTGGTCCTACTGCCGCCGTCCGACGCAGTCTCAAATACTACAACCGACCATACTGATAACGGGACTACTACGAGTGTTATGATATGATACAAGAGGTATGATGCTGTTTTTAACGACTGGTGCTGAGCACGGTTTGTCTAATGAGGAGGAAGAAGGGGGGCGAGAAACGCACACAATTTGTATATCTGACTGTATTAGTTACAGATTTTTCTTCGTATGCCGCTATGGCGGCATCTATACACTCTCTTTGGGAGCTGTTGTTATTTAGAAAACATAGGACTTCCTTTTGTCAACTATTTTGTTGCACATACATTTCCTCGCGTTCCCGTTATTTATTCACTGTGACTGCCCGAGCCTCGGTCTGTCGATTTCACTTCGCGGATGCCTTCTGTAACTCGGCGACGACATCCTCGATAACATTAACAACCACATCAGGCCTGCTAACCAGCATGGCATGCCCCGCGTTCTGAATCCGAATAGTCTTGACTCTGTTCTCCACGATCGCATCTATCTTACCGATCATGCTCTCTGCCAGACTAGGCGGCACGACAACATCATCTTCACCTATGACATAAACCATCTGACCCTGATATGCATTCTCTTTCGAGAACAGGTCGTTTGTCACCTTTCCGTCGAAGCTGTCACTTGAGTGCGTCAACATCTGGTCGAAGTAGTACTTCACTTGATCTTCTTTCCCATCCTTGACTAGGTCATTGAATACATATGGACCGGCGTCGCTGGGCATAACCATATACCCGCCTGGATTTCCTGACTTGTTCGGTTCTTGGAGGAGATCGCCCATTACGGATCGGAGTGTGTCGCCGGGAAACGGGATGAAAGAAGAGAGGTAGATCATACCGACTATTGCGCCGCTGGGATATGTGCCGCTTGCTGAAGGGTGGGCCAAGGTTGAACGACTTGGGAGATTTTTTATGGCTTCGGTGCCTGGGAAGCCGGAATAGGAATTCATGGCGATGATTACGTCTTTTCCTTTGGTGAGGTACGCCTGGATTACTTCTCGGATGTAGAGCGTGTCGTCTTCGAGTTTGGCTGGTGGGTGTCGTTGATCGTGGGCTGGCGCTGCTGAGAGGAGTTGACATTCTCGGACATTGGCGAAGCCATCGGAGATTAGTTGGCGAGAGACTTTGTTGTAGTAGTGAGGTGGAGAGAAAGATCCGGGTATGAGAATGATTGCGAGGTTATCGTTGGTGGTGGTAGCCATATTGTAGTAGTTTTGTTCGAATGCCGTGGAGAAGTGTGATGTGAGACAGAGCTGCCTTTTTATTGATGCTCAATGCCCTTGGACTGTTGGTTACTTCGCCGAAGCTATACCTTTAGATTGTCTTTGCTACAGTAACATGATGTGACCCTAGATTAGTCACTTAACTTTATGTCTTGTCATACAACCTCGTTTGGGTATGAAAGACTGACAATACGTTTCGGCCATGCCGACGGGAATATTGGTCCGGCATTCGGCCGCGAGCTGCTGCGGAGGGCATAGCTGTCCTGTTGCCGAGGACAAACAGGCATGAAGCTGCTTCAGAATGTTTACCCATTGCATGAGATTTGGTTACTTGTAAGGCACCGGCCCGCTACAGTAGCGAATTTCGACAGCATGGAATTCTCTATTCAGGTTGTAACCTGTTGGTCATGTTAGTGCAGTAACGGTGACATCCCATGGAAGTGCGTCATGATCAAAAGGTATAAGTGGCGTTAAAATGTGGCTGGTATCCCGCCTTCGAAGCCCCTCCATGTGATTCTCTGGCTCAAACCGCATGCGAAATACGCTAGCAATTTCAATACCACAAAGTACAATTGAACAATGACAATCAACTCCTCCATTATACTTTAAGATAAATCACGTTATACCATTTCCCATCATGTCTGGTCTCACGGACACGAAGAAGCGTCTGGCGCTCAGCATAATAGACTATCTTCAGAACTGTTCCAAAGATGGTACTCTTTCCGCAG
>Ga0181469_100672_pt1 | contig 13104 bp, 9 predicted proteins | sample InSIn2SAF170_2_FD_119081 | JGI IMG/M metagenome (GOLD analysis project Ga0181469, IMG submission 119081) | Clean room microbial communities from NASA Spacecraft Assembly Facility at Jet Propulsion Laboratory, Pasadena, California, USA -... ... | reverse complement strand
TATATATATGTATATATATATTGTAACATTGAAAGGAACATAATGAAAGATCATTCTGGTAGTCTCGGTTTTGGGATCTAGGGGAAAATATATATGTATATATGTTTTATGTTTAACGCTCTCATCATTCTTTATTTTCTATTTTTAGAATACGTATGCAAGTAATTTCTATATGGGGTTAAAACCTACACTACACTCATTGATTCAACATGGTCATTCAATAAGTGGAACATTCAAATGGTCTCTGTGAGTTCCCCGTGAAAAAAATTTGAATCAAATATTTCAACCCTAGTCATATACTTATATTACTAGCTCTATCCAATGACTTTGTCACATGCATGATGTTTGAAATGATCTATTGTGAAGTCAGAACATTGAAAGGAAAAATATCTTTGAGCCCGTGAATGAATTTCACCAAATGCTCTCTATCAAATATCATTACCTACGAAGTACTCTCTTGTTCCAAAGCTAGATGGAGCACCGTAATTGTTGATTAAAGGCATAAATACCCCAGGAAAGGTGTTGGCACCATATCTTTATCCTTTGACCAACTATCTTAGGTGTCAAGATGTTTAATATGTGCAATGACTATTTTATAGTAAAAATCACAGTCGAAGACATGTATTTAATACATTTGACAACACGAGTACATGGAAGGAGGTATTTAATTTCCATGTTCAAATCATTTTATTTGAACCAGTGACCAGAATATAATGAAACTAAGAACAATAAATATGTCAGAATAAGACCTTTCATACTGATACCAACCCGCCACAACAGCGAAATTGTGCAGCATCTTCAAATTTTGTCAAGCCTTTACATAGAAATAGAGTAACTGATGATGTTACAAGGGCTAAACATAGTGTAGAGGCATTTATAAGGTAATCCAAATGCAAGATTGGTTTATTTCAATCAACATGTGGTAGTATTGCTCTCCACTAACGAGACTATGTTTAAAATATAATTTTATGAGTTAAAATAGTATTTAAATTACTATTATTGAAATTGATCGCACAATGGGATATCGTATTATTTCTAATGTTGATTGTGTGAGCATGGACTGTTGATGTTGTGATGGTAGTGCCCATATTTTATCAAATACATTCATATATTATATGCATTCATGTGTTCATACAACCCTACCTTCGTATGTGTTTATACTTAATGGTCTATGCATTTATATCCTCTAACAACAATGTGTAATGCAGTTCTTATTTGAAGAGTATTATTTGGTGCTTATTTTTTATATACATACAATTTCAATGCCTTACAAAGTGTTCTCCCAACAATATTCTTGCAATGTGCTCTGCAACGTGTTCATCCTATGACTTCTTGTAATATTTTACAAAGTGTTCTCACAACAATGTTTTGGAGTGCTCTTGTGCTTTTAATACATTTTTAAGTGTATTTGGAGAAACATTTATATATCATATGGAGCCATATTCAGTTTGGAGTTGTGTTCAATCTAGAGCAGTGTTTTGCAGTGTCCTAATTTTCTATTTGCGATGGCATTCATTCAATGAGTGTGTCAATATTATTTGTGCAAGACAAAATGTTACAGGATATAGAGAATCAATGTATTAGTGTCATCCCGTGGTTATTGGTGGGCTATAAAGATATCTTTAAACCCATTTTCATTGATTTCAAAAGGGGAGGTAATCAAAGGTTAGGAATAGCAAGGAGAAATCTTTCTTGGGACAAAAGAGGGAGGATCAGTGTTTTTCCATCATTGCTAAAGGCGGAGATTGATGGAAAAGGAACACAATACCAACAAAGGAGCAATCAAGCAAGAAGAAACAGAGAAAGGAAAGGAGAAAAACAAGGGATGCAATAGCAGCAAACCAAAAGTGCATCAAAGGTAAAGGAGCAGCAAAAGTGCAACAAATGTAAAGGAGCAACAAAAGTGCAGCAAAGGCAAAGGAGCAGCAAAACTACAGTAAAATTGCAGTAAAGGTAAAGGAGTAGCAAGCAGCGTCGTCACCATATCTATGCAATAAGGTGATGTTGACAGATATATGTTTATTATTGACAGTTGAACAAAGGAACAAAGGTTGGTTATTATTGTGATGCAAGGCTATGGCAAAGGAAAATATGTGCAGGAAATAATGTTGTAGAGATTGCTATGTTGAAGAATTTTTTGTGACGTTGAAGTGTTATGATGCAAGGCAAAGGCAAGAATTTATGATAGCAAAGGCAAGACAAAGACATGATGCAAGGAAAAGGCAAATACATGGAGAAATATTGTGATGCAGGACTATTTGAATACGAATGCAAGATTGTATTATTGCATGCTATTTATTCATTTTATTGACATGAAGAATATGAATTCATGACAATTGGATATGATGAAATTCATTTTATGTATTTTAATATTTAAGAGTTTAAACAGCTTTGGAATTGGAGGGACCCTTTGGAATGTAAAGAGAAAATTTTTATCATTTCATATTCGTGTGAATGTTACATGAACATCAATCAATGTTCATTTATAAATGTGTGAAAAGTTGGAGAGCAAGTTTTGGGTAAGAGTGTTAAAAGAGATGGGGAATGTGTGAGAGTTGATTGAGGTGTTATGCATTAGTTACCTGGCACATATGAAGTTTATGTGAAGTATATTTGAAGGGAAGAAGAGGCAGAAATGAAGATGGAGATATGCAGAATTTATGACCAGGTAAACTAGCACATTGTGGTTTCTTGTTTGCATCAGGGGATTGTAGTCTCCTTTCAAGTTGTGGCTTAATAAATATCCAGGTGGAGTTGGTTGAGGTAGGAACCTTGTGTGGGTTGTAGCCTACATAAAACATATGGTAGTTGGAGCTTCCTTGCATGTTGAAACTTATAGAAAATTGAGGTAGTAGCGTCCTATAGGTTGGAGTCTATAGAAAATCAGATGTAATAAGGGAATAGGAGATTTCCTTTGCATCACAACAATAACAAAATCATGGTTTTCTCCCTTTACGGGTTTCCATTTATATCTGGTGTAAATATGTGTTGTTATTATGTGTTTATGTGATGTTTTTGTTTTATTATTACTTATTGTTCACATATTCAATTTGTTATTCATTGTTTGTTAAACTGCTCATTTAATGTTTCAGTTAATGATATTTAAGAAAATAATTTTAATATCCATGAATGGACTAAATTGATTCACCCCCACTCTTAGTTTAATAAATTTTTCATCACTACAAACTCATAGACATGGATTTAATTCAAAGGTGTTAAATTTTGAAGTATGGATTCATTAAGTTTACTGTAAAAAAAAGATAACAATCATCACTAAATAAATAAATAATTATAAGTTTCATATTGAAATTGTATCTAAATTAACTCCTAAAATATTATGGAATTTTTAAAATACCATATTATTAAAGAGTCTCTCGCCTATGTGATATTAAGAGAATTGAAAATGAAAATCACTCTCTTAAATTATTTATCATATTACTAATTAGATCTAAAGTTGACAAATATTTTTCATATTACCATCTTCTTGACCTTTAAATTCAAAAAAAATAATGATGATGTTGGAAAACTTCTCTTAATATTTTTATTAAAAAAACATAAATTCTAAATAATATTTTAGCTTCAAGTTTCATAAACCATATTTAATTTCAATGGATATTAATCATTATTATCATGTTGTAAGTGCAATAGAATAAAGTATAGCTTTAAGCAAAGTTCTTACGCTCTAGAAAGATTTATTTCTCCATCAGATTTCTCAAATGGAACTCATATACATAAGGTAATTCAATTTGGTTTTATGAAAATAGGTAAGTGTTAATTAATTTAATAAAATTTAATTCATTTATAGAGAGACAATGTAACTAGTTTTAGTCGTCATAATGACCTTTGTACTTATGACATTATATATTTTTGTAAAAATAAGAAAAAATATTATTTTCTAGCATGGGTTTCATGCTTAATTTTATTTGTCTTTAGTCAAGCATGTTCTTCATGCTTTTAGGGTTTGTCATGTCAAAAGAGAATTTTTCATAGGTCTTGAAGTTAAGTCCCATTTGGACTTTGAATATAAAGTGTAAAGATTAAATTATTTTGAGCCAAAATGTCATTTGTGTCCCTACAAGACCAATTCAGCCCTATTTGGGGCAATTCGACCTCCTCATATGCGTATATATAAGAGTGGTTTGACATAATTTAGCATACACACACAAACATTCGATCTCTTGTGAAAGAAGAAGCAAAAAAATAGCGAAAAGTCAGAGGAAGAAGTCAAAGGAAAGAGGAGAAGAAAAGTAAAGTCAAAAGAGATAATCTTCCCTAGAAAACTTCACATGTGTGAAATTTCAATGCTGCAAGAAGGCTGAAAATTTTAGGTCTATTGTCGGAAGCTGAAATTTTGTTGTAGAGATTGAAATATTAAGTTTAACTAGCTTTTGGAAAGGTTTGACTATTGTTGACTTGAAAAGTCTTTGACTTCGCTGAAAAGGCTTGGAAGGAGGGCTGACTTGGGGCTTGTGAGTGGACTTAGTCTTGGAATTTGGGTCTTTGATTTCTCATTTGACCTGATTCTATGAGAAGATAATAAATTATTTTTGGGTTGTCCCCTTTGGAGGGGTTTTTTCCTTGGCTTAGATCCTACATCTTGTGTCCATTGACTTTTATGATCTCCATGTTTTACAGTATTTATAATTGTTTGATGAAAACAATCTAACAAACAATAATAAGAAGCTAACATAATTTCACAAGAAGTTATCAAGGATAAGAAGCATTCTTTAAATAGTTTTCATACTAGATTCTACAACAGGATCAAGGATTCATACCACTCATTAGAATGCTCAACAATTCCTTAGGAGAGATGGCGGATTTTTCGCTTCATGATATTTAATCATGCTAATTTATTTTCCATACAAGAATGCGTCTACTCAAAGCATCAAGCATACATACCAACATAATTCATAATTTCAAGATCATTATTTGTAGGATTTCATAATTTATTTATGCATATTCACTTACTACAACCTTCCATTAATTAAAAAATATCATATTCTTCTATCATGTATTCTAACATGATGTGTGGGAATGTCTAGCCAACATCTCAATACATCATCCAACCACCTACCCAATACTTTCTTTAACATTTGGATGCCTTTCTCTTAAACCCAATACAAAACCACGTATATACCCGTTCGCTACTAAATAGTCTCTAAAGCGTACTATAAATAATTTTCCTTCTATGTTAAATAATTTCTCAAGGATACTTCATATCTATCAGTGTTCTCAAGGTTGTCAAAATGTTTATAGTCCAATACAATAGTAAATGTAGGTAATTTAGTGAACATATGTGTAGAGCTATAGCATTTCCATATCCAACATCTTTTGGCCTCACATATAGTTAACTCACATGGCATTAAAATTCACATGGTATACAAATTTCATAACATGAGTGTCATGATTCAATCACTCTAGTTATTACTCTTAACTAATTTGTATCATACTAACTCTTTAATGCATCACAAGGACTCTAGCAATACTTACATACTATAAGATTCCTTCCTTTGCCATACCCCACTAGGTTATAATGGAAAACATGCATTCATGCATAAAAAATTCCATGGCCAATCATATAACGTGGAATATCATCACAATAAACATTAAATTTCACATAGTACTTACTCTAATCAATTCTTAGCATAAAACCATTCAGTTCCCTAATGCACCAAACATATTTTAGCTAATGATTCTAATTATTCATTCATTTAGTTGTTATGAATCATATTAGATCAATCTAGGAATGTACAAGCATGGCTTTTCAAATATGATGGTAGTTTCCTTCCTTAACCATACCCTACATAGGTATCAATGTTATACATATATTAAATCATTATTCATGTTGTTTCGGGTATAAAATATACTTGAAGGAATTCTCGCCTAATTCCTTTCAAACCATATGTTATTATGGTATGAAAAAAATTAATAATTTTATGCTTATGAACACCATTCTTAATGTTACCCGACCAGCTAATATTTCATGGGCTCGCGTAGCCCCTCCTTTAGGATTTTGATAAATATCATCTTATATTTAATCTTCTATAGAATATATTCCATGGCAAGTAACCACTTCATCAACGTCTTTGGGGATTCCTACATTGTTATAGATATTTTTGGGCCCTGCAGCACCAGGCATAAAATATCCATGAACTAAGGGATCCTAAGTCCCTAAAAGTGTTGTTCCAACCCCTAAAGGAACAAGGTCAACTGATTATAGCTTCTCCCGGAAGTTCTCCATGAAAAACTGCTCAGAACTTGTCAAAACAGGATCATTACACTTGCTCCATGGCCAAGGTGCATTGCATCTCACCTAAGTACACTCTGTGGGTGCGTTGCATTTCAAAAATCCCTTCTATGGGGTGCGATGAGTGGGAAGAGACAAATGGAAGTGTTAATCTACAAGGTGGAAAATCATGGAATCTTCCAGAAGTTTCTCCTGTGACACTTGCCTCTCTGAATTTGACCAAGGATGAGTAAGAGACCATCAGTCTCCAAGTGGAAGCAAGAACGATCAGAAAGAGGACACTAATCAAATCACAAGCTGACTCATCTCCATTACAGATATCTATATATGGATCCCTCATCCCAGAGATCCAGAGGCTGGAATTTTGCATCTTGTAAGGAATTGCTGTTAGTTTCTTGAGACAACAACATAGTGTTGGGTGATCTAAGCTTTGTATGAGGTGAAGAAGGGTTCGCTTGCTAAGAGGATGATGCTGGGTCAGAACAACTGGCTGTAACTCTCTTGGCTTTTTTCTTGTATCAATAAAGCTATTCTATTTTTCTTCCATACTCTTGTGTAATCTATGTTTTGTGCATTTGTATGGTCAATTTACATCTGGCCCTAGATTGTTTATGATAATAGATCCATGTTCTTGTATAGTTTTATGTTGTTGTGATCCTATAGGTACTACGTGAAGTTGGGTATACGAGAAGGCGAGTAGCAAAAGACTATCAGAAGAGAGAGGAACCGAACAAGGAACCAAGCGCAAGACAGAGGTTGGTCTCCTATTCTTCTCTCATCTATTTTCCATAAAAGAAAACGAAAGTAGACTTTACTTTGTTTGTTCCTAAGGTAGATGCCACACCTTAGTGGGATAGAGAAATTCTATATAGAAACTTTTCCATGTAACAAAATGGCGACTCCGCTGGAGAGCGAATAGATTGTTTGTTTATTTACATTTGTTTACTTTATAAACATACATACGGAGCCTGAAACTAATCCAGCTAACCTTCGAACTGCATTTTTTTTACGAATGCATAGTAGATCAATGTTGCTTCAGTCAATCTCCGGGTTTTTGTTTATGAATTAAACACTTGATCTACAAGCTCCCTAATTTCCCTTTGTGGTGGGCTTAGTAACCTCATTAGATTCACCCCTGTTGTTGAGTTACTGATTACCATTTGCATGGCCAAAACCCCTGAACTGAACTGCAAACTGTGACCTGGAACCCGTTCAAAGTCTCGTCTCTAGTCTATCGCACCCTCTGGTATGTGAATCTAACATTCAACGCACTTTCCAAGTGTAGTAGGTGCGCTGCATTTCAAATTCACTGTGTTGCAGGTGCACTGATCAAACTAGGCCTTGTTCCTTGCATCTTGGTTTTTTTGTTCACTCTTTTCATTTCTATTCTTGAATTTTGCTGCCTGTAATCAGTACATCTCTATTTGAAACCCTTTTCCTTGTTTTTATTCTGCCTCCAATGTGCAAAGAAATGTTAATGTTTTAGTGTATTTTATACTCATTTCAGTTCTGTTTTGCAAAAAAGTAACATAATCGAGTTGTCGTTCTTTGATCTGAAAGTGTCGTAGCTGTCGTTTTCAGCCATAGAAGGCAATCGTCTTGTTTTGGTAGTCGATTATATGAATTACTATTGCATATGATTTGAATTTGTGAGTTTTAAAGTGTCGAAAATAAATATTTCATTTCAAAATCGCTAAGTGTCGCTCTTACCCTCACTTCGTTTTGGAAAGAAAATTGTTAAGTACTGTCACTTTAAAATTAATTCAGATTTGCACATAAGCTTTCTTTTTATCATCTACATATTAAGAAAGTTGAAAACAATACATGCATGTGCATTTGCATTTAGATTGTTTGATTGTTTTGATTTAGGACAGTGCATATAATGTGTGCTCTTTGCTCTTTGATGAAAGAATATTGTCTATCTTTCCTTAGTAGCTAGGATTTTCATGGCATAAAGAAGATAAAACAATTTGTTTATCATCTTAGATTGCATTTTAGGAATTGTGTATATACATCACGCGGTGAACCTGAAAGACAAATTTCATAAGCAAGATCAACTCTAAAATAAATTGAATGAATCTAACAATGCTTTGGAACCTAACGCACAACATCTAGAAGTCTAAGATAGAGACGTATTCCGGCATCATAAAATGTGGTAACTATCGCTTTCATTGTTGGTTGGGTGATTCCTCCACTTCGAGACAACAAATGCCAATACGGACTTGTGCTCCCACGTACCGTCGAGTATATTTTGGGAGATCACAATAGGCTTTATCCTTTATCCATAGGAAACTGTGTCTGCCGCCCTATCAATCGCAATGCACTGAACAAAGCATTCGGGAAGATTGACTGTCATACCGTAAAAAGTATTCTGCAGTTTTTCAATTGGTTTGGTAAACCCTCTACCTAGATTTCCAGAGCAGCCCCTTTCATTCCTTTTCAGACTCTTTAACAGAAAAGGTCCATCTGAGAACTTGTCACTTCAGGCTCATTAAAAGTCGAAGGCGACTAGAGTCATATTTTGTTTTTTCTCGACTCTTTAAAATTGAAAAAAAAAGTTGTGTCAAAGCGTCTAAAATTCATTTAATTCATAAATATTCTTCCCCTTTGATTTTTAGTTGATTGAGTAATCCGTAATCGTGGAAGAAAGTCAATTGAAACCCTGTCGTTCATGGAGGCTTACAAGTCAACTGTCTTTGTCTCCGGAATCGAAATTATTGTGAACAAAACGAACTTGTTTAACCGGTTCAAAATCTCCTGGTAAAGTTAGAACAAGTGTTCCAACGACATCAGAGACTCTGGTTACTCTAAACATTTCTGGTATCCATGCCTTTACAAAAGAAGTTCAGCAACCACCGAAGGACAGTAGTACTGATCCTAGTTTGAAGGTAAACACTTGTGTTACTGAACCAGTTTCATTTACAACCAGTTCGGAGAGTGTTGTTCCCCAAACATTTGTCGTTATGGATTCCATACCCTCTTCAGTGCCAGAAATATTTTACGGACCTGACGATCTACCTCTTCCACTTGGTTTGATTGCTATAGAAGAGATCGTGGAGGATCCTCCATCTAGTACTCCATCGCAATTTGGAGTCGGGATCACTCTGTATCCTTCTTCATCAGAAATTAGTCTACCACTATAAGAGGCTCTTGTAGAATCGCTAAGTAATCTTTTGGATAGACTAGAAATGTCTGAACAACCATCGACATCTAGGACTGTGTTATCTGACAGTGACGGCAGAACTTCCTGTTGTCACTCCAACAATGTTCGTCGGCATACCATCTGTCCCAACTAGATCTCAATCGCTAGAAGGAGCCCACTCAGAGGCCTTTTCGACAGTATGGTCTGTTCTTGTTTGTTCATCCGGAATAGTATATGGAAACTCTTATGTTGGGTCTCAACAAATTGATCTTTCAGGATTTCAATTTGGGCAGTCCAGTCCTCAAACAAAAATCATCCCTTTAAGTACTGATTACCACCATATGGGGGGAAATAGGCCCTTTCATCATCTTCTCCAGGAGGACAATCATATGGGAGTTCACAACAAAATTCAGGTTATGCTAGAATTACATCTAGCGATTGGGTATCGATACTACCTCAACAACCAAGAGTTGTATATTCGATGCAACAATGTTTACCTGCGTCAAATATACCAACTATGCCAGCTATTGTGATGGTGTCACAAGTACAAGCGCTGCCTGTTGTATGCCAACCTCAGGTTTCTCAGGTTGTGATGCAACAGCCTCTTAACCTTGCGACTCAACCACAATTTCCAATTGGTGGAACGACACAGACGCAAACGGTTACAATTACCCCTCATCTTGGTCAAACGTTAGTATCAGGCAACAACACATGGCGTCACAACCATGGATGGTGCAATACCAACAACCATAATTCCAACAAGTATACCAAGGATCTGAGCAACAAATCTTTGCAAATAGTGGGCAACCATATATTCAAAGCAGTAAAAACCAACCATTCTACAATGGTTATGCCCACCAACCTTACCAAAGTTACCAGCATCAAATGCATTATGTTGGTATGAAAAGACCAACTGCTCAGGCGATTCCATCTTATCTTGGGTATGCCTCGCCTAACCTGAATCCACAATTTCCCTTCGTGGCGACTTTAGAGTTACCGGATCTAAATCGGTTAACAAACGATCCAATCGCTTACGCCCCTTGGTGGCGCGCGATTCCGCATAAACTTTCGTCAGATATTCCTAAATTTAATGGAAATCCGGATGAAGATCCATCGAATCATGTGATGACCTTTCATCTGTGGTGTTCATCAAACACCCTAAATGATGATTCAATTAGACTTCGCCTTTTTCGGAGGACGTTGACTGGTCTGGTAGCAAAATGGTATATCAAATTTCCCAGAGCTTCGTTTGACAACTTCAGTACCCTAGCTACAACCTTTTTAACCCATTTTGAGTTACCGATAAGGTACGAAATGGGAACAGAACTTCTTACCAGTTTAAAGCAAACAACGGCCATTCACATATCTGATCATATTCATGAGTGGTGACGTCATCATAGAATGGTAAAAACATATGTTCCTGATCAGATTTTAGCTGAATGGTTTATTAATTCTTTTTTACCTTCTATTACAGAAGATGTGGCAAAAGGGGGAGTCATCACAGAAGAGCAGGTTATTGCTCGTGCACAATATCTAGACTTGATTTATACCCAGTTTGGCATGCTCTACGATAAAATACCTGATGCGCCTAGACAGGAATTTTCTATTCCTCCCTCTCCTAAATCAAACAATGACTCTCATGTCGGCGATGGCGTGATTGGCACAACTGACATGAAATCGACAAGGGCTACATCTAAAAAGGCCCGTAAGAATTCTAGTCAAAATGAAAATGAGGAACTTCTTGCCTCGGAAGTAAATGTCGTCTCGACAGACAAAGGCAAAGAAACCAAGTGACCAAGAGGCAAGAAGAAAAACCAAGGGAAGAAGAAGAAACAGGAAGGATCATCTCCTGAAAAATCTTCTGCAAACCCACCTAGAAATAGGAAACTAAAATATCCATGGATGATATGTGATGAGGATCATCGGACACCAGATTGTCCACACAGAGCTGATCTTAAAAAATTCTTCAAGAATTCAAAGGCCTCAGCGGTGTTAACTGATCCATTTCTGAATCCAGGAACAAATCTGGTTGCTAATGAAAATGCTTCCCCGTCCCAAGTGCTAACGTTGTCAGTTTCGAAACAGCAAAATAATGCTTTGATATCGACAAGGAACAAAGATTATGGAAATCCATAGCTGTCGAACAACAAGGATAAAGATCAACCTATTAGTTTGACAACAACTTCGACAAAAGTTGTGCCACCCACCATTCCATAACTGACAATAAAACCGCCAAAGGGAGTAGTACACAAATCGACATTTAATCCTCGTGCCAGAGCAGCACAGCATTATAATATAGTGGAAGATTTTGCCCAATCACCATCCGCTATCTCGACACTTGAGGTACTACAAAATTTCCCATCCCAAAAGCAGGATTTATTATCAGCCATCGGTGGGATAGATCCAAAGGATTCTAATCTTGTGTCCTTTGACCATAAAGGATACGACCCACAGTTACCAGCTCAACTAGCTTTCCTCATTCAAGTGAAAGCCCTCAACAAAATTGTTCATCGAACAATTATTGATGAGGGGGCATCTACATGTATCATGTCGATGAGTTGCTAGAAAACTTTAGGGTCTCCAACCTTGTTGAGATCATCGACGACATTAAAAGCATTTGACGGACGAACATATACCCCGTATGGTATTCTAAGTAACTTGCAAGTTGAACTAGGGGGGAAAACAGTAGAAATAGATGTCCAAGTAATCGACGGAAACCTCAATTACAACATCCTACTGGGAAGACCATGGATATATGTTATGGTTGTTGTTGTGTCGACCTATTTTAGGAATATTGCATTTCCTTTTCAAGGAGGAATTACAATCATCGATCAACAAACTTTCCTCCCCAATGGTTCCCAAGTTATGGGAATAATTCCGATGATCCATGGAAGCACCCATTCGCTTCAAAATATCGGAGTAGGCCTACTAAAAGACCCTGTATTAATGGGTACTTTTTCCTTCCCGCTGTTAGAAAATTATATATTACAGAGCAATGGAACACATAAAATATTGCAGAAATATAAACACAGAAAACGCACAAAACAAGAGAGACACAGATATACGTGGTTCACCCAGTTTGGGCTACGTCCACCTCGAACAGCCAGTCCTTCCTTTCTATTATCCAGCAAAATGAAGAGACACAACCTACAGCAAAACCGCTGTAATATCCTCTGTTTTCTCTCACAGTCTCACCTCTATGTTTCTCGCTCACGGAATACACATCTATCTCACAGCCTCAAATACAATGCCCTCATACAAAGAGAGGGGTTGCCTTCTAGGGCAAAAAACCCTAAACTAAACATAAGTTCTATCGTCAGATCATCCGCCTAATGAACGCCCAAATTGACTAGAAATTACTATACTTTTACAAGGCAATTTTACAGCTGTTCTTAGCTTCGGGGGCGCTGCCCCCGAAACCCCCCGCCAGGGGGGGGGCTCCCAAAAGTCGCTGCCGCCCCCCCCTGGACCCCCCACGGCAGCGATTATTTTACGGGCGGCGTTGCCGCCCCATTTTGTACTGGGGTCCAATGTGTCGGTACTATAGAAGATAATCAGGCTCCACACCCAACAATCTCCCACTTGGAGACTGATTGTAGCAACTCCACCGCTGCTCCATTTGCTGGACAATGACTCCTCTTTGGACCTGGCTGTTTCTCATCTTCATCGTCATCCTTGAAGACCAACTGAAACTTATTCTCAGTTTCTCCCTGGT
>Ga0181469_100671_pt1 | contig 13112 bp, 8 predicted proteins | sample InSIn2SAF170_2_FD_119081 | JGI IMG/M metagenome (GOLD analysis project Ga0181469, IMG submission 119081) | Clean room microbial communities from NASA Spacecraft Assembly Facility at Jet Propulsion Laboratory, Pasadena, California, USA -... ... | reverse complement strand
GGTCCTCAAATATCCAAGGAAGATCTTGAAAACCACATTGGCCGAACTGTCAACCAACGCGTGTGGAAGGATGTCCACGACAATCATGAAAACGAGTTTTATGACGTCTATATCGCCGGCCATCAAAAGCAGTTGCTCGACGCCTCCCAAGCTATCGATAACATACTGGAAGACATGGAGGAGCTAGATGTATGGGAAGACTTCCGAAGCGAAGTCAAGATTCTTGTGAGCAAAACCACAGGAATCAAAAGGGCTGTTTGTCTTGCTCTTGGAATTTTCATACATAAGATCAAGGGTGTGGAAGGAATCTGGACTCATCAGTACGCTGCCTTTGCGTATATTTGCCGAGCAATTGACGACAAGCAAAAGCGGGAATCTGACAAATTAGACAGCGCACCATTTAAACCCATAAAAAGATGCTTTCAGGATCCAAAGTTCGACACCCGAACGGAATATCTGTTGACGAAGATTGAGCGGAAACATGATACTGGCGTGAATTTCGTTATGGGACCTCCGGACGCTACAGACATCATCGACGAAGACACATTTTTGTATGCCATTCACATCGAGCCATCGATGTGGAGATATATCTTGAGGAATGATGAGGATGGCCGCTCCCTTTGTCCCCAGGTCATGATCACCAACTGCATCTCTGAAAAATTCGGAGGGCTTGACCGCGACAGAACAGCCGCCGAACAATACCACAAAGACTGCGCCCTGTCAAACCGAGCAACGTTCAGCAAGAGATTGGACGAAATGGAAGCGGCGTTCAAAAGATTGTCGGAGACGCATGCGGAGACAGCGTTTCCCTTGGTCTCTCGAATCGCAAATCTCGACCAACACGTCTTTAACAGAACATCAATTTTCCAGAAGGTTCGTGACATTTCTTCCCTGGAGCAAATTGTAAAGCTGAACGAATCCAGATACCTATTGAGTCAGAACACATTGACGAACCCCAGCCTGCTGAGGGCCCTGTCGCCAAGAAGGCACGATATCTTTGAGGATTCGGTGAATGTCCAGTGAGAGTCGCACTCCGGTGCGCTCTCACTGGACATTTACTGATGATCAGATTACATCGTGCGTTTTGATAACAGTGTTGGGAAGTTCGAGCAGGTACGTGAGAGCCCCTCCAGGTACATACATGCACGCTGACCGAAAATTTCAAGATATAAGCCATGACCAAGGACCTAGGAACGGCAGCGTTGATGAACCGGTGATTTGGATAATATTGTTGAGCATCCCTCCTATGATTTGGCTTTAGATAAGGGAATTGTGCTGGCAATCAATCAGAATTTCCAAAAACTCCAGCTAGAGAACATCCAGGAGTGGCATTCTAGTCTAAACGTGAATTTTAGAGACAACGCTGGGCGTTACCAAACTGCCGGGATGTCCAGTGGATGGCCATAAAAAGGTACGATAATCTTGTCGATTAGATCCATATCCGTTGGCACACTGCTGTGTGCTCTCTTTGAACGTGTAAACGGTCATAGAGTTTATTCTGCATTTTGACAAGCATGCTAGAAGCTCTGCGCGGCAGATGAGATATGGCTGCGGGGCGATTGTTGCAGGCTAATTCTTGTCTTTCGACGAACTAGTAGCCATTCCCAAAACCATTTTGCCTTTTGATCGCCTTGATTGAAGCCTTGCAAGGAAAAAGAGAGAAGTTCCAATACATCCCTCCAGACCGGGTACCAGAAAGTGCCGAAGCCAGACCAGAAAAGGCTTCCAAATTTCCAAAGCATAATCAGGTCAAGTCGTCTGCCTGGAGACAAGAGCGGTCTCGTACTGCTGCAGATTGACAGCTCCAGCGGACCATAACATGATGGCTTGTATCTTCGTTCGATTTCTGGACGGAGAAGGGCCGACATAGCCAATGATATTGAGCCAGGCACCGACTTGGAGGTTTTGGTGATCGATGGTGTCTAGTAGTTGACTTATGTCGACTTGAGCGATGTGACGATCTTGGGGCGATGGGAAGTTGTGAAAAAGGGAGAGCAGAGCAGTGGACTCATGGTATTGGTTAACACTTTTTTGTTCAGAATCATGATATTCAGAAAGCAGGTGTTGCAAATGCCTACCACCCCAAAAAACGCACTTTGTCACTTGGACGGTATGTTGAGAGCTGACTGATGGAACACAAGTGACTCGGCAATGGTGATGAGCTGGCCATTTCGATGATGCGGTGTGATATGGCACTGCACGTAGCAAGTGGGTGATGAGTGCTCGAATAAAGAAGGTTCTTGAAGGCCGAGTTCGTTGTTTCCTTGGTTGATTGGATCCTCGATTGGTGGCGCGTGATTGGGCGGTTGAACAATCTCCAGGGCTTGGCGGATGGGTGCGTCATGAGCGAGTGGGCGGTGGAGGCAGCCAGCAAGACAAACACTTCTCCACCACACAATCTCGACCGCCTTACACGACTGCCGCTACCGACTGCTGTTGCATACCGCCCATCACCTAGGACTCCTCGCGCTATCTCCGGTCCCGTCGCGCCCTCTCGCATCCCCTTACTACCCCGCCATCACACGAGCATACGTCCCCCACCTTCTCGCCCGACGATCGCTATAGCCCGCGTCTGTAGCAACAGCTTCGCAATCTTAAACACCTCGGAGCGTCACCACACGTACCATCTTACACCATGTCTGGCTGGGGGTTGGGTGGTTGGTTTGGCGGCAACTCGGCCGCGAAGAAAGATGCCCCCAAGAAGGCCATTCTGCAGCTGAGAAGCACTCTCGAAATGCTGAACAAGCGTGAGAAGCATCTGCAGAACCAGATGGATGAGGAGGACCAGAAGGCCAGGAAGTTCATCAACACAAACAAGACCGGTACGCCCGTCTTAGCCGTAGCGACTCGAACTGCTTTCTAACCGTCTTACAGCCGCCAAGAACGCCCTGCGAAAGAAGAAGCAGCTCGAGACAACTCTGGAACAGACGTCGGCCCAGATCATGAATCTCGAAGGTCAAATCGCCAGCATAGAGACGGCAAACATCAACAAGGAGACTCTCGACGCTCTCGGCAACGCTTCCAAGGCCATGAAGACCATCCACGGTGGCTTGACGATCGACAAGGTTGATGCTACCATGGAAGATCTTGAGGAGCAACACGCTATCAGCAAAGAGATTGCTAGCGCTCTTACTCAAGGCTCTACCGCAAATGCTGTCGACGACGACGAGCTCGAATCAGAGCTCGCCGATTTGCAACAGGAAGAGCTGGACAACACTATGCTCAAGACTGGTACTATGCCTGTACACGACCAAGTCCATCGCATGCCCAGTGTTGCCAACACCGAACGTAAGTACATGGGCCCACTATATTCGCAAATTCGCGATGCTGACAATCTACAGCGAGAGGAAAGGCTCCCGCTCAAGCAGAGGAAGACGACGAGGAAGAAGAGCTTCGGAGACTACAAGCCGAAATGGCCATGTAATCTCCTGTCATTCATCCCTTTCTTCCTACTACATGTTCAGCTGCAAAGACCATACAACTTCGAGGCATACCCTGGTTCTGTTTTGTCGTTTTTCTGGGACGGGCGTTCTGGTGCCACCACTGCGATTTTCTCTCTGATATGGGTTTGCACCGGCTGACATAGCACTTTTCGCGACTACAATTCGATTTAACAACTTTTTCATTCTGTTGTTACTCCTAATGAGTTCTCTAGAGTTGAATCCATACATGCCATTCTCAACATATTCATGTTCAAGGTATATGTCCAACCTGATATTCTGACAGCTAGTCCCGAGTTCCTTGCACGGGAAAACAGGCTTTCGCAACCACTTCTGTCCTCAAGCGCTTGGTCTACGACTGTGTTCGCTTGTATCAACGCAGCGGGTCTGGATAGCGGGTGTGCATGGTCCGTCTATGTGTGGAATGCGCATTCAACGTTGTGCAGTCAAGTGTAGGCAGAGCAACATGTGGATTTGCTTCGGGAGTAGCATCCTGCTGGCCTCCAAGCATGATTTTTGCCCTCCGACGTCGTCTGTGACTCCAAGAGGATCAAGCGTTGGATTGCAGATTCGTGCCAATGTCTACGGACGATGTTAGTACTGTTCGCATCTTTATCGTTCCTTTGCTACCAACCTCTCAAAGCAATTCTGCTACTCGGGTGACTCGGCTCCACTGCAATAGCTCTCTTTGTGATGAAGAAGATAAGAAAACAGAAGACATGAGTGAATAGTGAGAAGAAGAACATTGTGTTTTCAGGACGTTGGATTTGGAGGAAAGAGCAGAGGTTGGATCATGCAAGCAGCAGGTTCTCAGACCGTTCTTACATAGTTGCATGTCCGATGACGATGAACGTATTGAATTGCCTGTCTGAGATGTCGATTTATCTACAAGTGCTACCTGGAGAAAAAGTAAACTTGACATGGATCTGAGCAGAATCAGTAAGCCGCGTTACGTTGATCCAATCCGCGAAGCCAGAGGTTTGATAAGGCTTCATGCTCAGAGATCTTGTGCAGGCCACATCTCCAGCGAATCTGCGATGATCGCATCCGCAAGGCACTCAAACTCGTTGCTATTGTTCGCACTCTACTATCAGTCCAGATCAATCCACCATGTCGCCGCTGGCAATTATCGCAAAGGAAAGTTCGTTACATCGAAGCCGCCAACGCCCATTCGCCGACGTCGGTGCGGGCCGCCAACAGAGCAACTCCAGCCGATCAACAACTATCGCCAGTCATCCCGCCGGTGTGTCATCCAGCTTTCTCAATCTATCATGACCATACAGATGGATTTGCAATCAACATGTCCGATCTCAAAGCGACCGGCGGCGGATCAAAGTCGCGGACGGGATGCTCAGAGTGCAAGCGAAAACGTGTGAAATGCGATGAGGGCAAGCCCAGTTGCGGAAGGTGCAAGAGATATCCCGAGCGATGTTCCTATGAATTGAAGTTATCCTGGACGCAAGGACGACCTTTCAAGAAATCCAGGACGAAAGAGCCCTGGCTTACCAACCTTGATGGAGAAGCTGCGACTTCCAAATCCGACCCGCCTCGGTCTGTACCAGTACCTCAAAACGAGCCAGAAACCATTGATCATGTCGTGCCAACTACTTTCGACGAGTCGCAATCACTGCAGGTCGCGGACAATGATGTTACACAAGGTCTTGACATTGGAAACTCTAACGGTAAGTCACGCCCTCAGAAACATCCTCTATCACTGCATCATTTCTCATTCCTCCACAGTGTTAGAAGCTTTTGATGACACTACTGGATTCGACGACTACCAGGACTCATATCTGCTTTCAGAGGATAATGCACTAATAACTGCGGATCTGTTTTCTGGGACAGCTGATATCAATTTTGAGCCTGCTGATGAAACGATCGAACGTGACATTTCCCTTGTTCCATATCAACACTACTCTCCTCCCAGTAAGTCCATTTGCTTGTTCTTTGCAGAACACGTACTGACCCGTACAAGCTTTGCCACCATCACTGAGCCAATATCCTCTGCTGTGTCCATCCGAGTCTCCTAATGCCTACTTTTTTCTCCATCATTATATCACCCATACCTCGCTTACACTCTTCCCACTCATGGCGCCTGCAATCCATCAAGAGGTCCTGACAGTCGCAGCTCAGACCCCACATCTTCTGTCTGCGGCATTGGCCTTGTCTTGTGACCAGGTACGGCGTCTACGAGGCAACGACTCTATTGAATTACAAAATCGAGCATCCTTTTTCTTACGAAAGGCACTTACTGGCTTACGGAAAGCCATGGCCGATCCCTCTGAGGCTCCCAACTTCTCGACCATCTGTACAGCACTTTTCCTCGGCACTAACGAAGTCATGGCTGGCAACACTGTGGCCATGCGTACACATCTACGAGGCGCAGAGCATCTACTATCCTTGGCGTTGGGCAAGAATAGGCATGAACCTGTCGCACATCTAGACGACAAGAAGTTGTTCTTGATCCGCTGGTTTGCTGTCATGGACATCTTTGCTAGTATCATGAGTCTTGACAAGACCTCTTCATCCGATGGCCAATTTTGGTCGATTGGAGCTCCGAACGCCGGCTCTTCACCACAGTACATCGACGAGTTTGTTGGCTTCTCCCTCGAGTTGATGCCCGTGCTCGCTCGTATAGGTCGTATGGCGCGTTTACAGCGCCGTCGTAAGATTTTAGGGCCTTCACTGGACTCTGGCTATGCTGAGATGGCCGACGATCTGGATATGCTGCTAGCAGACAATATTCTGCTTACCGAGCAACAACTTTCGCTTCTGTTTACCCGCGCCTCTTCGCCTTCGTTATTACATACACAAGATCCTGTGCTCGTGGATGAAGCTGTATACGTACACCAGATGTTCGTACATGCTGCTCTGCTCCATCTGTATCGACGTGTACAAGAGCTACCCGAACTGGATCCCAAGCCAGCAGTAGCTTTAGCCTCAATGCTTGAACTTCTCGGAAAGCTGAGACCAGAGTCGCCCGCCAACGTTCTCATTCTCTGGCCTCTGTTCACAGCAGGATGCGAGGCCGAAGATCTGGATCTGAGAAACTATATCGAGACATGCATGAATCGTATCCGAAACTACGGTTGGGGTAATGCAGATGCTGCCATGGGCGCTTTACGGGTATACTGGAATGAGGGCAATGGCGAACGATGGGATGTCTTTCTCGAGCGCAGAGGCTTTGATGTGGTGCTCTTTTAGGGTCTCAATCTTGAATGTAAAGGTAACTTTCAATCGCGAACATCTGATTCTTGGAAGTAAGAGTAATATAGCACTGCGCCGCTGCTACAATGAAAAACGCCGTTGCTCGAAGGATATCAACCCACCCTTTATTTTTGTTCATGCAACACGCCCCGATCCATCCGCTCCGTCGCTTGAAACATGAATGAAAACACCTCCCATGTGACATGCGTGTGCCCATGATGTACAACTCCGATAGGAAAACGATAAAAGCAAGAGTAAAAAATCAACAACGAAGAAGAAAAATGCTCAATGACAACGCCTCGTGAACTTCGTACCGCTAAACTTCATTACCACTTCCAGGTGAACCAAGACGTCTAGGCTTGGTCATCTGTCTTTTGCTTCTTGGCTTCGTGGTCGCCATCATCATCAATCTCTATAGGGCGCTTCAGGCCGCCATGTGCGTCGGGATCTGCAGGAGGGGTCGGTGCCACAGGTGCTGGCGTGGGCGTGGCGGCTTGAGCAACAGATGGTGAAGGTGTCGGTGCTGTCGGGGTCGGAGTGGCTTGTGGAGCAGGCGCGACGACGGCAGGTCCGGGTGCCAGAGCTTGTTGTTGAGCCTGAGGAGCAGATGTAGCAGTCGCAGGGCTAGAATTAGGAACTTGTTGCTGAGCCTGTGATGAAGGCGTTGATGTCTGCAGTGTTGCAGGTCCCGTAGCTGGTTGAATGGCAGGCGCCGGTGTATGTGCCGATGTAGGTGCTGGGGCTGGCTGGATAGCAGGTTTGACTTGGAAAGCGGTTCCAGACGCGGGTTGAACGGCTGGTCCCGGCGCAGGCGATTGTTGGACGGGTTGGCTTGGAGCAGGAGCGACCGGTCTTGGGGCGACAGGTGTCGTAGCCTGGGTCTGAGGTGCCGGCGTTGCGGCAGCAGATTGAGGCTGCGGTGGTGCAGTAAACGTCGGCCTCGGTGCTTGCGGTTGAGGAGGGGGAGCTGAAACGTTGTAGGCACGGGCTTGAGGCACTTGCTGCTGTCCTGGTGGTGGCTGCATCCTTTGCTGTTGCGGCGCTTGTGGCTGCGCATAGGGACTGGGTCTTGGTGCAATGCCCTGGTGGGCTTGACCCGGATAGTAGGGTGCAATGGGCGCACCTTGTCTGAAGGCTTGTGCACTAGGCATAGCAGTCTTGAGCGCTTCGGCCAATGCTTGTTCAGAGCTGGATCCCGTCGTTTGTTGAACAGGATGAGGCCCGCTAGCAGCTTGTGGTCCCACTGCCTGTGGACCTTGACCATTTGGCGTCTGCTGTTGAGGAGCAGGCGGCGGTCCCTGTCCCACCGGAGGGGGAGGATATGGGCCAGGAGGCCCCTGTGGCTGTGTATTGGGACCGGATATGCTCTGTGCAGCACCTGGCTGTGCCTGGCCCTGAGGCTGACCATTTTGCATACCATTCATCTGAGGTTGTGAAGGAGTTGCGGAAGCGGTCTCGGCTTGAGTAGTGGTGATGATGTCGTGAATAGCTTTATAAAGCTTTTCTTCTTCCTCTGACTCGAACGGACCATGGTCTTGGCCACGATGAATGTGTCTGTTGGTTGCCCTTCGGAAAATCGCTCTGTGTTTTTCCTGCTCTGGGCCCTGGAAGTTACTAAGATACCTCTTATGGTAGTCCATGATATTGTCGATCATCTTTTCCGAAGTTATGCCGCTCTGGTTCTGTGGTGGCAGAGGCGGGGCTTGGCCAGGTACTGGTCCTGGAGCCATCACAGGTCGTGGTGGTTGCTGGCCTTGGGGGACGTATGGCGGCTGACCGTTTTGTTGTCCAGGGGCTTGATTTCCCATCGGTTGATTGGGTTGCCCATATGGCGGACGGGGAGGTTGACCAGGTTGTGCCGGAGATTGCTGTAATTGGCCCGGCGGTGGTGGGGGGGCTTGACCAGGTGTCGCTTGGCCTTGCTGAGCTGGAACTGGGGGTTGACCAGGCTGTGGTTGAGGTGGCTGCGGTGGTTGTCCATACGCGTTGCCAGGCGGCCGAGGAGGTTGCGGGTAAGGCGCGTAAGGTGCTCTACTCGGTGGGCCATACGGCGAGCCGGCAGCGGCAGCACCTGGTGTGGTCGACGCGTAAGGAGAATAGTAGGTGCCAGGCTTCTGCTGTGGCGTCGGCACGGGTGGTCGCGCCACGTTCTGCACAGTTGGCGGACCATACGGTGTGCCGTAGGGGCTTGGTCTAGCATACGCTCCATAAGCAGGAGCTCCGGGATGGCCGTACGGGTACTGGTTGTTCGGATAGTACGGATACTGTTGCTGCTGTTGCTGCCTGTTATCCGGGGGAGGCGTTGGAGCCTTGCGTTTCTTCTCTTTGTCAATCGAAACGTTCGGGTTAATCTTCCAAAGTCTGCCTTTGCCGATCTTGCCTGCTTCCTCGAAGGCCTCACTGCTGATTAGATTGTGACGGACACTACTTTGCCAGCCGTGAGTGGTACTCCTGTACTTGAAATGAGGATACATCTTCTGCATGGCGTCGTAGATCTGCTGCAAATCCATAACACCATTCGGAGCTTTTGATAGAGCCTCGTGTATTAGAACAACATACGTCTGAGTTGGCTTCTTAAGCTCCTCTTCGGTGTATTCCGATTCCGGCTTTTGCGGGGACGGAGACTTGACAATTCGTTTGGGCTTGTTCGCATCCTTGTCCGGAGTCGGCTGGGCAGCGGGCATACCTCCTTCAGTCTTGACTTCGGCCGAAGGTGTGGCGGCGTTGTGCTCTTGAATGGCCATGAGTGCAGGGTCGATCTCAACCGACTGACTCAAGCCCTCTCCTTCGCGGCCATCCTCGGGCTTGGAGTCCTTCTTGGTAGTGCTTCCGCCCTCGGCCCTGGCAAGAGCTAAAAGTTCAGCAAGTGGAGGAACAATCTTGCCCATCTTCTGCAACTCTTTGGTCTTTCTCTTGATGATTGCCTCGTCACGCTTCGACATGACACCGTTCTTTGGAGGTCTTCCAGGTCCTTTGCGCTTCTGGGGTATCTCTTCTGGAGCCAAGCCAGCAAGGATCGAACCTGGAGGTAGATCTGCAGGAACAGCAGGAGGGGTCTGAGATGGAGTGACTTGTAGTGCTTGGAGAGCTTCGTACGAATCGGGCTCAACAGACTGCTTGATGTCGGCCGGCTGAGAGGGAGGTGGCATCTCGGTAGTGGATATGGCAGATTCCCTTCGATCTTCGAACATCTGCTCAACGATTTCGGGTTGCTGCTGCGGCGTCACGATTGTCTTCTCGGCGGCCTTTTCGACTTGCTTTGGCGTTTCGATCTTTTCGATTGCCTCTGCCTTGTTGGGAAGGTCAAGTTTGTGCACAGGCTTCTCGACCTTGTCCACCTTGGGAGTTCTAGGCATCTTCTCTGCCTTTTCGACTCTCGCAGGTTTGTCGGTCTTGATGGACTGTTTGCCAGACTTGGAATGCCGTCTCTCTTTCTCTTTTTCGATGTCCTTTTCCTTTTCCTTTTCCTTGACCTTGACTTTCTCGGGCATCTTTTCCTTCTCAGGCTCTTTCTCTTTCTCCTTGATCTTTTCCTTGATCTTCTCCTTATCTTTCTCCTTCTCCTTCTTGTCTTCCTTCTCGACGGGCAAACCAGCAACAGCAGGGAAGTTCTTCTTGAGCGTGAACTTGAGCTTGACTATCTTACTACGAGGAGGTTCCTTCTTCTGAACAGGCCGTTTGAGGCGTAGTGGCTCGTCTTCAGATGACAAGTCTACATCTTCGTCGTCATGTGCAAAAGCGACACTGTCGACACTGTCCAAGTCAGACAGGGAACTGTCCGTGTCGGAAAGAATGTGAACGGGCTCTTCCTCCTCGTCCTCATTACGGGCGTTGTCAGGCAGCTTGAAGATGATGGTGATGCCTTGAATTAGGATCTCGCTCCCATGATGTAGTTTAATCAGAGAGTCTTTGTCGACGTGAGTGTCGTCATGAAAGACACCATTTCTGCCCTTGACAAGCATCTCCCAGTAAGCCTTTTGCAGATTGTACTCGATACGGATGTGTTTTCGAGAAATGTTCTTGAAGGATTGACCGGCTTGAGGGTGGATGGGAATAAAGGGACACTCGTACTCGAAGGGCTTGTCCTGTTGTGGCTGCGAGTCAAGCAAGAGGTCGTAAGGATTGGTGAGGAGGGAGGTGGGGTCCACAGAGTGAGACGAGTTTGTGGAGCGGAACTGCTTGCGCTTGCGTCGCTTCGCCTCTTCGGCCGCCTCCTCGCTGTCGTAGTCGATGTTGACACCAACAATGCCACCGGTTTCACTGACGTTGCTACGCGGTGCTACGCTGTGTCCGTCTTCGTCTAGGTTCAACTCGGCGTCTTGCTCCATCTGAACGTCGCGGTTCAACTTCATCTTGTGCTGTTTACGACCTGCCTTTCGCTCGAACTTTGCAGCATTCAGATCACGTCCTAGCTCCACAGCATATGTGTTGACGTAGAAGTCGCCATCGGGAAACTGCAACTTCGCGAAGGCTTGCATGGGATCGTTCTGCGCAATGTGCTGAACAGGAGCAGCTTCTTCTGCCTCGTACGAGGCAAGAGCGAGGTCTGCAGGGAAGAGAGAGTTCGTGGGTAGATTCAAGTCGGCTACGGCATTTGCAAGTTCGGAGTAGTCTTTGGTAGGGGTTTGTGGTTGGAAAGGATGCGATTGGTCTAGGGGGTCGACGGACTGATCCAGAGGGTCAATGGATTCATGCGGGGCGATCGAGAGTGGTAGGTCTTGATTGTCAAGCACAGAGAGTTCGAGCGACTTCGGCTGCTGGTCTTGTGTCGGAGAGAGTGTTTGCTGCTCTGGCTGCGTCTGTGTCTGCGGGAAGGCTTCAGACTGGACTGGCTCTGCCTGACCAGCCGTTGCTGGAAGCTCGGTCTCGTCTTCTCCTTCGTCTTCAAAGTCTTCGGGGAACAGCGACTGTGCTAGGGACATAGGCTTCGTCGGAGGTTTGGGCGAAATCTTGGCAGGCTCGGGCAATGGATGCGATAGTGTCTCTGGATGTGTGTTTCGGGCGATGGTTTGATTGTCTGGGGCAGGTGGCACTGCATTCTGTGCGTCGTGTGTTTGACTCTGTTGCGCGACTTCCTCGCCCTCTTGATTGCCATTCTGACGGCTTTGCGACGCTAGACTTGTATGTTGTTCGACTTGGGGCGCTCCTTCCTCCGGCTGGTCCAGATGTGTCTCTAGCTCGGGCCATGGCGAATTCAAGGGAGAGGGCGACGGTGCTTGAGGGGTTTCGTAATCGAGAGGCGCAAAGGCAGCATGCCCGAGACTCGTTGCTTCCACTTCCATGTCGGTCGGCGGCGTGATAACATGTCTCTAGGGCTTGGTGACGGAGCGCATTCACTGTCACTGACGCCGGCGCATGCGTCTATGATGCGCAAAAGATTCCGGTCGAGTATTCTTTGTATAAGAGCGACTTTTCTTTCGCGATCCAAACTCTGAACCGTCTGGAACACGCAGTCAAGCGTCTGCCTCTGTCAACCCGCGGGCCAAGGCGTCTTTGCGCCGGGCGGTGAAGAATCATGGCCCGCTCCCGACGCTAATTTGTTCCTCCCGCTTTTGAAACCATGACATCTCTATCTTATGCCCTGTCTCTCTGCCACTTCTTTGTTCTTACTTTTCTACGTGAATATATGTTCGAATCTGTTGTAGATAACTAAGTCCTTTGCTTCAAGTGCATCTACATCCTTGTACATCCCAGGTCTGTCAGAATGCATGATTTGCTTGATTAAGCCCGAAGACGAATGAACTCAACGCCAAGACAAGATCGGCCTATCTTGAGATCTTTCCGATTGGCTCCGTGTCATTCCTATTAGAATCTTTTGCCATGAAGGTGCTTCTAGATAGCGAGTTTATGTTTTCAGTGCAGAATTCAGACTGGAGTTGGCCTGGTGTATCTGGAAGCTCATGGTCTCCATGGCTTCGGCCAATTCCTGTCCTAGTATGAGTGAGTCGCTGCCGATTGCTCTCAATGCATCTCGGAAGGTGCTCAAGGTTTGAAGCGGAGAGGGCATGGGATTCTGCAGAATGTGGGTCACTCTGACCATGATCAATTGCGATGTTCAAAGACCGCCCTGAAACTTGCAATCAAATCGTCACGCGTCCAGTATCCGTCACATCTCCAGTTCGTATAATCTCGAGGCCTTGTAAGTGTTCCATGTCTCGTCGATGCTCAGGTCAGGGTCAATCCCCAGACATCCACAAGCCGAGGCTCTCCCGCTATACTCGAGTATTGTGGGGCCGCAGCACTCTGGACAGATCCACGAAACCAATCACCAACAACTTCGAACAATTGTCACCAAACCTATCAAAAATGCCACCAAAATCAAAAGCAAAGGTCGCCAAAACTCCTGCTGTGCCTGTAGCGAAACAAGCCCCCACTCCACGACCGGATTGGCCTGCACTTACACCTCTATCTCCGGCCTCTGATCTCGAGTGTTCGTCATTGCTACCTGCTCAGATCCTGACTATA
>Ga0181469_100576_pt1 | contig 13147 bp, 6 predicted proteins | sample InSIn2SAF170_2_FD_119081 | JGI IMG/M metagenome (GOLD analysis project Ga0181469, IMG submission 119081) | Clean room microbial communities from NASA Spacecraft Assembly Facility at Jet Propulsion Laboratory, Pasadena, California, USA -... ... | reverse complement strand
GGCTGTTGATGTGGTTGTTGCTGTTGAGGTTGTTGGTTCATGTTTCGACTCTGCAGAAATTGACCTTGATGTTGCTGCTGCTGTTGATATTGTAGTTGTTGTAGTTGCTGGAATGTCTGTTGCGGATACTGTTGTTGCTGTTGTTGTTGCATCTTGGCGTTCATCATCTGTGCTTGCGCTAGGATGATACGCGTGACATCCAATGCTTGTTGCTGCTGTGCCTGCTGCATCTGCTGTGCATGCATGACGACATTCATCTGCTGCTGCTGTTGCTGCTGATTCGATGCCATTGATAGCATCGGCATGCTCTTCGCTTGCACCTGCTTCGCTTGAACTCTACCGAGCCATTCGAGTGCCTGTTTCCTTTCTGCTCTCGTCATAGCTTGAGGGTGTGATGGTAATGAGGATAGATTCCCACTAGCATTATTATTCCCTGATATCGCCCGCACTTGATTCTGCTGTCCTGATGATCCCGGAGCTGCGTGCGGAGTATGAATGTGCACTCCTCCCACAATAGAGTGAGGCTGCGGACGAGGAGGAGAGGGCAGCTGACTGTTGGAGGCTGAATTAGAACTACTGTTGGTGTTGCTATTATTGTTGTTCACGAATCCTGGAGGTGGGCTAACCACGTTCGCCGCTTTGTTATTATTCGCAGCATTCGGATACAGTGCAAGAGATGCTGTCGGTAGCGGAACCATCGGATTAGGAACGAACGGTAGTGCTGATGCTGGATGAGTCTGGGAGGAACCGCCGAGCGAGGATGTACCGTTGGAATGGATGTGCGAGGAGTGAGATGCGTGGGTGGAGTGAGATTGGAAGTTGGAATGTGAAGGATTGTAGTGATGTTGTTGCTGTTGATAGGATTGCGCGAGCATATTAGAATTATTATTCATACTCATCGCACTCAATCCTAACAGACTAGCTAACGGTGAGGCCATGGTGCTCGGGCTCGCCATCATACCTTCATGCTGATGCAAGTGCATGTTCATATGTAAATGCTCATCATCATCCCCACCTCCAGCAGCAGCGAGTAAATCTTGATGTGAAGGATCTTTCGAGATGAGAAGTCGATGGAAATTCGTTGTTGGACTCGATGTCGGCTGAGGAGATGTGATTGATGCTGATGATGATGCGGATATATTCTGCTGTGGTTTCAGAGGGAGAGATAACGGAAGAGGCAGAGGTGACAGCATCTGCATATGCATAACTCCTCCGCCTGTCGTTGATGCGGATGCAGCCGCATTCGCCGGCGTTTGCGGTGCAGGATGAACCTCATCGACAGGTTGAGGACGCAGGAACATCTCACTCACACTATTACTATCGTGATTATTGGCTGTGGTCGAATTCTCCTCCTCATCATCAGGTAGAGGATTCGCTGAGAGTGACATTGCTGCTAGTAAGCGTGCATTACTCGCTGCGGAGGAGGAGGAAGAGGAAGGTGAGGATGAGGAAGGATCTTTGGAGCGAGAACCACGAGGGAGGGATGTTGATGAGGGCTGGGCATGACGATGACGATCGGAACGATCGAGACGATCGGGTTTATGCGCACGATCACGATCCCTATCTCTATCTCTATCTCTCTCCTTCCTCTCCTTCCTCTCCACCCTCGCTGATGATGGTCTCGACGCCGAGTTCATCTCCTTCTCATCGCTCACACTCAGCTTCTCCTGCTTCTCCTCCTCCTTCTCCGGCGGTCGAATGGGCCACGTTGGGCACTTCGCTGCGCGCGAGTTCACGTCGCGCACATGCCGCCTCTCCTCGCGTGCTCGATCTCGCGCATGAGGATCGTTCAAGGAGGAGCGCTGCTTCTCAGCCTCGTAGGAATGCGGGATGTAGGACATGCGGATCGAGTCGGAGAGGCGGAGGATGCGTCGCATCGCATGCGCGAGTGATTTCAATTTCAAGTCGTGTGCTTGCTGATTCACCAGCGCGAGCTGATGTGCTGCTGACTGCGCTTCCGGTGTCGCATGCTGATTCGCCTGACTCGCAGCTGATTCGTTAGGTGATTGATAGGGAGGATGTTCCACCCACAGCTGCACTTCGTTTCTGCTCGGTTTGCACTGCAGCACACATCCCACGATCGTCTGCGCTAGTGGTAACTGCTCCCCCACACAGGCCATGACCAACTCGAGCCATATCTCATGCGTCTTCTTGACATCGCTGCTCGGCGTAGCTTTGATCACCCACTTGCCGCCTCTCGGCATCGACTCCCATATCGGCTCTATCCCAAGCTTGAATAGTCGTAAGTTGAAGCGACCGTGGTGGCAGATACGGTGGATGTTGGTGTGCACGGAGTTGAAGTACGACCAGAAGGACTGGATGCTGTTGAAATCGCCCAGGCGAACGAGATGACGAAGGAAGTCGGATGAGGAGGCAGTAGAGGAGGAGGAGGATGATGATGATGATGATGATGAGTTGCTCGTTGTTGGGTTTGTTTCATCTACCTGTGATTGAGTGTCAGTATTATCAGCGCCTGTTGTTGTTATGCTCATCTTTCAAATATTTCAATGATAAATATAGATTTGCTCAAATTATTGCAATATTATAACGCCAATCAGATGAATGACTAGCATCGACACCAACGGAGATACTGGAGAGAATACAACACATCACGAACGAAGAGAATCCATGAGAATGACTGTGAGAATTGAGAATAAGAACAACTTACAGTGTGATTCAATCCATTGTTGCCTTCACTACTGACTCACCCACAATCGCTCACAATCACTCACTGCGTGGCACTGTTATTGCGCTGGAAAAACTTTCGACAGTCTCAATTAATTTGAGATGGTCTCTGTATTAGCATGATGGAGAATACATGTGAAGCTGGTATTTAGTATAAAAGCATTATAGATCTAGTTTATTTGGATGCAAGCAAAATATCAGATTTAGTTCCTTTGATCATTGCAATAAAATCCTTCAAACTCTCAAAGCAAATAATTTTTTCAAAAATCGAGCTCAATCAATTCGCCACAACTTCATCCGCTCTTCACCTCCTTCATTGTACAGAGATCGAATCCTTCCTGTACTCTTCTGCCTCCCATGAGTGCCTCGACGTCTGTTGGCTCGTCTGACACCAGCGCTGCAGATCAGAGCAATGAATCCTCGCAACCACAAACAATTCTCGCCTCTGCCTCCTCATCTCCCATTCCTCCTGCTGCTGCTGCTGCTTCGTCCTCAATCGATCCTGCCGATTCCTCCTCCTCGAGTCAATTCAATCTGTTCGATGTGAGTGCGAGTGATGATATTGATGTCGATTCATCAGCACTGATGATGGTCGATGACGGTACGCAAGATCAGGAATTAATCGATGATTCTGCTGTGGCCGCAGCACTCGATCCATCACTCCTCTCATCTGATCTACCTCACTCATCACCGCTTCACACTGGCACATCAAACCATCTCTCCGTTCCTCAGCGTGGCAATGAGATGATACTCGGATCACCGAGTCTCGGCAGCGCTCCCATCAGCGATCATGTCGTGCCTGATATGAATCTCGATTCGAATGATTCTGCTTCCTCTTCATCCGCATCCTCATTTCACACCTCCTTCCTCTCTCCACAACCTCACTCGCGCCTACCTGGACCTGCGCTCATGTCTCCATTCGGTCCACAGGCATCGAATGGTAGCTCATCGTCCACATCTTCTCATTCGACCAAATCTCGCACGACTCGACCTCGCGATGAGGAGGAGGACGATCCCATGTACGATGACGATGACACGACTGTGGGCGAGGATGATGGTGAGCCACATCGCAAGAAACAGAGACGATCAATCATACATCCAGCCTCAACAGCGACAAATGATATGGCAGCTACTTCAATCGCAGCATCTGCAGCCAATTCGCAACCACAATTGGATGAGGAGTAGGAGAGTGAGGAAGAGGAAGAAAGTGAGGAAGAAGAGGATGAGAGTGATGAGGAGTATGAAGCACCTGCATCACACAATCATGCACATAATGGCACTACCGCTGCAGCAGCATCCTCATCATCCGCATCGAGTTCCCTTCCACGCATCGCCTCTTCTGAACGCATCCTCCTTGATGTTGATGATCTCAATGACATGCCAACTCTCGAATCGTCCACTTCCATGTTTGGCTCGAACTCATTGGATCCTCACGACGAAGCGGCGATCATCGATCTGACAGCCGAGGAATCAATCAATCCATTCGCACCATTTGAAAATTCATTTGCATCACCTCCCGCCTCGAGCATATATTCAAATTCGAATTCACGTCAATCCATCACTTCCTCACTATTCAAATCTCCTGCACTTCCTCCCTCTCAATTCAATGTTGGTCAGATTCGATTGAATATGGAACAGCCGGCAGGTGGATTAGGTCAAGTGAATGTGAAAAGTGAGTCAGCAGCCGGACCGAATAAGACAGTTGATCTGCGTGGTGATAGTGATGAGGATCAAGCGAGTGACAATAAATTTGGTACTGTATTATGCATGGTTTATGGAATGAAAATATGTCCTGGTCGTGCTGCTGTACGTGAATTAGTGACACTCACACGTATGAAGGCTGGTGCAGATGCAAATGCAATTCGTGTGGATAATATCATTGCACAACCTTGTGGTGTACTATCGAAAGATGTTGCTGCTGCACTCGCACCATTGATTGATGAGAAGTTGGTGAGAATTGAAGCGAAAGTTGGTACACTGACGGGTGAGGAGATGGGATTACGAGTCGATCTCTATGGACGATCGACTGATCGTAAAGCAGTTGAGAAACATCTGAGAAAATTTGCTATGGTGCAGTATCTATCATTACACGATCCTGTCGTCAAGAAGCAGGCAGCACCAAGCAATGGACTTGAGAATTTTCTCTCACAGCACAATAATAATGCAGCAGCAGCTGGCAATGGACCTTCATACGTGAATGAGTTTGGTCAGACTGTACAGGGTCAACCGCCACAAGGAACAAGTCTGAGTGTGCGTGAGATCGAGAGTGATCTTGATAGTCTCTTCGGTAATGAGATCGATCTTGCAACCATGCCACTCGCTGAGACACCAGCATGTTTGCGAACCGATCTTCATCCTTATCAGCGACAAGGTCTCGCATGGATGATTCAGCATGAGGAGCGACGAACAATGAATGTGGAAGGTAAATCCGATCTCATGATGGGATGGTCGAAACATGTGGATGCGAATGGACAAGTGAGCTTCGTGAATAAACTCACGAAAGAAGTGCAAGCTGAGCCACCAGAATTAGCACGAGGTGGTTTACTTGCTGATGAAATGGTACGATATCTGAACTATGTGCATCATTCAGAATAGATAGTCTGCTCATCTGCTGTGTACGACATACTCATTTCTCTTGCTCTTATCTTTTTCATTTTTATTCAAACTATTCCAGGGTCTCGGTAAAACACTTCAAGTTCTGGCCCTCGTTGCTGCCTCACTGAAACAGAATGTCGGTGCTGATGGTAATGCAACGAATAGTGGTAAGATTACACTCTCACTCAAATCGAAGACACTCAATCCTCGTCGTACTGCGCCGACACTCATCGTATGTCCACTCGCTGTTATTACCAACTGGGAGCAACAGATTCTGCATCACTTCAATCCCAATCAGATGTTAACATATTACACTTATCATGGACCGAATCGTCTTCGTGATGTCAGTCAATTGAGACAGTATGATATCTTGATTACGACATATAATATTCTATCACAGGAGTATGATATCTCATGTGCAGCACTCGGAATTGAGGATGCAAGTGATACGGATTCAGATGAGGAAGATCGATTTGCTGCACTCAAGAAGAAGACGAAGAAGAAGAAACGCAAAGACAAGAAGAAAATAGATGAACGACAGGCGGCAGCGAGTGCAGCAGCAGCCGCAGCATTTAATGCGAGTGATGATCCTGAGAGTTCTGAACCACGTCGTGCACCACTATTCGAGATCGATTTCTTTCGTATCATTCTGGACGAAGCACACGTCATCCGTGAGCGTCTGACTTTGCAGAGTCGTGCTGCGCGTGCATTGAGAGGTGAGCGACGATGGGCATTGACAGGTACTCCTCTTGTCAACAAGGTCGATGATGCATTCTCACTACTCAACTTTATCAAGGTGCCTCCATTCACATCATACACTATGTGGCAACGAATTGTGTTGCGACCAATGAAAGGTAAAGATCCTCGTGGTATGAGTCGCTTACAACAGATCATGTCATCCATCTGTCTTCGTCGTCGTAAGAATGAGGAGATCAATGGCAAGCGAATTTTGACACTACCAGAGAAACGTCAACGAACACGTCTCATTCAATTGGATGGGAAGGAGAAGGCACTGTATGATACACTCGCTGAAAGTGGTCGTAAGCAGTTTAATAAGCTCGTACGTGATGGTAGTGTACTATCACACTATGCCTACGTACTTGAAATTCTCTTACGTATGCGTCAGGCGTGTAATCACTCGATGCTCGTGCCTCAACACTATCATGCACGTGGGTTCAGTGATCTCGCAGCGACTGAAGATAAGAAAGCAGAGATTCTTCGTCTCTGTAATCTGCTCGAAGATGGTATGTCAGATGAGTGTGGAATCTGTCATAAGGTAGTCGATGATCCTGTGATCACTGGTTGTGCACACTATATGTGTAAGTCATGTATGGATACGTATACAGCGAATCCAGCCTACTACAATGCAATTTACTTTCAGCAGTTTCAACAACCAGGTCAGCCAACTCCACCTCCCGATCCGACTCTCTACTGTCCACAGTGCCGTCAGCAACTCGATAAGGCACTCATTGTATCGATGCATCATAAGGAGCTACTCCGACTCGAGCAAGAGCAACAGCAGGCAGCGATTCTTCATGCGAAAGGTCACGTCACCCTCTCACCGAAGTTGCTCGCCTTACTCGAGGAGTTACAACTCGTCTTGAATGCCGGTGATAAAGCAGTCGTGTTCTCACAGTGGACTTCCTTCCTCAACATTCTTCAGACCTGTCTGAATCAAGCATCAGTGCGTCATGTTCGTCTCGATGGTCAGATGAATTCAGCGAATCGTGCGAAGGCATTGAAAGCATTCGAGGATGATGATGAAGTCAAGGTATTTCTCATCTCACTCAAGGCCGGTGGTGTCGGATTGAATCTCACATCAGCGAATCACGTGTTCATGATGGATCCGTGGTGGGCACCTGCAGTTGAGGATCAGGCTGTCGATCGTATTCATCGTCTCGGTCAATTGAAGGAATGTGAGGTGGTGAGATTTGTATGTAAGGATTCTGTTGAAGAGAAGATCATGGAATTACAGGATACGAAGAGACAGATGACGACAACTGCACTAACTCGTGCTTCGAAATCACGCGAGGATCAACAGGCGGAACGATTACAAGATCTATTAAACTTATTCAAGTAAATCATGCGAATGGGAAAGTGACAAGGAAAGCGAAAGTGAGCGTAACGAACGAATTGAGCAAATTGTTGGCAAAATTTTGTTTGTAAAATTGTTTCGAGATGGTTATACAGATAAGTTCAGGATTCAATTCATATTTTGAGATGCCTGAATTATCAGTGGTATGGATTGATTCGGCAACATGAGAGAGGAGCAAGCATCAGGTCATCGTGATATCGTTGAATTTCGAATTCGTCTCGATTTCATCTTAGTCACTTTGAAAGACGAACTCGATTTTTTTAAATTTCAGCTCGTTCTTCGAGTCGAGTAAGTTGCTTGTGTGATTCCATTGAGTTGTCAATTGCATGATCTGAGTACACCACTGATCTGCACTCGATTCGCCTCGAATGAACTCTGTTCATCAATCTGAGCAGTTGTTTCATCCTTGCCGTTTGCAGTCTGTTGTTGACGCAGTTGTTGTTGTTGTTGTTGTGAGTGCACTTCTCGTATTGATGTGAGTTGTGTATGGTGCTCATCATTATATCTCACCTGATTCTTTTACTCGTCAGGAGTCGATAATACAAGTGAGCGGACAACGAGTCAAATTGATTAATTCAAATTTGAATCGATCTGTGCTCTGCAACTGCTCTTCACTGATCTTCACCTCATCGAAGTTGCATCAGCATCATCATCACCACCGTCATGCAGACACCACACTTCCACAGCATGACGCAGAGTGCGACGAAATCGACACCGAGAACGAGTGCTGTAGATTCGATGTTTGCATCACCTGCATTTCATTCACTTCAACATAATAATAGTCAGCCGCCTCCACCTCAGACACCGGCACCAGTGTCAGTAGTACCATCATCAACAACATCAGCATCAGCATCACCGCCTGCCCCTTTAACATCAGCATCAGCATCCGCCTCTCCACCGAGTGAGTTCGCTCATCCGTCCTCAATCACACACTCTCCTCTCACTGCACCAATCAATGCAATGGGGTTCATGAAATCTCTCAATCGTGCAGCAATGGGTGCACCTGGCAGTGGCGCTTCGAGATCGAGACGAGGCAGTCTCGCACCGGGGAGTTTCGGCCTGCCTGCATTGGGTGGTGAGGTGGAAAGCAAGCATATGACGGCAGCACATCTACTGAGAGCGACTTCGACATCACCCACGATTGGATCACGACCGCCTCATGGGATCCCGCATTCCTCATTACAGCATACATCACAGTCGCTGCAATCATCGTCTTACACATCACCTTCGACATCACCCTTCATGCAGCCGCAGCGTCGTTCACCTCGCAGTCAATCGCCATTTCAATCATCCGCATTCGGCTCACCGAGTCCTAGTCTGAATGCACTTCAGACTCAATCACCGAATATGTTCTCACTACCATCACCTTCCTTACTCGGAATGACACCGAATCTGACATCATCAACACGCACGAATGAAGGTGGATTGAGTCTCAATCAATCACACATGCTACTCGGTGGATCACAGATATTCGCGAATTGGGAAGGTGAGAGTATCATTCGTCGCTCGCCACGATTCACACCACAACATGCACCTCTACTATCAGCATCACGCCGCTCACCATCATTCACCATGTTCTCACCTGCAGGAAATTCACAGCAGCCCTCTGCGTACAATCAGCTTCATCATCAACCGATGGACATGTCATCTGCAGCTGCATCGAATAATCGACGAAATAACGTCGTTCCATACTCACCTGCAATGAACAGCGTACCTGTACCTTCCTCACCGAATCTATCCATACTTGGTAAACTTCGATCACTGCATCACTCCGGCTCTGCTATGAATGATGATCGCAGTGTCTCACCTTCGATGAAACTCGAAGATCCTGCGATGCCACGATCTACTGGCAAGCGTGCACGCACAGATTATGAATCGCACTCGAGTAGTCCATATCATTCAACTTCTCCCTCACCTGCGCCACATCACACCTATTACAATCAGACACCGATGATGAACGGAATGGCGCATAAGAATACACCTCACTTCGGTGGCACTGGTGGCTACTCGCTGACATCACCTGCGATGGTTGGATCACTACCTCCATCACAGCATTCGATGTCAATGGTCGATGTGCCATCAGCACACGAAAGTGAATACGACTCCTCACACTCGCATGCATCACACAGTCCTAAACACACAAAATCAGCTGTCACACCGAAGAAAACGAAGGCACATTCGAAGAAAGAGCCACGAGGTGGGAAACCTAAACCTCCGCCACAAGAAGTTGCATATGAAGACTCAACAACGTCACCAGAACTGGAATCATCAGCACCGAATCTTAGCAATGGATCAGGCTCCTCATGTCATCAGTGTAAATCTCGTCGTCTGATTGTCGATCTTGTCTACTGTTGTAACATGTGGAAGAAAGGTGCTGATCGCAAGGTTGCCGCAACCGCTACCTCCTCAGCACAGCATTCCTGCCGAAAGAAGTACTGTGGCAACTGTCTTACCAAATTCTACAGTGAACGCGCACCAGCGAAACGTTCGGCACATAACTCCGAGTTCGTGTGTCCCGCATGTCGTGGCATTTGCTGCTGTGCGGCGTGTAGGAGAATCAAGGCGAGACAACATCCAGGCAGCGAGGAGATGCATGATGTCAATCACTCCACAGATCAGGGTCAACTGAATGAATCGACGGATCATCATCATGTGCATGAACACGAACACGAACCTGAACAGCCTCAGAGTGATATCAATCCGAGTGAATTACCACCAGCGAAGATGCTTGCGTATTCTTATGTCTACTGTGAGGATGTACTCAAATCTGCCATGGGTGAGAACGATAATGGTAATGGTGATGAGACAGAGGATGATGAACCACCGACTCAACCTGCATCTTCATCATCATACAATCCATATGCCTCACTTCAGGCAGCCGCATCGTCCACCTCACCGCAGGCGACTGGTTTAGGCAAAGGCAAGAATGGAGGAGGAAAGACTCGTCCGAATGGATATCCTCAACCTACAAGCTTACAAGATGAACAACATGATGCATAATCAACAGTGTTGAAAGAATAATGAAGTTTAAGAACGTAGCTGATTAAATTCTCCTGTTATTTTTTCTAGTTTATCGAACAGAGTAACACATACTTTTGTCAGTCATTTTTAAACATTTTTCATACACATCTAAGTTTTCTACTCCAGCTATGGACAAAAGTCCCTTGGATTTAGGCGGAGCTTATGATGCTGGTTCTTGCTAACGTTTTATCAATAACTCATGAATGATGTATCATTCGATTACTAATATTAATTAATGCATGTGATATTATTTTAACTGCCATGCTGCAATTGCTTGATGAGATTCAAATTGTCGCGTTTTCGCAGTCAGCAGATCAGATTTTCACTCACTTTTCGTCGTGCATCGTGCGAACCTCTGCACTTTCAATGATGAGTGTCTGCATGTGTGAGCACATATGTCTGGTGCATATTATCATGCACTCTGATTGCTGACACTTGCCGTTGTTGTGTTTCTATTAACAGAAATGTGACTTCTCCCTACATTGCCTCGTCGCCGATCGAGATGCCTACAACAGTCAGTTATGCACTAAAGAAGATGAAAGAATGGAGAATCGTGTATCAGCAGCTTTGCTAACTTTATATGCTAACGTCTTGTCTGTCGCTACGTGATGTTCCTTGCATGTTGTCGATTGTCCGACAGTTTTTCTGTACTCGCTGCAACAAATTCAAGGAAGTGCGGTATAAGCATGGGTCTGCCTGTACTCAATGCATCTGGGAGCAAGAGCAGCTCAAGCAGTATCCACCACTGCCACCATCTCCATCTCCCTCTCCTTCCTCATCTCTCTCCATGTTCAGTCGTCCTGCAGGATGCATCGACCAGCTGACGACAGTCGAGCGTGCGGCCATCGTCACTCTCCATGGAATTGGATGGACGGGACGGGACATCGCGCAGGAGTTGCATTGCAGCGAGAACACTGTATCACTCTGGCTCAAGCGATGGGAAGAGAATCGCTCGCTGGAGGACGGCGATCGAAGCGGTCGTCCTCGCTGCACCGATGACGAGACTGATGTTGCGATGGAGGAATTCGCTGAAGAGAAGAAGCACAGTCCCCAAAGAGATCAAGAAGGAACTACAGCTCGACTGCTCTGCGCGCACCATCCGTCGTCGCCTCGATGAGGTTGGATTGCTCGGAAGGATTGGTCGAACGGAGTATGTCTACGATGCACGCGATATTCAGCGGCGCCTCTCATTTGCTGAAGGTTATTCTAATTGGACTACTGTTGATTGGGACCGCGTTATCTTCAGCGATGAGACGCACATCGAAGTGTACGGTCGCAGTCGAGTATGGGTGCAGCGTCCTGTCGGTGCAGCGTTCGATCCGGATTACATGGTGGAGCGTGTTCCTCATTCCGAGCGTGTATCTCTATGGGGATGCTTCTGCGCACGTGGTGTGGGTCAAGCAGAGATCTTCGTTGGTGAGTTCAATGCAAAGCGCTACGTGGATATTCTCCAACACAACCTCCTGCAGACGGCGCTTCATTTTTACCCGCAGGAGCATTGGTGGTTTCAACAGGATAACGCGCCTCAACACAAAGCTGATATCTCACGTCGATGGTTTCACAATCACGGCGTCGACCTCCTCGACTTCCCACCGTATTCACCCGATCTCAATCCGATCGAGAATCTGTGGGGAATTCTCAAAGGACGCATCGAAAAGCGGCTAGCTCGAACAACGGATGAAATTGAACGTGTATTGAAGGAGGAATGGGAAGCATTGGACAAGGATTTACTCACAAGTCTCGCGCACAGCATGCCTACGCGTTGCGCTGCTGTCATCGCCAATCATGGTCATAAAGCGCCTTATTAACTTTGATCCAAGGAACTTTTGTCCATAGCTGTCTTCACATCGTTTGTCATTGCTCAGCCAATTACCCAAAGCTTGCTTCTGCGCATGCGCACTCTCCTCCTCACCTTTTCACTGCCAACAATCTGACAAACTTAATTTGTGATTAGAATACAATGATCGCTGAACGTGCGGGTTTGGGGAATGAAACTCTTAGCAATTACGCAAGCAAATGCGCAAGTGCAATCGCGCGCTTGACAGTTTCTCTCGTCACGTTCTAGTAGTGATATAATCTTAACACAATCCGATGTCGGCATACTCAACCATTTGGAATTCACTCCGAACTCTCAATTTTAACATTCCGCGTCCTCCATGAATCCTCCGGCCCTCTAAAAACACTCAGCAAATCCTTCAAGAGACAAGTCTACCATTTTAATATCGTTACGGTAATCTGACAAAGTTCTGACTCAGCGGACTGAGTCCACTTCAACGGGGGTGGATTGTAACAGTTCTACAGTTACACATCCGTCTCACACTTAGCGACATTTCACTTACATCATTCTCGCACATCACAGTCATTTATCTCACTTTCGCAGTTTCTTTACTTCTTTCGTTTTCGCTTTCGTTTCTCACTCTTTCGTGTGTATTCTCGCTACTGCTCTTCACCATCGTTACTCTCAGGTCAGCAGCGAGTCGTACACACAACCGTCGTCACCTCTGTATCATGATCCACAACTTTGTCAAACACACTGCATCATCGCTTGCTCACTTGTTCACTCGCTCTCTCTTTCGTGTGTATTCTCGCTACTGCTCTTCACCATCGTTACTCTCAGTACTTCATACACTTACGCACACCATTGAGACACCACTACTCTAGACGACTCTCTACATGAACCACGTCCAACAACCTCACTTACCTCTTGCCCTTGCCATGAAGTCCAAGACCGATTGTACCAATCCAACTGCC
>Ga0181469_100668_pt1 | contig 13154 bp, 10 predicted proteins | sample InSIn2SAF170_2_FD_119081 | JGI IMG/M metagenome (GOLD analysis project Ga0181469, IMG submission 119081) | Clean room microbial communities from NASA Spacecraft Assembly Facility at Jet Propulsion Laboratory, Pasadena, California, USA -... ... | reverse complement strand
TTATTCCTCTTGTGAACAAGAAATACACCAAGAAATAAGGCTCCACCATTAGTGCCCTTTATATCTGTTATCACTCAGGTTGTCCCTTGGCTCCTTAAGGGATACGGCTGACGTAACCACAGACCAATCTTTGGGCTGCTGGTCCTAGCCTACCAGCAGTCAGAGAGGGCTCTCTCTTTAGGATTTAGCTTTGTTGATAATGATTTTAGGCTAGTTATAGGTTTCAAGGGGTTTTGTTTGTGTTTTGGCAGGAAGGTGGAAAGGGGAAGCTTTCAAGTAGAGAGGCAATGCATAGTGAGGCAAGTTTCAAACCATTGGGCATGGAGTCATGGAGTAGGATTGCTAGTGCGTTTTCTTGGTCACAAGAGGAATAAAGAGCGAGGTAGCTGCATCAGAAAACAACATTTAAGCTAAATGGAGATGGATTGAATGCTAAGGAATGAGAGGCAACAGAGAATCTCTCAATCAGGTTAGCAGAGGCAAAATGAATGAGCCCTATCTAGGAGCAACTAAGAATTCCTAAATAACAGTCATTCATAGGTGAGTTAGGGAAAACATGAGCCATACGGAATCCATATTTATACCTAAATCAAAGAAGAAAACATTAAGAAGCCACAGAAACTAAGTGTAGAGTGCAATTATGCAAATTCTAAACCAGAGTTTCGTTCTGTGACTTGAGCATATATGAAATTGAAATAACAGAGGGAAGAAACACTTATTGATTCATATGGCAGCACAAGAATTCCATCATTCACTCATTACAGCCAATAACAACACATCAACAGTCCATTCTCCAAGCTTTCAACAATCTTTGATAAAATAATACATATCAGATATAGAGTGAGTCTCTCTTGGAGTGCGTTTCCCAAATGACCAACAACCAACCCTTAAACAATGAACTCGGGTGGTTTATATAGAACAAGACATCAAAAATATTTATTACATCTGACCTAAAACAGGTCCGTGGAAAAATTTTCTTTTAACCTAAACTCGTACTGGAATTAAATGCAAGAAAATATCTACTGAGCTGCGCTGAAAGCAGCTGCAAAATGATTTAATATGTCTTCCTTTGCTGGCTTGGTGCAATGCTTCTGCAGTAACTGTGCTTTGGGCTTCGATCCACTGATCTCATGTGGCTTTGATGTGCTTTAACTATGAATTGAAAGTCTTTAAATGGCTTTTAATGATTTATTGACTTTGTTGGGGGCTCTTTAATGCTGAATCTACTTCGAGCCACTGAAAAAATCATTACTCATACTCTTTGACACTGGTTTTGGCTTTATCTACTTCTCCTGGTATTCAAAACTGCTAAATGGCTGCTTTCTGGCTGATTTCGGGCGGATTGACTGCTGCAAAACTGCACAGGAAAGGGTATTTCCATTTTGGCCCTTTTTTCTTAGCGATGCGCGATTAGCGCTAATCGCACATCAAAAACTGCCTCAAAAACTGATTTCGGGCATCCTAAGTTGCGATTTCGCCTCTCGCGCCATTTTTGCAGTGATGTCAGCAGGTGGGACCCAGTACGGTGGGTGACATGGCAGGGTGATGTGGCAGGGTGACGTTACGCTGGCTTGAGGGTACGGAGGGCAGTTTCTAGTTTATGTCACACCACCTTTGTGCAGAAGGTGGTTTGGGAAGAGGGGGCTCCGCCACAGCCGAGAGGGCGACGCGTGGTGAGAGTACGACAGGCAAACCGCCCATCTCCCGGACGCTAACCATTGGCAGGTTGGGGCACAACAAGGCCCGCCCACCGTAGATCTAGGGCACTCTAGATCTAACGGCTGGCGGAACGGACAAGGTGGCAGAGGGATAAGGGATGGGGCCCACGCAGTTTTTAAATTGATTTAATCATACGACGGGGGGAAAACTTTAGGAAAAGTGGGTGTTTATGATTTGGCAAAGGGTCTTTATGGCCTTTGAATGGTTTTTGGGGCTTCAGAAGGGGTCCGAAGTATAGCAAGGAGGAAATTTGATGGATTTGAGGGAGTTTTTGGCACAAAAGAGGGTTTTTATACATTGAGAAGGTGGAAACCAGGCCAAAAAGATGGTCTTTATATATATGGAGGGAAAATTATGCAAAGGAATGGGTCCTTATGCATTTGGGAGATAGTTAGAGGGGTGAAATGAGAGTTCTTGCTAAGTTTCAAGTAAACTTAGCAATTCCCAAGGATGTATATGGTTATTTTTCAACCAGGGGGAAGGGATAAGTATATAGGGGAGTTATGTACATAGTTTTAGTAGGGGAAGGGGAAATAGATAGGGAGCTACATAATAAAGTTCGTAGTTAATATGACAATGATGAGAAAAGCGCTAAGTATGATGTCTTAGGATATCAATGGGGGAAAATGACTCATAGAGGGAGTATGAACATTCCTTGAGTAAAGCAGATCTTAACCAAGGCAAATGATATGGAACATGATGAATCTAAGAGGTATCAAGCAGATCTTGACCTCTTTAGGGGAAGTTAGTGAGTGACTTGGGGAATGAGAGGAAAGGGGAGTTAGACATGCCTCGCTTGATCTGAATCAGCTGCAAAAATGCCTCAAAAATATGATCTGAATAAATATGAGACTTGAAAACATGACCTGGATCACATAACTTGATTCTGCAACCACAAAAATACTTACCCAGCCTACTTACCTAGCATTTTTTCTTCTTTTTGGTTTGGGTTCACTTGAACTAGCAAACCCAGCTTTTCAACTTTTCTTTTTTCTGTTCTGCTATCTACATCTACACTTATTTCACCCAGGGGCTTAGATTAAGCTGTTGAGCACCCTTGCTTCTCTACCTATCTACAAATCTGCTAAGATTAAACTATTTGGACAGATAATGATTCTCTATATTCTACAATAGGAAATTGAAACCTGGGGAGGCCAAGATTAAGCGGTTTGGCCTTCCCTCTAACTGAAACTCTTCAAAAATGGATAACTGATCAAAATTGGTATACAGCAGTGGCACTTAGACTAGCTCACTCTCATGGATACACCTCTGGCCATCTGGAAATATGGAGCATTGCAACATGCAAAGAATGACATATTTGGCTTGTAAAACTATCAATCATGAAAAATGAACACCTGTTGCAACAGGATGCTAACAATATCATCCACATCATCTGCCCAATCAACATCAGTAAAAATATTTAGTGAAAAATCCTGACCTCTAGGATACCAAAATCCATAGTCAATTATTTCTCTGAGATATTTGAGAATCGTCTTGGTTGCTAGAAGATGACTTTGTCTAGGGGTTACTTAAAACCTTCCAATAATACCAAATGTGTGCATGATATCTAGTCTTGAGGTTGTCAACTATAAACTTTTCCAATAATGGATCTATATAAATTCTGGGCCACCTCTAGTCATTCATCAGTATTCTTGAGCTTACAACCTATAACCATTGGAATTATCACTAACAAACATTCCTTCATGCCAATTTTTTTCAAAACTTCCTTGATATACTTTCTTCGTTAGATATTCCTTTTGATATAACACTTTCATCTAAGCACTTTGAAATGATTGACTATTGCAGGTCTATTGTACCAAATATTATATGGGGTATTATCACAATTTGGTATGAAGTGTGATTTATTTAGAATTACCACTATTGTGTGAATGTCTTTAGCCCAAAATATATGTTCAAATTTTCTTTATGCCATCATGGCTCTGGAAAACTGTTGAAATTATATATTGGCTCTCTCTATTACATCATTCTATCGTGGAGTCTCTGTTATGGTAAAATTTATTTTGATTTCATTTTTCTTGAAAAAATCATAAAATTATTTTGAAGTGAACTCACCTCCATTATCATAGCTTATGCACTTCATTTTGCAATATTCCCTTAAAGCTCTTAAATTTCTGAAAGGAATTTTATTTTTCTATAAGAAATGAAATCCATATCATTATGTTGAAATCATCAATGATAAGCATGAAATACAATTTACCTGAAGGTGTCAGATTTCTACGACAACCACACAAATCTATATGTACTAATTGCAATGGCATGTTTGATGACTACTCACACTTGTTTACCAATATGAAAAGACTTCCAAATAGTATTCTCAGACTTTGAAATTTTTGGAAAAATCTCTATCAACATTCTTCTTGCCCAGTTTGACAATCTAATCAAATTTTAGATGTCCTAGTCTTCGATGCCGCAACTAGCTCTCGTCAATCTTTGACAAGAAACAACTCTTTTTCTTCTCTTTTAACACATAAACAATATTGTTTCTTATAATAGCTTCAACAACTAGTTTTCTTGTTCCTACAGACTTGATTTGATAATTTTTAGCTTTAAAAATCACATCATAGTGTTGGTAACACATTTGAGAAACACTGAGTAATTTATACTTTAGCCCATCAAAAAAAACTATTCCTTGGATTTACCTCTTCCATTAAATAGGATTACAATTCCCTTACCCACAATCTTACCAAGTACATTATTCCAAAGGTCACATCACCTTTTCAACTAGTTTCCATGATAAGAACTTACTTTTCTCTCATGACATGTGCCTAGAACAAGCACTGCCCATATACCAAAGGCTACCTTCATCCTAAGCATATAGAACAATATTGTAGTTCTATACGCTTTCTTTTCCCTTCTATACTCTGGCTTCTAAGATTGTTTTCTTGATAAATGGATCATTCATTTTATTTCTAAGTCTACAATCAACTTATCTATACCCCAAATTCCAACAAATATAACATTAAATCAAATTGTTCAAATGAGAATGGATTTTTGTACCTGGGTCTGCTCATCCTTTGCATGACAGATTGATTATTTGGATGATAATTTCATCTTCATGTCTTGAGTTATCTAAATGATAGACTCACCTTGTGATTTTTTGCCTTTCCCATAATTTGTACATGTAAAACAATGGCTTGGAAAGATTTCTTCATACTTGGGATAAAATTGATTTTTGAAGATTTGATTAGCTATTCTCTATGAAATTTTATTTCCCCTCATGTAATGTTGGCTTTTTCTTAATCAAATTCCTCCTTCTATTTTGTAACACTTGATTTTTCTTTGACCGTATATTAGATTGTGTGGTCTCTTCCTCTCTATGTTGTTACATTTGATCTCTTTGTGTTCTTGCACTATATCCAATTTTGTTTGCTTGAATAAAAGTAATCAATTTCTTTCCCTTCACATTAGTTGTTGATATTGTACCCGCCTCAAATCCAATATTTATTTGTTATTATAGACCCTTTGTGCATCGAGGAGCTCTTTGAAGCTTTCAGTACTGTTTCCAAATTTCTCATTAAAGCTTAGCAAAGTTTTATCTTTTTCAAGCTCTTTCCTTCGTAAAACAATTTCTCCTTCAAGCCTTTCACAAGCTTGATTTTTCTCACTAAGTTGTTGATTTATAATTTCTTGAATCTTTTTCCCTTATTCAATTTTTAGGAGAGGATTTTCAATAGCTTCAACTTTGTCCTTGATCAACAATTCATTTTTAGTTTTATTATTCTTTCACAACCTATGTGTTTCCTCAAAAGCCTTGGCTATCTCTCCTTCTATGTCAACTTCAACCTCTTCTCCATCAAAATCAATAACTTATACCTCCAAATTGTCTATGGCCATGAAAATAAATTCTTTTGAGATTTCATAATATTTATCCTCATATGATGATCGACTACTTTCACTTTCAGAGGAGATGTTATCTTGGGTGTAGAGACCTTTCTACTTAGACTTCTTTCTATCCTTTTCCATTTTTCTAAACTTTTATCTAGGATCATATTCTCTTTTCTCCTTTTCAGGACACTTGGAAGCATAGTGACCTACTTTACCATAGTTAAAGCACTTAAAAGGTAACTTTCCATTGTACTTTCTTGAGACGCTCTTAAGCTTCCTTGTGAATTAATTGAATTCCTCTTCATTTGATTCACAACATGGATCACTATGTTCTTCCTTGGGGTTATTGTCTTTTTTTAAGGCTAACGCCTTTATTGTAGAAATCTCATTAGAAATTATCATCTCATAGGCAGTAAAAGTGCCAAGTAGTTGGTCCGAAGTAAGGGTATTCAAGTTTATCATCTCCTCTATGAATGAAATGTTAGCATTAAATATATTAGGGACAGATCTTAACACCTTTTGAGCTACCACTAGCTCTTTTAACTCTTCATCAAGACCTCTTATAGTATCCACAACCTCATCAACTCTAAGAAATTATTTAGCAATATCTTCATCATCATGCATTTTCAAATAGTCAAATTTCATTCTACAACCTTGAAGTTTGACTTGATTTACCTTGATGTCACCTTCATAGAAGCTACTCATTTTATCCCAAATAACTTTTGTAGTCATGTAATCCATGACCTTGACTAATTTTATTCAGGTAATTCAACAAGTAGAGCTTTCATAGCTTTATCATTATATGCAAAATCCATCTTCTCATCTCTATTAATCGAGACTTGAGGCATTTGATATTCTTCTTTCACTGCGTCCCATACAAAAGCACCAAGAGATTGAGTATAGGTCTTCATCCGTACTTTCAAAAGAACACAATTTGTTCCACTGAACACTAGTTCCCTATTATTATGTCCTCGTTCTTTGTTTTCCATGGTCCCTAATTTTTCTTCCAGTTGTTATATTGATCCTAAAGTAACATGCTTGTTCTGATACCAATTGTTAGAAACTAGGACAATACTGAGAGGAGGGGTGAATCGGTATTGTGGGATTTTTTAAACTTTATTTCACTAATGAAGAATACTAGGACACCAATAAACACTTAAATATTAATTCATATGAGAATAACAAGAATCAACATAAGAAGCACAAGTAGCACACATATATTCTTCAAACGTTTCTTCAATTTACTTTGCAAAGACAAGATTCTACTTGTTACAAATTTCTTTGGCTACAACAAAAAGGAAACTACTACTCCTTGACTTATCAGCTACTACAAAAAGGAGATAGAACCCCAAGTTTATCAACTACCACTAAAATGAGCTATAACCCTTGATTTTTTTACCAGCGACTACTAGAAGGAGCTACAACCCCATCTATGTATGCTACTACTTGCTTGACCTCCTTGATTCATCTTTCATTCCACTTTCAAATTCAAATCACGAAGGCTACTTCTTTACAAACAAATAAATTTATCACTTCAATCACTCACCCTAAACACCATAAAATCACCTTCAGCAATATTTGATCACTAATCAAAGCACAATACACACCACCAACAACAAATCTTCAACACATACCTTCACACCTTTACTCTTGATACATCTTGCAAATTTTATTATGCTTATAAGGAAATTGAGATGATATTTTTAGTTGTTGAACATTGAGTTAGGTTCAACTCTTTTTATTGCATGAATTCATATTCTTTCCATTTATTTCTTATGTCAAGTCTTGAGACTCTTATCTCTTGTATCTTTAAGGAAATATGATTTAAACTATCCAAATTTTCAATTTTGGAATTGTTACAGGTTTTAGCAATCTTTTTATAAACTTGATGCACCACTAGATTTGGTAAAATTTCCAAAAAAGACTACCAATTATTCCATGCCACTACTAAAACATTTCCAGTTGTTGGTTTCCTCCACTAAATTTTGAAGCACCTAGTTTTTATCACTTTCACTGTTATGAAACCAGCTCAAGAAAAGATAGAAAAGATAGATCAACGCCTTATAATTCAGCCTCTTCGAGGGGGCAACCTCCTTTACATTACATAAATGAACAATTCTTGGATGATTCAAATGACAAAACCTCCTTTCTATATATAGGAGTCTAAGGAGTCACAATATTATCCAGCCGACCTAACAATAATAATATAAAGCCACAAAAATAATAATAGAGGGATTCTATAGGGCACAATAGTAACAATATGGGGGTAATAGGGGCACAACAATATTAATAAGGGGTATAACTACAATAGTAATGGGGTAATCACTAGTATTATAGGGACCCAACATGCCTCTCTCCTTCAAAAAAGTGTTGTCCTCAACACTTGAGTAGTTCTGGATACTTCTGCATAAAATTCTCATCCTCCCATGTGGAATCTTCAGTGGATAAGTTCTTCCACTTGATAAGATACTCTGAAATTGAACGATTTCGTAGTTGTCGAGTTCTTGTTTCTGTGACTGCTTCCGGTTCCAATATAATTTTTCCTTCCTTGTCAAGTTCTGGAAATATTGTTTGAACTGGGAGCTTGTCACCTATAACCTTCTTTAAACATGAAACATGGAAAACTGGGTGCAATCGAGAAGCTGCAGGAAGCTCCAATTTGTATGCCATAGTACCAATCTTTTGCAACACCTTGTACGGACCATAATACTTTGGTGATAATTTATTATCCTTCTTAGCTTGCTTTAGGGACATTTGCTTATATGGTTGTAGCCGTAGGAATACCCAATCACCTACATCAAAACTTCTTTCACTGCGATGTTGATCTGCCTGTTGTTTCATTCTATTTTGTGCCAACACGAGGTTATCCTTTAAGAGTTGGAGGACTTGTTGTTGATGTTCGATGTGATGTTCCACTGCCTGAACCTTGGAATTTTCTCTTAAATATGATGTGATGGATGGTGGTTGATACCCATAAAGTGCCATAAATGGGGTCATTTTTGTTGCTGTATGGAAGGAAGTGTTATACCACCATTCAGCCAGAGGCAACCATTTGACCCATTGTGTCTGTTTATCAGATACAAAGCAACGAAGATATCCTTCCAAACATTTGTTTACTATCTCAGTTTGCCCATCAGATTGAGGATGATAAGATGAGCTATGAGCTAACTGAGTACCAAGACAAGAAAATAATTCTGTCCAAATTTTCCAGTGAAAATTGGATCTCTGTCACTTACAATAATCTTTGGGTTTCCATGTAGCTTTTGAATTGTTTCCATAAATGCAGTAGAAACTATACTGGATTTAAATGGATGTGATAATGCACAAAAGTGTGCATACTTGGTAAGTCTGTCAACTACCACCATGATGACACTCTTTCCCTTAGACTTGGGTAAACCTGTGATAAAATCCATTGAAACCTCCTCACAACGTTGGCTTGGAATGGATAAAGGTTGTAATACACCTGGTGTCTTAATTGTTTCAACTTTATTTTGTTGGCAAACCAAACATTCCGCCACAAACTTTTGAATATCTGATTTAAGGCCATCCCAAAAAAATTCCTTCTTAACCCTGTGGTAAGTTTTTAAAAATCCTGAGTGCCCTCCTAAGGGAGAAATGTGCAATTCCATAAGAATCTTTTGTTTTAGCTGGGAATTCTTACAAAGGTGTAAGCGATCTTTGTACCATAACGAATCATTTTTCCAGCTAAATGTATCAGACGTACTTGAATCTCGTTGTAACTTTTCAATAAGTGCCCACACTTCTTCGTCATTCTTCCATTCCTCTCTTGCTTCGTTTATCCAATCTGGTTGGATAATAGAAATGGCGCACAACAATGCTTCCACATCCTCATCCTTTCTTTAGAGTGCATTTGCTACCACATTTTGCTTCCCTTTTTTGTAGATGATTTCAAAGTCATAACCCAACATCTTTGTGACCCACTTTTGTTGCTCTTCAGAGGATAATCTTTGTTCTAAAAAGTATTTAAGGCTATCATGATCTGTTTTTACCTTGAAGTGTCTTCCCATTAGGTAGGGTCGCCATTTCTTAAGTGCATGGAGTATTTCCAATTCCATTTCCTGAAGCATCACATTCCACAATAAAGGTTTTCATGAAGTCCGGTGTAGCTAAGACCGGTGCTTGGCACATTGCCTCTTTAAGATGTTCAAAGGCCTTTGTTGCTTCTGGAGTCCATGAAAATGCATCTTTCTTCAATAATGTTGTTAGAGGTGCTGCTATTCTCCCATAATTCTTAACAAACTTGCGATAATACCCTGTCAACTCGAGAAATCCTCGTAGATGCTTTATGGATGTGGGGATTTTCCATTCCTTAATGGCTTTAATTTTGCTAGGGTTTACCTTAACTCCTTCATGAGATATAATATGACCCAAATATTCCACTTCCTGGACTCCAAAGAAACATTTCGATCTTTTTTCATATAATTGTTTCTCTTTTAATAGTTGTAGCACCCTATCAACATGTTCAACATGATCCTTCCAAGACTTGCTGTAGATTAGTATATCATCAAAAAATACTAACACAAATTTTCTAAGGAATGGTTTGAAAATTGAATTCATCAAACCTTGAAATGTTGAAGGTGCATTGGTAAGGCCAAAAGGCATGACCAAAAATTCATAATGACCCTCATGAGTTCTAAATGTTGTTTTTGGAATGTCTTCAATCTTCATTCTGATTTAATCTTATCCTGAATGAAGATCCAACTTGGTGAAGTAAATTGATCCATGCAATTCATCCAGTAATTCATCAATGACAAGAATGGGGAACTTATCTTTAATAGTGAGCTTGTTGAGCTCCCTATAATCCGGACACATGCGCCATGATCCATCCTTCTTGTGCACCAATACTACTGGAGCAGAGAAAGAACTTTGACTCAGTTGAATTATACCAGCCTCGAGCATTTCTGCAACCATACGTTCAATTTCACTCTTTTGGACATAGGGATATCTGTACGACCTGATGTTTGGAGGAACACTTCCTGGAATCAGATGAATAGCATGATCATGATCACGCATAGGTGGGAGACCTTTGGGAGTCTCAAATACCTTGGAATGATTGTCTAGGACTTTTTGGAGATCTGGAGAAATGGATGATTCCGATGTGGAAATATCTAGCGAGCATAATTGTGCAATTACACCTCTTTGCTCCTTTTTAAGAAGCTTTGTCATACCATTAGAGATGATTATCTTTCCTGGTTTCCCTGCAATACCCCTTAATTCAACTTCCTTTCCTTCCGCAGAAAATTTCATGAAAGTTCTTGAGAATTAAAGGCTATTGTACCCAGGGATTGTAGCCATTGGACTCCTAGTACAACATCAGCACCTCCCATTGGAATAGAAAGCATTGGGCTAGTCAATACATATTCTCCCATGGATAGCTTGATATTATGGAACTTTCCAGAGAAATTTATTATTCCTCCATTTGCAATCGTTACTTGACACTCTGGTGCTGGATATAGGAATCAATTCAATTCTTTTGCTACCTTACAATGAATAAAATTGTGGGTGCTTCCTGAATCAATCAAAACTATTACCTTTTTCTTCTTGATTTGTCCTTCTATCTTGATGGTTTGAGGAGTGGTAATTCCCACCAATGCATTACAAGATATGGTCGGATTTATTTGTTCTTCATATAGCCTTTGTTCTTGGAGTATATCCTCTTCTTTTGACCTTTCTTGCTCCTTTTCTTCTTCCTCTTCACAATCTATGTAGAATAATTTCTTCTCAGCACACTTATGACCTTTAGTGTATTTTCTATCACAACTGTAAAAAAGCCCTTTTTCTCTTTTTTCTTCCAATTGTTGTGGTGTCAACCTTATAGGTTGTGGAAGACTAGGGGCAACAACACTTTCGTATTTATAGTTGTGATTGGTATGCTTCCTGGTTGCCATAATTTTTCTTTCCATTTTTCTTGCTAACCTGAATGCTTTCTCTAATGAATCAGGTTCCCAAAGGCGAACATCATGTTGGATATTATCCTTTAAAGACCCTATGAACACATCAATCCTATGCTCCTCTGGAATATCTTTTACCCTTATGTTCAATTTTTGGAACTCCTCAATGTGCTCCATTATTGAACCCTTTTGTTTGAGACTTATCAATTGGCTAAAAAAAGTGTTGCTTTTTGTATCCTCATAATGTGCTACCAATTCTTCCGTAAAAATTGCCCAAGTGATAAATTGTTTACGAGAGCAAAGCCATTGATACCATACAAACTGATTTGGTTCCAAATATAAAGTTGCCATACGTATCTTTTGTGTGCTTTGCACATTATTGAGATCGAAGAATTGCTCCATCTGTAATATCCATGTGGCAGGATCCTTGCCATCAAACTTCCTCATATCGATTTTTGGAATATGGTGAGTCTTCAATCCAACATTAGCATCTATGAAATCATGATTAACATTTTTTTTATTCTCATCATGAGTTTCCTTTAGTGCCCTTTCACCCTTAGTGCCCATTCCTTGTAGCAACTTATTCACATTTATCTTCAATTCGTCCATGTCTGTCTTCAAATCATCCATCTTAGCTTCCATGTCAATCATCTTAGCTTCTACGCCTTTCTTTAAACAATCCATCTTAGCTTCTACACCTTTCTTTAAACCATCCATCTTAGATTCTGTTCCTTTTTGTGTAAGGGACAGTTGTTGCACTAGGTCTTGTAATTTTGATATATCATGTTGCATTTCTTCCTCTTCTTCATGAGTCATGCTAGAGCTTTCACATTCCTTACTAGGTGTTTGAATTTTCTTTCGGGGCATCAATTACCGATAATAATGCTCTACTGTGCCCTTTGAATTCCTTCAAAATAAATTTTCAAACCAAGCTTAAGCAAAAATTTAAGAAAATCTACACACCTTTTTTCACTTTGTAGGAGCTCAATATTGTTTCTAATCTATCTCTATACCTTCCAATCATCTATTTCTGACTTTGTGAGCTATAGTAGCCCTCTGTGTCCTCTTTTCAATGCCACAAGTCTGACCCAAATTGGATTCTCCAAGGAAGAGTTATGCGAAATCTCCCACAGTGACTTGATTATAGACTAGTTCAATAGAGCGAACTTGTACGACGTGCCACGAGTCACTGTTTCAACCTTTGGATCTAAAAAATGCATACAAGAAACTACAGTCCGTCTGCTTTCTGTATCTTCTTACGTAATTTCAATCCGATCCACAGAGAGAAAGTTATGACGATTTTCCCCAGGTCACCTGTTTGGAATGTAATTCAGGAGTCTGCAAAAAGACAAACTTCCTCAGATCATAACTCCACAAATATAGTGCAAAAAGCTCTAAAATTTGGACCCAGGGTTTAGCGTGATGTCTTCTCAAGTGGGTTTTTTTTGTAACTTCTGAAACGTCACAGAAAAAATGTTATAGTGAAAATTCCATGATGACCTGTTTGGAGCAGCGAAACCCTAGAATCCAAAGCTCTGATACCAAATGTTATGAGACCAGCTCAAGAAAAGATAGAAAAGATAGATCAACGCCTTAGAATTCAGCCTCTTCGAGGGGGAAACCTCCTTTACATTACATAAATGAACAATTCTTGGATGATTCAAATGACAAAACCTC
>Ga0181469_100665_pt1 | contig 13171 bp, 15 predicted proteins | sample InSIn2SAF170_2_FD_119081 | JGI IMG/M metagenome (GOLD analysis project Ga0181469, IMG submission 119081) | Clean room microbial communities from NASA Spacecraft Assembly Facility at Jet Propulsion Laboratory, Pasadena, California, USA -... ... | reverse complement strand
GGTAGATAGAATTAGCATTAAATCAACAATTAAAATATCCCCATATGCATTGGTATATGGTAAAATACCTATGTTGCCAATACACATTATGCTACCACAAATTGGATGATTAGGTATGGAGCATGCCAAATTTAAATTAGGGTACCTGTATGATGGTTTGAGAAATTTGAGAAATATTTTCCTTAAATGTTACTCTATTTAGTTAGCATCTTAACAATGAAAAAACATTAACTCTAGATCATGTAAAATTAATGCTGAGCATTAATAGCTACCTACTTTCTTGGAAGCTATGTCTAAAAGATGTACAAGCCTTAAAAAACATTTTGTTTTTAAATTACATACACTAAACAATCTCTGGTGGGTGTTACAAGATCACCCTATCACTCGATAATGCTTCAAATAGATACTATTAATAGGAGTAGGTAATCCCTAGGAATCGATGATGTCTTGTAACCTAAACAAATTACTTTGTATGGCTTGACTTATGATATAAGGCCCGCTCCATAGAGATTCAAATTTTTGGTGTGTTTCAAGCTTTGCTTTCTCTTGATCCTACTTGAGGACAATATCCCCTGGTTCAAATTTCACACAGGAAGACATTTTTTATCATATTATTTCTTGAAAATGTGCTAGTGATGCTAAAATGACTCATATACTTTGTTTGGATCTTCTTCTAATTTTAGAAGTGATTATACCTTTATTGTAGTGGCTTGAAGTCATTGTCCTCCATGTCTTATAGGATTTTTAATACCGGTAACATAATGTGTATTGGCAACATAGGTATTTTACCATATACCAATGCATATGGGGATATTTTAATTGTTGATTTAATGCTAATTCTATCTACCCATAATGCAAATTCTAGTTGTGTATGCCACTATCTAGGATTCCCTTCAATTGTTCTTTTGATGATCCAGGTTAGGTTCTTATTAGTTGATTTAGCTAATACATTACCTTATGGGTAATAATTTGAAGAGAATAACCAATATATCTTAGATTCAATAACAAATTTTGATACGTTTCCATCAATAAATGTCGGGCCATTATCTAAGATAATAGTCTATGGGATTCCAAAGTGAGTGATTATCCTTTTGATCACTTCTATCATCACCTTTTGATCTACATTCTTACATGGCATTACTTTTGATCATCTAGTAAAATAGTTCATTACAGTTAGGATGAACTTATGTCCTGATGAGGAATTTGGGTTTATAACACTAATGAAATCCATGCCCCATTATTGAAAGGGTTCCTCAACTATTATAGGTTTAAGAGGCATAACAGCTTGCCTTCTTTTTCCCATAAATTTGTTGCATTTACCACATTCCCAGGAAATCTTGAATAAATCTTGAAATATGGTGGGCCAATAATACTTGACTTATAAACTTTATGTTGTTGTAGTTGGTCCACTATAATGCCTGCTAGAGAATCCATAATGAAATTCATGCAATATTCTTTAGGATTCGTCATGAGTCATACATATTAATAGGGTTTGATGAAATTTCTTTCTATATAGATGGTCATCTATCATCACAAACTTCAAGGCATGCAACTTGAATCTCCTTATCTAAAATCTATTTAGAGATTCAATACATTTACCAATTTGAAAGTAAAAAAACTTGCTGAATTCAATCACTTTCTTCATTTAGTTGCTGCTCATCCTCCATAATAGCAATCATATGTGAAGCTTTAGCTATATTTTCTATTATCACATAAAAATGAATTTTATGTATTTATTTAATACATTATAAAATATTTGCTTGCACTTATATCAAAATAGTATTAATAATATCTTGCATATTGTTAATACCTATATCACGACTTACTACATTCCTTGTTTGTGTAGGTACACACCGACCTAAGGAGTAGGTCATATTACTATCTATATAAATAAGGGATCTAGTAGTAAGTCCAGATCAAGATACAAAGATATACGATCCCATATCTGATCTTGATAATGGCAATCCACTTCTAGGTGTCTTTTGACACCGCCATGCAAGGTTGGGATTTTGTATACTTCCTCATTGCGAGCGTACAGATCAAACAAATGACCTAATATGAGTATCACACTATCATAATTGCGAGATCATGTGGTGGTACAGAGTTGATTGAAGACTGATCATAGTTAGAACAAGATCGTTAGCATTCCTATGTGAAGAAAATAGGCTACCAGCATTCCTCTTCAATCTGAATACACCACCAGTGGTCCTCTTTTGGGATCAGTTAGCTCTGAGATCTTTGGTGTAGGTGACATCGACCTTTGAAACTTCATCACTTCCTTCATTTCATCATTATCAAGTATGCTCTATGAGGTAAGTATGCATTTCCAATTTTGTATGGTGTTTATCATTTACACTTCAAGCACTTTTTGAGTTTATCTTTCATATTCAGCTTATCTATACTAAATTGCTATCTGTAGCATCGAATTTACAAATTTGCTTTTGGGATTATGGATGTTAGAGTTAACTATTCTTTTACTTTAATTACTTCACAACTTTCGAAATCCCATTTGTAAACATTTGGTGAACCTGACGTGAAACTAGATTGCATTAAAACCCTAGGGTTTTAGTTAGGACTAAAAATCATTTTATGAGTTGTTCCAGATATGGATCAGCTAAGAACAATGCTTCGAAGTCTTTCAAAGAGAGACTTTGATAACCTCTTAGAAGAGTTCAACATGAAAGACCCAATAGTTTAGAAGCAAGGGCAAATAACAGTGGAGAGGATGAAAATGATCACCTTCAAGCAACAATTAAAGGTATGCAAAGGCAGATTGATCAGCTAGCTAGAGGTTCAGCTCAATCGGATGACTCTTTTGAATTTGGTAGCCCATTATCCAATGAGATCCATCGGTTTATGCCACCCGTAGATTATAAAGATCCAAAATTCTACAAATTCAATGGAGAGGGAGATCCTAGAAGACATTTACAAGGGTTTAAAGATGAATGTGAGCTCAAAATCAGTGTAGACTCGAGATTGCAAGCCAAATTCTTCCCTCATAGCTTGGAGGGAGAAGCACACGAGTGGTTTTATGCTTTGCCAAAGAGATCAGTCACTTCATTTAGGGAGTTGAGTATGCTATTTTTAGAACAATATAAGCATAATATCAAGAAGGAGATCATGGTGTCAGATCTATGTGCTATGAGACAGGGTAGTGATGAAAAGCTAGATAAGTTTGTTGTATGATTCAAGAAGACTTGGCAACAAATCAAGATAAGACTTACTGAAAAAGAGGTAAATAACATTTTTAAGGAGGCTATCATTTTACCTTTACAACCACATGTCATTGATTATACACACTTAGCATTTTTGGATATGACACATAAGTTGTTAGAGAAAGAAAAGGTTTTGGTAAAACTAGGGCTTGTCAAGTATGGAGAAGATGAAAAACCTAAGGCAAAAGACAAAAGAGCTCAATCATTAAAGAAGGATAAGTCAATCCATGTGGCAGAAAAGACTGATGAAAAGAAGGAGAAGAAATTTATCAAGTTTCCTCTACCACCTAGATTTATCTTAAAGGATCTTGTCACCAAGGGATTGTTACAACCATTGCCTAAGCAAGAAGAGGATCCTACTATAGAAAGACTAGCTTGGTACAAGGAAGATAGATACTGTGAATATCACCAAACTAGGGGGCATGGCACAAATGGGTGTGGAAGCCTTAAGAATAGGATACAAAGGCTTATTGAAGATGGGTTTTATGGGTGCCCTGATAGAGTTGATGAGATCGAAGAAGAACATGATATCAATATGATCTTTCACAAAGAAATATTTGCAGCACCACGGAAGAATAATGTGATAGTTACAAATATAAATTATGATAGTCTAAAGATGAACATGATTGAACATCAGAAGGTCCAAGAAAAGGACTGCCTGTGCTCCTCTGAATAGCTTTCAGACCATCGATGGTCCTCTTATGAAAGAAATTCCAAACACAGTGAACGTAGCATTAGTTTGAATCAACAAGATGAGCATGTCAGTCAGATTGTTTCCACAGAATTATCTGAAAGTATCAAAAAAATAGGGAATCAAAATTGTTGTGTGATTGAATGCGAGATAGAAGAAGAGGGTGCCATACATGCTATAGATTCATGGAAAAATGATGATGCTTTTCTAGAATCTATAGGGGCAAGGACAGAATATCCATCAAGACATGAGAAGAGGAATCACAAAAGATATTCGGATATACAAGCATGTTTTGAAGATTCAATGGAGGATAAGATCGAAGGGTTAGGAGAATTTCCTCTCCCTATGCCATCAGAAAATGAGTTAACCTGGCTAAATGAAGAGATAGAAGAAGTCAACATTGGTTCTCAAGAGACACCATGCCTTCTAAAAATGGGTAAGCTCCTTGAAGAGCCTTTACAACAAGAATTAGTTCAATCTTTTCATGATTTTTCTGAGCTATTTGCATGGTCATATAAGGATTAGCTAGGTTTAGATGAGAATTTTGTAGTACATAACTTGATTTTTGAAAAAGGGGCAATTCCAGTAAAATAAAAACCAAGGAAGATACCTTTTGAGGTCTCTTTATTGGTCAAGAAAGAGATTGAAAAAACTATTAGAAGTCAAATTTATCAGGCCTATCGATTATTTAGAGTGGATGGCAAATGTAGTACCAGTTAAGAAACCTACAGGCAAAATCAGAGTGTGTACTAACTTCAAAGATCTTAACAAAGCTTGTCCAAAAGATGATTTTTCATTACAAAATATAGACATGATTATAGATAGTTTAACAGGTTATGAGATGTTATCATTCATGGATGGATTTTCAGGATATAATTAGATAAAGATCAAAGAAAGTTATCAACATAAAATAGCCTTCAGAACTCCTTAGGAAAACTTTTGCTATAAGATGATGCCATTCAATCTTAAGAATGCAGGGGCAACATATCAAAGAGCAATGACAGCTATGTTTCATGATTTCATCCATAAAACTGTGGAAGTCTATGTAGATGATATCTTAGTAAAATCAGAAAAGAAGGAAGATCATGTGAATGACATTAAGGTAGCATTTGACAGGATGAGACAATACAAATTGAGAATAAAATCGTAAAAATGTGTGTTCAGAGTATCATCAAGAAAACGTTTGGGGCATATCGTCTCTAGGAGAGGAATAGAGGTGGACCCAAAGAAAATCAAGGCTATTATAGAAATGTCTCCTCCAACGAATATTAAACAACTAAGAAGTTTGCAAGATAAGATCCAAGCTGTTAGAAGATTTATCTACCAGTTAATAGATAAAGTAGCTCCCATGTCGCATTTGCTTAAAAAGGAAGTTGAGTTTAAATGAGATGTTAAATGTCAAGAAGCATTTGAGAAGATTAAGGAATACCTGCTACACCCACCAATTTTAGCTCCATATAAACATGGAGAACCTCTTTGGCTTTACATTTTAGCAACATAGCATGCATTTGGGGTAATGCTTGCAAAAAAAGAAGAGGATGGTAAAGAGAGAGTTGTCTACTTTATAAGTTAAATGTTGAAGGACTATGAAACCAGATATACACCAATCAAAAAAATATGTCAATGCATAGTATTTGCTACAAAAATATTAAGACATTACATGATCAATAGTGTAACACATGTGCTTACTAAGGTAGATCCATTGAGGTATCTGATGTCTAAACCATGCCTCAATGGTAGATCAACAAAATGGGTTATGTTGCTACAAGAATTTGATCTTAGATTTGTAAAGCAACAATTAGTAAAAGGGCAAGCAATTGCAGATTTCGTAGCAAATTTCCCTACGAAAGATAGTACAGAACTTAGAGAGGAATTCCAAGATGAATGCAACTTAACAAAAATGATAGATTACAAAATAAAGGACCACTGGTGGTCTTCCTTTGAACAGATTAAGAATGTCAGTGCTCCTTTTCTTGGGGTTTCAAAACCCTGGAAATTGTATTTTGACGGATGTAAATGCATGCATGGGTTAGGGGCAGGAATAGTGCTCATATCACCTAAGAATAATGTCATTCCTATGTCATATAAACTATCATTTAAATGTACTAACAACATGGTAGAATATGAGGCACTCATTTTGGGATTGAAGGCAACTATAGAAATTGGAGTGACACAGTTGCACATATTTGGAGATTCTCAGTTAATAGTAAATTAGGTTACAGAAGCTTATCATACCAAGGATGAAAAATTGATTCCATACAAGGAACTTGTTGATAAAATCCTTTCTCACTTCAAAGACTTTCAAATAGAGAATATTCCAAGAAACAACAATATGTTGGCAGATGCAATGGCAAGTGTAGCATCGCTTACCCTGATTGAGGTTGAAGGTAAAGAAACTACTTTCACCATCAAGAATTTGGAAACTTCAACAATAGCTAAGGAGAATTCAAAAATGGTAAGCATGGCTCAAACAATTGGTTATGAGGTAAGACCTTGGTACCAACACATTTATAAGTATTTGAAGGATGGTATTATTGATACTAAGCTTGATAGGAAAGAGCAAGTTAGAATGAAAAGATTAGCCACTAGATATGTGATTATCGGAGATGTCCTCTATAAGATATCATTTAATGGTATTCTTTCAAGATGTCTACTCAATGGAGATGTCAATACAACATTAGAGCATGCTCATGGGGGGGCATGCAGAGGTCATTTCAATGAAAGATCAGTTTTTGGTAAGTTAATCAGGATGGGCTATTGGTGGCCCACTATGGAGCATGATTGTCATGAGCATGTCAAGAAGTGTGAGCAATGTCAAAGGCATGCACATTTAGAACTAACACCTACCCAAGAATTGAACTATGTCACATCACCATGGCCTTTTTCAATGTGGGATTTGATATTCATGGGTGTTATCAACCCTCCTTCTAGTGAGGGGCACAAGTTTATCCTAGTTGCCACAGAATACTACACCAAATGGGTTGAAGTGATATATTTAAAAATAGCTATCCAAAAACAAATTGTCAACTTTATCAAGGAGTACATCATTTGTAGGTTTGGCATACCTCAAAGGCTAATCATGGACAATGAGACAAATTTTACAGGAAAGGATGTCATAGAATTTTGTAAAAAGATGAAGATTGATCAAAGGTTTTCTTCAATCTATTATCCACAAGGGAATGGTCAAGCTGAAGCAACCAACAAGACTATCAAGAAAATATTAGTAAAAATAATTCAACAGAACGAAAGAGATTGGCATGACAGGTGAAGGAGCTAACTCTATCAAGATAGATCCTACTTTAACCAAGATCACATGAAAGCTCAAATCTAATCTATCAACCAATCTCACAAAGCAATCACACAACACAACATGTAAGTGGTTCCTCCTACTAGGAGTACATCCACTAACTAGATCTTTCTCTTAAGCACAAATACAACTCTTACAATCCTCCTATTCTTTCTCCTAACCACTATCCTCAAGCATAACCTTACTCCCAAATTGGTTGTTGATCACAAAGAGGGAGCCTTCTATTTATAGGCCAAAATCCCTCTTTGGATCACCCTTTTATCCAATGTACAAAAGCATGACATGCACATCCTTTTACCCAAGGGGCATGCTCATGACTTGGAGTGTAGGACAAGTTACATTATCATATTCACTTATATACTTAAGGTATCAAATGATACCCTTAAGTATTAGTGAATTCATATACAACACTTAATAGAACCTTTACAATAATGCATTATACATTCCAACACTCCCCCTTAATGCAATATTAGGATAGAGTGAGAAGAGAGAAGAAGAAGCAAAAGTAAGAGAGTTCTCCTCCAAAAGATACAACGGAGATGAGAAATTTTTACATATTTATCAAGAAGGAAAGATCTAGTTTGAATCTCACTACTATACCAAATACAATCATAAACCACAACTGGTTTCACTGGACATGAAGTAGTCATCCAATTGGAAGTCATGAAGAGTCTCCAAGAGCCTGCATATCTGAGATAAGAATTTGCAATCTCAAAGGAACCTGCAAGTCATAAGCAGCTCAAAAAACAAGATCAATTAGATGCATTATATTCATATCAACTAGGATAGATGCCATCATAAACTGATCAATGGTGCACTATAAGTCATCACAAAGATGCCATGCCAACCACTCATAGTCACCTACTGTATATAAAACATGTGTTGATTATCAAAAGTAAGGCTCAACAAAATGCACATAAGAGTTCCTCGCATATGGATAACTGAATAGTGTCAAAGAAACACATAAGAGTTCTTCACATATGGATAACTGATAGTGCAGAGCAATACAAAGTGCACATAAGAGTTCCTCACATATGGATAACTAAACAGTGCCAAAAAACATATAAGAGTTCCTCACATATGGATAACTGAATAGTTTAGAGCAAAACAAAATGCACATAAGAGTTCCTCACATATGGATAACTAAATAGTGCCAAAAAACACATAAGAGTTCCTCACACATGGATAACTGAATAGTGCTAGATTGGCCAATCTTTTTTCTCAAAAAAAATTTGTACAACAAGTTCCTCACATAGAGTGAACTTACCACGAAGGTATAATGTACAACAAGTTCCTCATGTAGAGTGAACTTACCACGAAGGCATATAATAGAATCAACACTATACAACATACAATTCTCCTAGGGGTGAAGTTGTCATCATAGTCATGAATTCAAACACAAGAATTCAAGAATTCAAACTTCACTCCCCCTTGAGGGCAACTTCACCAACCTAGATAGCATCCCTAAGATTACAAAACTGACCTTCCAAGAGGGGCTTGGTGAACAAATCAGTGGAGTTCAAGGTGGATGGACAATACTCCAAGTGTATGATGCCATCAAGAACCTTCTCCCTGAGAAAATGGGCATGGATTTCCACATGTTTTATTCTTTGGTGGAACATAGGATTATTAGCCAAAGAAATAGTTGATTGATTATCTGAACAAATTAACGATGAACCACCTTGCTCATACTCAATTTCTTTTAAAAGATGCCTTAGCCAAATAGCTTCCTGGGCTGTAATAGATATGACACGATACTCAACTTCTGTGGTGGAAAGAGAAATAGTAGGCTGCTTCTTGGAAGCCCAAGAGATAGCACCTAAACCAATGCTAAACACATATGTAGAGGTTGATTTCCTTTCATCTCTATCTCCCCCATAGTCAGAATCCATGTATCCAGAGAGAACAAATGAGGGCAATCTAGAATACTTGAGAGCAAGATCCTTAGTCCCTGCAACATACCTCAAGATTTGCTTAACAGCATTGAGGTGCTCAACACAAGGTTTTTGCATGAATCTAGCCATCCGATTCACTACAAAGGCAATACCTGGCCTAGATAAAGTCAAATACAAAAGACTACCAATCAATTGCCTATAAGTTGTAGCATTAGCTAACTGCAAATTAGAACTCAGCGAGACAGTGATTCCAGGAGAGACTGGGATCGTAGCATATCTACACTCCTCCATTCCAAACTTTTGTAAGATGTCTGAAATAGACTTTGATTGATTAAGATAAGTACAATCATCATATTGATACACTTGCATTCCAAGATAGTAATGCAAGAGACAGAGATCAGTCATTTCAAAAGTTGCCTTGAGTTTGGATATGCACTCTTGAATGATTTCATCATTATTTCCAGTAATTAGAAGATCATCCACATAAAGGAGAATCAAGACCGTGTCTTTTCTTTGATTGAGCACATATAAATCAGAGTTAGAAAAACATTTGGAGAAACCAATATCTACAAAATACCCTGAAATCTTCATGTACCAAGCTCTAGGTGCTTACTTAAGTCCATACAATGACTTCTTTAGCTTGCAAACAAAGGACTCTTTTCCTTTCACAACAAAACCTTCTGGTTGATTCATGAAGATTTTAAGATCTAAGTCACCATTGAGAAATGCACTCTTGACATTGAGTTGAAAAACTTTCCATCCTTGAGCTATAGAAAGAGCAAGGATTATTCTCATAGTAGGCATCTTTGCCATGGGAGCAAAGGTTTCCTCATAATCAATACCGTATTTCTGAGCAAAACCTTTAGCTACCAACCTTCCCTTGTATTTCTCAATGTCTCCAACTGAATTGAACTTGACCTTGTAGATCCATTTATTGCCAATCACATTTTTCTCATTGGGATAAGGAACCAAGTCCCAAGTTTTATTTTTCATAAGTGCCTCATACTCCACTTTCATGGCTTCCATCCAGCACTCGTGTTTAGAAGCTTCTTGGAAAGTTAGGGCTCATGCTTATTATCAATCTTGGCAATTAAGGTTTTGTTCAAGGTCATGCTCCTTGTAACCCTCTGTGTTGGAGAATTTTGTTCCTGTGGTGACTTATCTCCATCAAAATCTAACCAGCTAGGTGCAACTGAAGAGTCCTCTAGATCGATAACATCCTCTTTAGAAGTAGAATCAAAAGGAAGTTCATTGAAATTTACATCCCTTGAAATGAGTACTACTTTATAGGATGGTGAGTAGAGGTTGTAGCCTCTGTGCTCACTGTCATAACCCACAAAGATGCACTTTTTAAATTTTTGGTCTAACTTCTTCCTTTTCTCAGAGATAATGAAGGAGAATGCTTCACAACCAAATACCCTTAGATGAGAAATGTTAGGTTTTCTTCCTAACCAAGCCTCAAAAGGATTTTTACCCTAAACAGCTTTTGTGGGACACCTATTCAAGATGTAAATAGCTATGCTCATAGCTTCACCCCATAAGAAGTAAGGAAGATTACCCAACATGCATCTAGCCATCTCCATAATTGTTCTATTTTTCCTTTTGACAAAACCATTTTGCTGAGGAGTATAGGGAATCATAAACTATCTCTTAATTCCATACTTAGCACAAAATTCATTGAACTCATTGCTACTATACTCTCCTCCATTATCTGATCTCAACATCTTGATTTTGAGGTTTGTTTGATTTTCAACAAATGCCTTAAAGACTTTGAAAATCTCAAAGGTTTAATCCTTGTGCTCAAGTAGATACCCAAAGGTCATCCTACTGAAGTCATCAATGAAGGTCAAGATGTAAGATGCTCCCCCAAGCGACTTAGTCTGAAAAGGACCCATTAAGTTTGAGTGCACAAGCTGAAGTAGTTGAGATGCTCTTATTGCCTTATCTTTTTCAAACTTTTGTCTATGCATATTTCCAAGAATGCACTTCTCACATAGACCAACTGAAGGAGAAATAGAAGGCAAACCTTCCACAAGGTCTTTCATGCCTTGAATACTCTTGTGGTTAAGATGCCCTAAACGATGATGCCAAAGATTACCTTTAGAGCACACACTTGTAGCAAGACAAATCTTTGATGGAACTTGATCCACGATGTAGATATTATCTTTCACAAATCCTTTAACCAATGTGGCAAGTCCTTTCTTGATGCACCATGATTGAGAATCAAACTCAAATGAGTATCCTTTCCTAGCAACTTGGATTACCGATAGAAGGTTCATCCAAAGTTTAGGAACATAGAGCACATCATTAAGAACCTTTCCATGAATTATCACACTCCCAATTCCTTGAACTTCAAGAGTGGAGTTATCACCAATCACAACCGTATCTTTTCGATACTTGTGAAAGTCCTCAAACTTTTTTTTTTCAAAGCAAAGGTGATTAGTGCAACCAGAATTAACAATCCATTCAAATGACAAGGTTTGAGACATGGAGTAGTACGCCATAGCAAGACCAGCATGAATATTTTTCTTTCCCTTGAAGTTTCTTACATTGCCATTGCCTTTGAATTTTTCATCTCTTTTCTTCTTATAGCAATCAACTTCTCTATGACCTTGAATGCCACAATAGTTACAATTTCCATCAAAATTTTCCTTGGGATAAGGATTGTTTGGTTTACCTTTTCCATCTCTTTGTTTAAAGTTATTGCCATTGTTCCTACTATTGTTGTTGTTCCTGTTGTTGCTGTAGTTGTCATTGTTCCTGTAGCCATTGCCTCTTTTCTCAAACCTTGTGGAGAAAGAAGGATAAGACTTCTTTTTATGGTGGGATTTCTTCTTGAAAGGAGTTTTGGTTGCTCCAAGTGCAACATTATTATCCTTAGGAGAAATCAACACCTTGTTGTTAAGAGTTTCCTCATGCTTCAAAAGGTGCCTTGTAAGGGTCTCAAGGGAGAAGATTTCTTTTTCATCATCAAGCCTTGTTTCCATAATTATCACAAAGTTACTGAACTTTGGAGAAAAGCTTTGAAGTATGATGAATACCATGAACTCATCATTGATCCAATTGCACCCACAAGCCACAAGTTGGGTCCTTAGATCAATTATTTTGTTCAAGTAAATAGCCATATTTTCATCTTCCCTTTGACGTGATTGAAGTAAGTTTTGTAGGATGGTAAACCTTCTTGAAAAGTTGGTACCAAGGTAAATTTGTTTTAGCTTATCCCATGCTTCCTTTGCCGAGGTTGAAGAAAAGATCATCAGGAGCACATCATCAGAAACTGCACGGTAAATCATGAAGGTAGCTAATTCATTCTTTGTGTTGAATGCCTCAAGTGCCTTCTCATTTGTAGGAGGTACAATATTCTCATTCACAGTTTGCCAAAGCTTTCTTACCTGTAATTCTACCCTCATCCATGGTTCCCAAATCCCATAGTTGGAACCATCGAGAATATGTTTGGGTGAAAAGGATTCTCCCATTTTCTACACAACAATGTAAAAAAGAGGTAAGCAAGTGATTTCAATAAACAAATAAGTTAAGTCTTAATCAAGTACATGTTAATCTTTAAAATTACATACTTTCTAAGTGCAAATGTTTGTACAACACAACTAATCCAAGTACCCAAGTTTATCTCCCATCTCATGAATCATAGAATGACATTGTTGAGGCTTATTTTCTTATCTAAAAATTAGGCCTTCACTTGGATTCCCACACAATAGGAGCCTAAGTACTACCAATCCTCAACCAGTTCCCCTTGGTTAGTTTATACTCTCACAAGGAGAAGTACCTACTATTTTCCAAGGTTTCGATGTATCTTGGATCAGCCAAATTATTAATCTTGATTAGGTTTTAGTTTTCCTTCTAGGTTATTAGGATAATCCCTGAATGGATGTGTGGATATGTGGTATCACTACACACATACCTATCCACCTAATAGAGTTTGGTCTAGATCAATAAAGGACTTAGGGGCAATTGAGAAGTACAGACTTTTCACCACTTGGATCATCGGACTTAAAAGCTCCAATCTACCTGTCCTCACCTCGTGGCTCCCCAAACAAATCATGTT
>Ga0181469_100555_pt1 | contig 13200 bp, 18 predicted proteins | sample InSIn2SAF170_2_FD_119081 | JGI IMG/M metagenome (GOLD analysis project Ga0181469, IMG submission 119081) | Clean room microbial communities from NASA Spacecraft Assembly Facility at Jet Propulsion Laboratory, Pasadena, California, USA -... ... | reverse complement strand
TTGGCTGTTGTTGCCTGGCCCCTTCGCCCGCGCGCTTGGAAATCGGCAAATCGACGGTTGATTGCGGCGGAGGCACTTGGCCGGTCCCAGTACTGGTGGAGTTTGGGCTCAGTATTCGCTAAGAGGTCAATGTTTGTCCTCGTCAAGAGTGAGACGCGGCGTGTCGCACGGACCAGTGTCTCGCCTCGTTCCCCGGCTCGCACTCTGTCCCGTACCCTCGCTAAACACCTCACTTTACCATCGTCAAACAGGTACGAAAGCGAATGTCTGCGCTTACGTCGAGAAATCGAAATCGGAATCTCACGAACACCGGGACACCCTTCCTCAAACGCTCCAAACGGTCCCTTGTCGCTATCAAACAATTCCCAACCCCTGCCTCCGCCAAACATGGGGGGTGCCGCTCCCTCCCTCCCCGGGCCTTCAGCCCCAGTGGGAGTGCCAGGAGGAATTGTCGGCGGTGGGATTGGAAGTATTCCTAGTTCCATGCCGGCGCCTCCTGGTGCGCCTATGCAAGCTCCGCCGTCTTTGCAGCAGCAGCAGGGGATGGAGAGGGATGGTCGTGAGAGAGATAGAGAGAGGGATAGAGAAAGGGAGAGAGACCGTGAAAGGGAGATGGAGAGGGAAATGGAGCGGAGGGAGAGGGGCGGAGGTGCGGTTGAACGTGAACGGGAACGTGAACGCGAGCGTGAGCGTGAACGTGAACGTGAGCGAGAAAGGGAGCGAGAACGTGAAAGGGAGAGAGAGAGGGATTCATATCGGGGTTACGCAAAGATGGAAGTGGACGATAAACCGGTCTTGAAGAACGGAGGTGAGTTTTCCTGCTGTTCGCGCCCGAAGCGTTCTTTCCGTGTCCCCATCTGTTGAATTTCCTGACTGATGTGTTCGTGGTAGGTTATTCGCAGCGACATGCGGCAACTCCGAACCCGGACCGGGAACGTACCGTCCCACTTTCCGCCGGTCCAGCAGCGGCGAACAGCAACAGCTCTGGCCCAGCGGCATCGAATTCCAACCCGGGCGGCGGGTCACTCGTCAAGACTTCCCCACCAACAATTCTATCCGACTTGGATCCCGATACGATTCCGCGAGAGTTCAAAAAGGAGGGTGCGGAATGGTTCGCCCTGTGGAATCCGAGGAATAAGAAAACGTTGGATGTTAATCTGGTTCATACGCTCGTTCATGAAAGGTGCGTTGGCGCGTGTCCAACCCTTTTCGTTTTAGTAGAGCGTCAGTTGCTAATATGTCATATTGTGGCTTTGTAGTGTCGTCTGCTGTGTGCGGTTCTCAAATGATGGGCAGTATTTGGCAACGGGATGTAACCGGACAGCTCAGATCTACGATACAAAAACGGGTGTGAAAAAACAGTAGGTCGTTACCCTTCAGTATCATACAAGACGGACCCTTCTAACATCCTACCGACGCGCCGCAGTGTCCTTGTTGATGATGCAGCATCACAGGCGGGCGATTTATATATCCGCAGTATATGTTTCAGCCCCGATGGCAAGTTCCTTGCTACGGGCGCGGAAGACCGACAAATCAGGGTACGTACCAGGCTCACAGCGCACTCCTACACCACTCGCTTACCTCCTTACTGCCCAGATCTGGGACATCGCGAAAGGACGCATCAAGCATCTCTTGGTAGGACATAATCAAGAAATTTACTCGCTCGACTTCTCGCAAGATGGACAATTCCTTGTTTCCGGTTCCGGCGACAAGAGTGCTCGAATCTGGGACATTTCGACAGGGCATTGTGTATATGATTTGCACATTGAGGATCCTGTGTTGGGTGAGAATGGATTGCCGATTGACGCCGGGATTACTTCTGTTGCACGTGAGTAGTCTGGTTTCCGTTCCTGCGCACAGCGTACTGATATCTCGGCTGCAGTGTCTCCCGATTCGAAACTGGTAGCGGCGGGAAGTCTTGACACCATCGTCCGTGTTTGGGACACACGTACAGGCCAGCAACTCGAACGACTACGCGGACACAAAGACTCGGTATACAGCGTTGCCTTTTCCCCCGATGGCAACTCCCTCGTTTCCGGATCGCTTGACAAGAGTTTACGCGTGTGGGATTTGAGGCAGACGAATATGGCTGTGGACAGGACGACGCAGCAGAATCAGTTGGCGCAGACGGGGTTGGGCGTGTTGCAGCAGACGCTGGTCGGTCACAAGGTACGCTAAGCGGTGCTTTTGTATCGTGCTTGTAAGCATCGCTGATATCTCGCACTGTAGGACTATGTCCTGTCCGTTGGTATCACACCGGACGGACAATGGATCGTCTCTGGCTCAAAAGACCGAAGTATACAGTTCTGGCAGGCAGATGGACACGGGCAGGCGCAGTTCCTGCTTCAGGGACACAAGAACTCAGGTACGTCCCTCCCCATGTTTACTACAAGTACCTGGCCCGCTCATAGCCTCTCATCCTCCCATTGCACCACTAGTCATCTCTATTGATCTCGCACATGCTGGAAACCTGTTCGCTAGTGGAAGTGGCGATTGTCACGCGAGAATTTGGCAGTACTCGAGCGTGCCATAGTGGGGCATGTAGGTATAGGAAAAGGCAAAGGCTATCATCTAGAGCGAGCTTAGACAATGTCGGTTGTACAATACATGTATCGGATGTCCTTGTTGCCATACATAATCAGCACTATTTAGTTTCGGGAATTGCGCGACGCCTGGTCGAGTATCTGCGCTGGCGATGTTGACTGTTTGCCTGCGAAAATAATCATAAACCTCCTCTATATGCAACACAGCTGTTCTATTACCCCATACAATCTGTAAACATATTATGCGTTCTCTGGCAGCGGCGTTCGAAATTTTGTCACTCATGGCCAAAGTAACGATCCATCCTTAATCTGCCGCTACACGAGGGGTCTTCGGTCGCCCTTGCACGAACCAAGCCTGGATCGCTCCAACAAACGATACACCCACAAAAACGAACCATACTAGCGCATTATGGTGTTGTGCCCCGATACTGTAGATGAACCTGTATGCCAAAGTCGTAGTGCGTCAGTCAAACGGCAAGCGAGAAAGAAAGAAGAATGAAGGAGGTGCTTATTTACCCGATTGTTACGGGACCCATAGCTCGAGCGAGAGCAGCTACGCTTGATGAAATCCCATTGATCGCCCCGAGCACGGATTGGTCCGGCGCAGCAACGTTTAACGCGAGCATGTTCAGTCTACGCTCGCACGACGATTTCAGCAAAGATTGAATAAGAAGTTGGCAACTGCGGATGTTCAAGTGCGAACTTACGGGAACACGAGGTCACCCATCGTGTATAAAACCATCAACGGCCCCATCAACCACCACATCCTCAACAACTTGCCATCGTCTGAGATCCACCTCGACTTGCCTCCTACAATACCCTGCGAATCCCTCCTAGCCAACGTATTCATGATGGGTGGAAGCGTAAAACACGCGACCCACATTCCCGCGAACGCGCGATAGAGGGTGGATGTCCCGAGTTTTCGTTGGGCGACGGGTAGCAAGAAGAGCGAGAGGAAGATGGAGAGAATCCCACGGAGGCTGAAGCATAATGCCATCGCTGTGTGCGACAAAGCGAGGCCGTTTAGTGGGACGGGTGAGTAGGTGAATAGGACGAATACTGCGTCGAACGATAGGGCGATAAAGCAGAGTACTATACACAGACCATAGCGCATACTGTCATGAGAAATGGGTACCGGGATCCAGCCGCAGGAAGCTACTTACAAAAGTTTGAAATCAAGACGTTACGAACGGCGGGAATGCCAACGAGTTGTCGGGCGCTCATGGTGGCCTTGACCGGTTGAACGGGTGCTTGCTTGGGTGAAAGAAGAGGACTCGTCTCGGAGCGAGTCACTCCGTCTTCCATGACGTCGAGTCCTTCCTGGTGATTGACTTCTACAGGAAGAGTCTAGAAAGGCGAAACGGCGTTAGATCTGATTGGCAGAATCCTATCAATGAAACGTGCTTGCCTCTTCAAACAAGAAAAACATTAACAAGAACGCCAGCCCCGCCATCCCGGCAGCGACAGCACAAGGCAAAAAGAATGGAAACTCTCGAAAGAACGCGATTCTTGAGATCCAGCTTCCGGGGTATTGCTCAGCCGGCTGAGCAAGAGCTGCACCGATAAGTGGTCCACAGAGTATTGAAAGATCCCATCCGATTGACCAGAGAGGGTATATCCATGACTCGTTATCTTGCGTTGTGATTTCGCCTAGTGCCGCACGGAGGACCGATGCCTGAGAGTTGATATGAAGGATAAGCTTGTGCGCGACAGACAGCATACAGCAAACTCACATTTCCACAGAGACAACCACCTTGTAGCAAGTAGACCATTCATCAGTCGGCACTAGCACTTCTTTTCGCCAGGAAGCACTCACTCAACGTCCTCGCGAGCAAAACCATCCAATAACTCCTACTCAACCCCAACATGATCAAACTCGCCGCAATTCCGATCAATCCACACAGAATGACCGGTTTCCTGCCTCTTGTATCACTCAATCGTCCATACTGATACATGCAGCTGAAACTAGCTATCGAGAACACGCTCTCGACCAGGCCCGAGTACCGTCCGATGGTGGAACGCGGTGTAGAGGGTGGCAAGACATGCTCCATCATGTCATTAATGAACGGGAAGAGGATTGTGAGGGATATTGGTTCCTATAGAACTATGGTGTCAGCGTGCAACTGTGGCGATGTGATGTCGAAGAGGCGTACGATCAGTCTGCATAGCCATAATACTGTTAACTGGCGGAGGAATATCGATTTCTGGTGTGCGGTCTGATTCTGGATTGCCATCTTGATTGTAGATGAGGTCAAAAGGTGACCGTGCTGTGCCCCCCTTGAAGAGTAAGGTGATTTTATACACTCATGCAGTAAATTATAGAAAGTTGATCAAGTCATCGCTATGACTGGACGCTCCATGAAGAAAAAATAAATCGCTACCAGCGACAACGGCGTTCTCCGCGCACTGACTGGCTGTTCACGCACCGCTGGCACTTCAACTACCCTCTATGCTATGGATACAAACGTCTAGCGATATACAACTTCAATAGATACACCCAACAACTGTCAATCAAGCTGGCATTAAGGCTGATACGGTGCCGGCCCGCCTTCCCTACAATCTCTCAAAAAGTCAGCTACATACGCTGGGAAGGCACAGAAAACGGGCAAGCCGCGTCCGCACTCACCCAACAAGAACCATCGGATCCACAATCTTGCCCGACTCTGTTCGTTTGTAAGTCTCTATCGTTTCTCCATAATCCTTCAACTGGTAGATCCTAAACCGACGTTCAAAGCTACCAGAAAAGCGACGATTACCGAACATTCAGTCAGCCCTTGTGGTTTCCGTTCAGCGCGCCGGTCCAAGAAACGACACATACTCTTCATCTCCGTACCCAGAGTAACTACCCCCACCACCGAAACATGCCCAGACCCCATGGTTTCTCCTGCACTTGTCGGTATCTACGGGAACGATAAACGACGTCAGCCACCTCTTTCCCATTCACGTCCCAGTCCCACGACTTACTATGCGAATGCCCATGTCCGATCACCTTCACCTCGGGCACTTTTACCCCTACGCCCTGCCCTGTCTCCTCCTCATCAACCTCAAACGTCTCCAACAACTCATCAAACATCCCGGAATCAGTCTGCGAGTTGCCCTGCCCGTCTCCAGGTAACTGCGTTCCTACATCGAGCGCAAGTCCCGTCACAGGGTCTTCATCTACGGGTCCGTACGATTGCGCAAGTGGGATGTGGAAGAACATGATCGCGTTTGGTTTCGCAAGCGTCGTCTTGTCCTGCCTCTGCCCCACTCCCAACCGAGATTTCCCACTCGTTGCTTTCCCCGTACCCGCTTCCCGAGACTGTCCACGTCGGCTTTTCCAAATCTTTCCCAAATCATCCGCGCCATCAGGTGTGAATGGTCTCTCTACAGGCCGTATCGCCTTGCTCTCACTCTTGTACCACTCGATCTGACTCGGTTTAATGTAATCGTAATCCGGCCACTTCCAGGGCAACTTTCTCGGCTGCTGGGCATGAGAGTCGAGGAAGTAGAGTGTGAATAAGTGGATACGGGATGCATCGGCTGATCTGATTTTGATAACGTCTGCACCCAGTCACGCACAACGACAAGGGACGAAAACACGCAAAAGAACCGGGTTAGCACGAGACATACCTGTACGCGTTGAGCTGGCGGGCGGGACTTACAGTTCCCCACGCCTTCCACTTCCAGAGGACCAGGTTCGGCAAGGGAATACGGTAAACTCTGCAACAACTTCATCTGGTACCTCCGATCCTCCGCAATCTCCGAATCGTGATTCCCTGCACCATCCCACGAACGCATTAAACAATATCAGCAACCCCGCGGCTTCTCTCTAAAACACCGAAAAAAGAAAACAAAAAGAAAACTAACCAAATATCGCCGTCCACGGGATCCGCCGATCCACGACCTCTTTCGCAAACTTTGCGAGCACGCTCTTCGAATCCCAACTCGTGCCCTGACCATTCAACTGATCCCCGGAGAACACGACCAAATCCGGTCTCTCCTCATCCACCACCTGCGCAATCAACGCGCCCGTATCCCTATCGCCTATACATGCGGGTTTCCGGGTATCCCTGCATACGCCATCGGAGACGGAGTAGTGTAGGTCTGCGATTTGGAGGATTTTGAACGTTCCGTTCGGGTGGAAACGTGGAGGTGGGGCTAACGGCGGGACTGACAACCGTTCCCCGGTAAATATCTATCAGACAAAGTGGTGCGTGTGTGTGTTTGGCGGGGGGAGGACGACTTACGTGGGTTCCCACGTCGGAATACCAAATCAACAGATTCCTTGACTTTCCCCTTGTTGCCTGAATCTTTCGGCAAGACGGGCCCGTTCTTTACTCTTTCAAATCCAAAGAATGGTTGTTGTTCCCCGTAGAGGATATCGAGTTCTGTGATGATCTCCTTTGGTGACTGATCGTCTAACGTGCTCGTTTCATCACTCAGCGCGGAGTCTGAATCAGAATCCTCGTTCGAATCATCCGACTCGGAATCCCACTGCCACCAATTCGACCTGCGCTCCCGCACGTTATACCTCCCAACCCGGGTCATCCCCTCGGTATTCCCTTGCCTAGTCTTATACCAAAGTCTCATCTTCTGACGTTTCGGATACACCCCGTCCCGGAAATCCCCCTCCGCCTGCGTGTATTCAGTTAAATTGACGTCGCCCGGTGGTGCTGCGGAGTCGGGCAGGAGGAGGAGGTCGGTGATTAACGGTGCGTCGAACCGTCTGGTGCGGCGGTAGTATACGTTCTGTGCCGAGGTTACACACGTACAAGCAAGCATACGTGGAGGTGAGTTAGTAAGGCAGAAAGGTGGATGTTTAAGAGCCCAAAGCGAGGGAGAGGCAAAAGGACGTACGAGGTACCATAACCCGGTCTTCCAATTCAAATCCCTCTCCACCCTTACCCACCTACCGAGCAACATATCCTCCTCCTTCGTACTCTTCGGACTACACAGCGACGGGTATAACCATGGTGGGAACAAACATGGAACGGCCGTGATCTGGGTGATCCCCGTTGTATGTCTCTTCAACGGATCCCACGTATCGAGCGGTAACGACGGTGCAAACTTCCCGTCGTCGTCGGTATCATCCTGTTCCTCTAATGTATCCGTGATTCCGTTCGAGCTGCCTGATGAGGTCGATCCGGGCGTGGTGAGTGACGGTTTAGGATACCGTACGACATCCCATGCTTGCCAGCCTATCCGTTGCGCCCTACCTGGCCCGCGTGGTGTGGCAAGTAGAGGAAGGGAGAGGAGGATGACGGAGAATACGCAGGCGATGGTTAGTGGGAGGAGGGAGAGTTTGAATAGATGGTTGAGTTTTGGCATCGTTGGTTTGGTGTTGTTGCCCCAAGTCGTTGAAGAGAAGGTAGTGCAGTCAAGAAGAGTTGATAGTCAACGAGAGAAAGGGAAAGGCCGGTGAATTCGATCGTTTTAGCGGGGCAACATTTATTTCCTGCGTTCTTCGTTGTCAGTCGCGCGTTGTATGGATTTACTTGACACCAGCATGCATTAGAGCCCGAATGAAAGGCAAGAGGACACAAGGTGCTGCTCAAATCATCTCCGGGTCTCGGCACGATTATATATTGGCAACGATAAATGAACAACATGCTCGTCATCGCCCTGCTCATCCTCCAAACCCCCATTCCTACGACAAGACCACCCCTCGCGGAACCGCCATGACTCGTGAGTAGTTTCGAAACGTTGACCCTTTCCTCATGAAACTCGACAAGACACGCATCATAACGGAAGTACTATACCCTCCTTTCACTTTCACGTCCTTGCTCACTGATAACTTTGACCAAACTGATACACGCTGTAACCTACATAACCACCTCTCACCGACCGCAAACGCCGCCGAAAGCCACCCCGGCAGAATAGCTCTTTCCCATACATCCCAATGCGGCAACGCAGGTAAACAAAGCACGCTGAAAACAACGACCCCCTGCGCTTGCCTACCCGTCCATCCGTCCATCCATCTGGTGAAACAAAATGCAAAGCGCCAACCTAGCCGGCTACCCACACGGCCCCGCAACGACCCACCTCGTCCCGTTCGACCCGACAAACCCACACACCCGCCCCAGCCTCCCGCCCGCATTCCTCCTCGCGATCCTCTGCATCGTCATCGGCATCCCTTCGTACCTGATCTACCAAGGCGCGTTCAAATCGACGGACGACAGTTTAGAGGCCAAGATCCGGAAACAGGATGAGTCGTACTCTGCTGCTGCGGCGGGGGATAAGAAGAAAAGTGTGCATGAGAAGGATGTAGATGATCCTGCTGCGCCGTTGGATTTACAGGATCTGAAAGGTCTCGGTGGGCTCGTAGGGCTCGCTGCGATCGTCGTGATGGCGTTCGCGTTGTTCCCTGAAGAACTGAATACCGCACTGGGAGGTCTTACAGAGAATACAAGTCTTCAAGGCATGACGATGGGGTACTTCCACGCTGCGAGTCCGAACGATCCGCCTGGACCTGACTTGCCTGTTCAACCGGGGTACCAAGACACTCAAGACCCGGCATACGATCCCCGTTCGCGGTATCCCGATTCCGAGACTTCCCGCTCGAGGGTGAGGGAAAGGGAAAGAGAGTACCTTGCGGATGAAGGAATACTTCCTTCCTGGGCTGAAGGTTTACCAGAGGAACAATGGTGGGAAACAAAGTCGCACAAGGAAATCAGTAAGTCTCGCGTTTCTACACGTTGCCTACCATATCGCCACCGTACACATGTTGATGGTCCGTTGCGTGGGCTAGTGCTTGTGTGTAGGATCAAACCCTGGCTCTGCGATGACGATGGTTTACCGATTGTGAAACCCGTTTCGCGAAAAGGCCCGCCTCAACAGCGCGCGCAAGTAACGCAGCAAGTGGTGCGGGAGAAGAGTGAATCGGTCGTCACGGAAACTTCTGTTGAAACAGCAGGTTAGGTCCACCTGATGACTTGCGGTTTCCCGATCGTGGATGCTGATACGTCGTATTCGTAGGTGTTTTAACAGATGTCCCGTCGTTCCTGGAACAGCATATGGCCGTGTTACGTTCCCAGTCGATTCTCCTGTTACCGTACGATGAAGAATCCATCATTGATTTCACACGTGTCATGATCGCCCTCTTTGTTCTCTCCCCACTCGCGCTCTTCTACGCCTACTACGAGATGCTCAGGAATGCCGGAGTGACGGAGGATAATGCGAGAAAGGAAGACAAGAAGCTCAGTCTGGACGAAAAAGCCGCGGCGGATGTCTTGTCCAACAAGAACAAGAAGGAAGTGTCTGAAGCGAAACTGAAAAAGATACGCGAGGAGAAAAAGGCGTTGGAAGCGATTGACGATCAGGAGCATGGATGGCGTGAAGAGTTCCGGGAACGACCGTGGTGGGCCGGATCGAGTTGGCAACTGTCGGAAGAGATGCAGAAAAAGTCGGAACGCCCATGGCGCAAGGAACGTCAAAAGTTGACCAGTGGGGTGATGCCGGGGGAACACAATTTCGAGCCGAATTCGAATGGGAAGAAGCGAAAGCCGTTCATCAGTGCGCGTCACCTTCGACTTGACTTTGATGAGGAACTTGAAGAGGCCAAGATGAAACGATACGAGGCTGAGAATAAGAAAATTCTCGCAAAGTACCCGGAAGATCAAAAGGCGAAAGAAGATCATCCGTACCGCGGTCTGCTGTCCGCTTTCAAGATTGACGAGCGGGGTAATGAAAAGCTGAAGAAACCAGAGGAAGAGTTGCGGGAGAGGACGGATATGGATAATGCGATTGAGATCCAAAAGGGCAAGGTACGTTCGATGACCAAGACCCGGGATCGAGGACAAGAGAAATCACGAAAGAGGGAACAGATTGACTCGTTGAGCAAGGAATGGGACAAACTTGCCGACTTGGAGAAACGTGAAAAGGAGGAAAACCGATGGCCCGTGAATCGCTACATGAAGGCGTTAGGTTCCGATAAAGGGTACACCAAGATTGAGCGATTGACTGACGAGGAAAAGGAGTGGAGACGGGCGGAAGTGACGTGGGCAGAGGAGGAAGCCAAGGAGGAAGAAGAAGCGGAAAAGTATATCGGAACGTTGGAGGACAGGACGAAGCGATTCCGTCGACAACTTCAGTTTATGCATCCGAGGAAAGTAAGACACTGGCAGAAACGGATTCTTGAGAAACAAACCAAGACGGAGGCGGATAAAGCGTACTTGGATGTGATTCATGCATACCTGAAGAAGGAAGGACTTCCGATCGTGCCCAAGGAAGAGGAAACGGCACAGCAGTCGACGTTGAGACTCCGTGAAGAAAAGACTCCTGAGAAAAAGACTCCTGCTGCTCCGCCGAAGAAGGAAAAGCCCAAGGGGTTCCTTGCGAAAGCGAGTGCATTGTTGGACAAGGTCGGTCAGATTTGAGTTCCCGACGTGTAGGCGCGCGCCGTTTCGAGGGATCGGTAGACCAGTCTGTGTTGTGTAGTCGATGTCGGTGATGCCATATCCCATACCAGATTTCCCATATGTTCACAATATTTTCGGCAATCCGGCAGCCTTTATAAGTCGTCGGAATATGAGGCTATGAGATCCAGGTATTGTTCAGGTAGTACTTGCTTGCTGTCAGGTCCAGGCATCAAGTGGGCAAGTAAGCTCGTAGAGTACGTAGAGTCACGTGAGCTTCCCTGGACGAACGCTCGACGCTCGGACGTCGGGCTAAAGCTAATCCGTTCTTGATTCCGCGCTTCCAAGCGAGCATCGTCCAAGCAGCGGGGTCACAGTCCACGGGATTGACTTGTACTTTATAGCCACACAACACCCTAACATCTTTTGACAAGTTTCCTATCGCACCGAGTGATCATTCAACTATTTACCATGTCCACACTGCTGCTCAACAAGCTCGTCGTTGTCACTGGATCATCGTCAGGGATCGGTCGAGCGACCGCTATCGGTGAGTATCCGCAGCGTTTCCAGAAAGAGTGTGGGTTGACCGATTGTATGGGGATCAACCAGCGGCATCGAGACACGGAGCAGACGTCGTGTTGCACCACCTGGGAGAGAGCACGTTGAAGGATATTGAGCAGGTGAAGCAAGCTGTAGAAGGGAATGGCAGGCGTGCGATCTTGGTCGCCGGGGATATTGGTGACCCTACAACAGCCACAACAGCAAGTCCTCACCCGACCGATCCGTCCATACAACGCTAATCCTTCAACACCACCCCCGCAGATCGTCACAGAAGCCGTCAAAGCGTTCAACCGAATCGACGTTCTCGTCTCCAACGCCGGTATCTGCCCGTTCCACACGTTCCTCGACATGCCCGACTCGCTCTGGAAAAAAGTGCAAAACGTCAACATGGATGGAAGTTTCTACATCACCCGTGCCGTTGCAAACCAGATGGCCTCGCAGGAACCCCGTGGTGGGAGTATCGTCGCGATCTCCAGTATCTCGGCCTTGATGGGTGGTGCAGGCCAGACGCATTATACGCCGACAAAGGCCGGGATCAAGAGTCTGATGGAGAGTTGTGCGATCGCGTTGGGTCCTATGGGAATCCGGTGTAACTCTATCTTACCAGGTGCGCCTTCTTTACCCCACTTTCCTGCCACAACATGCCAACTCTTCTTGTGTAGGTACCATCGAGACGCCGATCAACGAGGAAGACTTGGCAGACGAGGAGAAACGTGCATACATGACAAAACGAATCCCACTGGGAAGACTCGGAGTGCCGGACGATATCGCCGAACCCGTGTGTTTCATGGCATCTGATATGGCAAAGTACAGTATGTCGCGCCGGTCCCAGGGTAGTGATAGTGAGCCTCCACTGACGGTGTTCGTTTTGTGATGGTAGTTACCGGCGCGTCGTTACTGGTAGATGGCGGCGCTGCTATAAGCTTGCAATAAAGCGCGCGGGGCAGGATCTAGGGTTATGCCTAAGGCGGCGTCTGTACACTCAATACATGTATGCATTATGGGAAGACAGACGTATGGAGTGCCATCATCTGTGTGAATCTGTCCAACCGTGTTCTCACTAGCAACGCAGGGCGTGTTTCCCGCTGGACCACCTCTGCGAAATCCAGCCAGCGTCTGGTACTCCACAGTCGTATTGCACAGGCCCAAGTGCCACTATGGACCAGGAAGCGACGAGGTCTCGCGCGCTATATCTGTTCCAGCCATGCTGAATAACGTCTCTGTCGTATCGCTCCTGAGCGGTCGATGAAAACCCATTGGTAAGTTTCCCATATCAACACTACCAACCATACATCAAAAACAACATCTCCCCACGCCCCGTTCACTACTTCAAGAACCCCTTCTTCGTCAACACGTCCTTCCACGCGGGGTAAGGCTCGACCTCTCCCATCCGTATACGACGGTTCATCACTCGTAACTTGTTCCACACTACATCTCCATCCATGTAACACCCTTTCAACCACCTCGTCGGTTCCCCTTCCGACTGTTGAGGAGGCCCCGAGTGATGGCGGCGGCACAAGGGCGGACGTTCGTTTCCACGCGGTTAACTATTCGCCGCCGTTTCAAGCGTCTTTCCCACCCTCTACGACGACGACACCAGCAACGCAAGACGCGCTCTTCCGTGCGCTTGCGACGTTTGAGCGGCTGTTGAAGCGGGAGGAAGCGATGTATGAGTTTACGCTACAAGAAGGGGAGATGGTCGTGTTTGATAATCGAAGGGTGTTACATGCCCGTCGAGCGTTCCGGGATAAACCCCAGCC
>Ga0181469_100659_pt1 | contig 13221 bp, 10 predicted proteins | sample InSIn2SAF170_2_FD_119081 | JGI IMG/M metagenome (GOLD analysis project Ga0181469, IMG submission 119081) | Clean room microbial communities from NASA Spacecraft Assembly Facility at Jet Propulsion Laboratory, Pasadena, California, USA -... ... | reverse complement strand
TGAAGCAGAGTCCTGAACATACTGCAAGCCCAGATGAGTCCATTCCAGAACTATATGGACGTTTATAACTTGAGATCGCTATATGATAACAATCTGCGTTACGCTAGTGGCCACTTTCGTTCTGGAGGGGATACCAGCTTTTGCGCTGATTTTGAAAAATGCATGTTAGCACAAAACTTGCGTCGCAACCACCAAGCTGTTATCTTTTTCGCTGCCGCAAGTGCAAGACAACGAGAATTCTTGTTCGTGCTCGACTGTTTGCCAGAGAGGCTGAAGGATAATTCCACTACAAAAGCAGTTACCACCCTTGTGTCACCCTCTACTCGAGATAATTGGGCTTATCGGAGTATTTGTGATGCTATCTCAGCCACTAGGGATATACAATTCCAAAACATCCGTGGGCGAGTTATGATGTTAAGGTGCTACTCAAAAACAAGAGACTTGGCAAAGGCCACCATCCTATATGAGGTTTTGAAAACGTGCAATTCGGATGCAAATTTTGCTCTAAACTATCCTGCAGGGTATTGTTTGGACGCGAATGGTCGGTCAGTGATAAGCAAGAACATCACTTTGGCCCTTTATGCCTGGAATTATCGTCTTAGACGGGAGCGCAAACGCCCGTTCTCAAAGGCCGACTTATGGTTCGTAGGGTTACGGATCGTGGAAAATCTTCATACAAAAACCCCTTGGCACAGAGCAGTCGAGTTAGTAGGGCATATTCCATACGGTGCTGCGCCGAATTTTACACAAGCCTCTGAGCAAAGGCTATCTTCTCTTCCACGAGATCTTGTGTGGTCGCAAGACGGGGCGCTGCCATATAGTAGGTATAAGATTGCGACAAGAGAAGTGTGTGAACTTTCTGAGGAAGACACGCGGCCCAGACTCAGGAGCCCAATACATCGTTGCAACGATCCTCTCGCCAGATTCGAGGTTGCTATATCTTACCCACTGTCTGGGAGTCTACTGGGCGAATATGATAGGTAGGAAGCTCATATATGTCTCATGTGGTGTAAGAGAGCTGTGCAGCGTGGTAAAGATTGTGTACTTCGATTTCAATAGGATCACTAATCAAAGTAGCTTACGCTGCTGTGCAGTGGGACAGTGCTTTCTGTCTTCCGTGAAACCATGAGTCTGAAAGGGATATTGAGGATTACAGGTTGGGGCAATCACTATCAAGACTAAGTACTACTCAGGTACATTACTGTAGTTTCGAAGCAGGAAGACTCACCATGCACAGCTCTCTGGTGAGGTTACGTTGACCACCGACATTCATCATTTAAGAACTGACTGAATTTGCTCCATTTTGCACATTTCGACATGCCACTGCCTAACGGTCATGTGTCCTTCGATTTCACCGTTTCATACCGACTGTAATGACTAAGCTGTTCAACTGGAAGGTTTACAGGACTTGTTTTAACACACGTGAGTAGGGAAACCACAAATCAGCTCTTGAACTCATGTTCGAGCACTAATCCGGCGGGGGAGTATATTAATCATGCCAGGACGAATTGTTGTGGCTTTCTGTGAAGCTCATTCACGAGCCGAACAGCCTCACCATCCATGTATCCTTCGAGGTAGCAGTCAGAGATCAGACGAAACCGACTCGCATCGGGACCTTCTATCCGCCGCAAGATAAAAGGAGTACGACCTCCGAACAATACGACCACAGTATCGCCCCCCCTCACTGTCCGTGGACAAAGCCCATACACTCCGGTATTAGTCCTAAATACAGTCCTCCGGTTGAACGCACGGTCGGCAAGACGCAAAAAGAATGTTGGTGTTTCACCTTGCGAAATCACCCTGACCATCTCGACAGTAGCTGCATCTGCAGAAAATTCAAGAGCAGAAAATTTGGTCTGATACAGGAGTGGTTTGTGTTCAGGATGAGGGCAATATCTATCATCTTGATAACACGTTCTGCAGAGATCAAAATTGCCCTGTCTGCAGATTGGACATGTATATACGACATCTGGTTCGTGAGAAAGTGGTGGTTGTAGGGGCGCCATGCAAGAATCGCATCGCGCAGTTCTCTCCTCGAAATGTGTAGACGAGCTTAGCTGGGTGAGGAAGGCACAAAAGCTCCGCATGCACCTCTGGCGCTCGACTGCACTGAGTCTTTGCGGTAGGTAACTGCTGCGGTTGTCGTCTTGAACCAACAGTGTCGACAAGGCTTCAAGTCGGCTTTGAGCATGCTTGACATCAACTGAGCAATCGACATTAATAGCTGCAAAAATCCAATGAGCTGCATCGAGATTCACGTTGAGATCTTCAATATCATCAATCAGCACACCTTCGACGACAAGTAGGTTCCCTGAAGTTGAATACCTCACGGAAGGCTTTGTGTCAGCTGCCGCTTTGAACAGACACGGGTGGAGTGGGGGTCGTTGATCTAGGCGCTCTTCATGCCAATCGGCGATCCAGGAGGGGGTACGCGAATCAGGCATCTTAATCTTCCAGGCGAAGTTGAGAGCCTCTAGGGATTGGTCTAACTGAATGGAACGTATGGTCACTAGCTTGTTGAGCTCGTCCATCGTAAGACGGTAATCGACCACAATGTCGAGGTGGGGTGTCCGGACCTAGTGCTTCAGTCAAGAATCATGGCATGGACACTTGAATTGTACTTACTGTCTCGTCCTGGAGGCAGGTCCTGCCGTCATCAATGCTTTTCATCCGCCCTATGGTATGCTGGATCAACGCAAAAATTCTGTCCCTTGGTTCCGTAGCCTTGAATCGACGACTTTGATCCAGGATCCACATGAATGGCGAGTCATAGGGAGTCCTACGCTCGGGCTGCGAAAGAAAATTGGCATTAGTTATACCGGACGGTGCAGTAGTATCTCTGAATGATACTTGCAAGACCTGCCTCACTTCTCTACCCTGTTTAGATCTCATGAGCCAATTCGCAACAATCCCTACCATCAACCACAAGACTTCCTGCCTTCCACAAAGAACAATCGCCCTGGGAGTATTACTGATTTCCTGAATAATCCAGACACGCTCAAACCATGAACGTTGGTAGAGTCGAGCGATATGCTGCCAGATCTCGGCAGCCGGTGCAGGTACCACACTGTTGTGCTCATAGTCCATGAGCTGTTGCAGCATTGCGGGAGAGTCGCATTCTTCTAGAAGTTGGTGCGGCCATTCCTCTAGGCCCGGTACTCCGAGAAACGTGGCTGCACAAGCGAGCGATATATCCTGGATAACATGGAATATGGTAGCTGTATGTTCATCTTCCTGACCGAGCCAAACAAGGACGTTTTCAGCGTTGTGGTAGATCTCATTCATCTTTGACACTTGAGCATTGCGTTCCAAGACGTCATATTGATTGATGCAAATCGCGTCAATCCAGAACAACTTCTCTGCTCGTGCGGCCCGCAAATGGTGCAAAGCTGAGTACAAGTCCTGTGTCACAAAGAACTCTCGACCGTCGCACTTGATACACTTGGCGGCTGTCTGTGTTCCCCAGCAATAGCTTAAAGCATAGTATGGTGGTGCCGTCTGACAATCGAGCACCGTTTGTAGACTGCACTCGATCTGACCATCATTCTTGCTTGCATGCAGACGTAAGAGCCTGATAGCTGTCGGCACTGGCAAATCCTGAAAGTTACAAGCGTTGGCCGCGAAGATATGGTCAAATTTGCCCATACTTGATATGCTGCCAATCTCATGGACGCAAGCACACTGACAGCACTCCTTGAACACTGCATGCGTAAAGCTGTGGCCCTCTGCGAGATCTATGTATCCCTCTGATGAGGAATATCGCCTGATTGTGGAGCACACGAGTGTGCCTTTCTACGCCTTTCTGCGCCTTGCAGTAGGGGGTGGCACTGGGTTTGGCATCCTACCGATTTGGCAAGGCACCCAATAGACAAGTCAGAGATGCAGGACCCTGGACAGACTGCCTTCCCTTGCAGTAGTGATATTGACAGTTGTACTCTAGTCGGGCTGTGTTCGTACTCGACTAGTACCAGCTGACGAGCGACGCTGGCTAGCGTTGAATTACCTTTGGTGTTTGCTGCTGACCAATCTCCAGTTATTATAGCGTAGGCCATGTCTCGGTGGGCGCAATCAATATCGCCACTTGCTAAGGCCCCACTTTAACCACTCACTTTCCGCTGGTATTCCTCTACCACGATATATTATTATAGTATACTATCTTTCCTTCCTTATATAATAGATCAATAGATACCTGTTTATTATTATTATAGTAGTACTTAATATCATACTTTCCAAGCTTCTTATATATAATAAGACCTGTATAATTCTACTAGTAGATATCGTCGTTAATGTTTTTTTTAGGTATAGCCTCGATATCTGACGAACAAGAGTATAGGCGATCATGAACTAATTCTAAGCTAACTAACTATATAACGGCCCGCTCAACGAGAGGCTCATTTCGTGGAATCCGACCGTATTGTAAGGGCGATAGATCTAGAGTCTTAAAGTGACCATAGGTAATTAATTCTGAGACAGCTCTTCCGCAAGCAGGAGCTTGTTGACTTCCGTGACCTGAGAATCCGCAGCAGAAGAGAAAGTTCTCGATCTCATGATGTGGGCCAATAATAGCATTATGGTCGAAAGTGTTGAAGTCGTAATGACCGATCCAAGCTTCCTTGACGTGGAGCTTACCTAGTGTTGGCATCCGCCGCTCAATAACAGGCTTCAATTTCTCCGTCCAGACGTCGCCGCGCATTTGGAAATCGTTGACATCAATGCCTACTTCTGGACCAGCAGGTGGTGCACCGACCAAGAACTGTGACGTGCCGAATGGCCGGAAGTGGACGCCACTTGGATCGATTGTCAGTGGGATGTCCTTATTAAAATGGTTTTCTCCCTCAAAAATGTAAGTATAGCGTGGTCTGGCCTCAAGCGGTAGATGGATACCTGCCATCTTGGACACATAGCCTGATCGAGTACCTGCAGCATTGACAACCTTGCCGACCTTCACATGCTGACCTGACTTCAGCACTATATTCTGGACTGTATTGTCGCGGACTATTATGTCCACGACTTCATTCTGAACATATTCGACACCTCTCGCTACCGCAACCTTACGGCAAGTTTGAAAGATCTTCCAGCCGTCGAACTCACCCTCGTCCTGGGTGTTGAAGCTTCCCATTAACACATCGTCCAGCTTGAAGAACGGGTAGCGTTTAGCAATGAACTCTTTGCTCACGAGCTGGGTGCCAGCACCACAAGATGCTTGGAGAGCTTGATCCTCTCGCAACACCTGACAGAACTCCTCGTCGCTTGCTAGGTACAGGTATCCGAAATTTTTGATTGCAAGCTCAGGACAATCGTTGGTCCCCACGATCTGCTTGAAGTTGTTGATGAATTCTGCAGCATATTGAGCGATCTTGATATTTATCTCCGTGGCAAACTGCTGCCGAACGCAATAGTTACTGGCTCGAGTTGCAGATTCCTTCAGAGTCGGATCTCGTTCGACGATCAGGATAGAACCCTCAAAATCCGGATTAGCCGTCAAGAAGAATGCTATAGCTGAACCGCTGGTGGCGCCACCGATAATCGCGACATCGTAGTGGTCACGGTTAGGGTCCTGCAAGAAAGAGTGAGTCTCCGGCGCAGGTTGCGAAACCATACCAATTGACCCCATCTTGATTCCTGCGTCAAATCGGATTGCTTGAAATCTTGGCTTGGTTTGTTGATTTGTGGTCTTGCCCTACAAACTAAATAATCGCGATGATGTTATTTGCTATGGGTTTTGATGATCGCGTTCATGCGACGCGTCGTTATATATCGCTGCTATCCAAGATGTGTCTCTATCACCTTCCTATTACTCGAAACCATTGATGGAGTCTCAAGACCTGATAGGCTTACGGGTACTTCCCGGCTCGATCGTAGCGACCAATAATTGGCTGCTGATAATACTCTCGGGATCACCTTCCTTTTTTATCGTGGCACGAGTTTCGTTTGAACCAGGACTTCGGATCCAGATACTTTGAAGGCTGCTTGAACCGCGCGACTGTGATAATTATCTCGACAGGTGCACGGTTAACGCAGCTCTCCGCATGTTCCAAGTCGTGGTGGATCTTGGCGACCTTTTGATTTTGGGAAACATCCTGGCGGCGCTAAATAGTGGTTGATAAGCTAATGTAATTCGTTATTGACAGGCGTCGATAAGACAAAAGACATAGGTCATAGTATCTTCCGATCTAAATGTATCAACCTCCCAGGCATCTGGGTAGACCACAATGACGGTGTACTCGGCTTCACTGTGGCATTGTGGTCAGAAATTAGTGCGTCTTGTGCTGTGAGCATACTGTCGAACGTCGGGTCCAGCCACGCAGGCGAGGTCTTATTGAGTGCCGTAAGAATTGCTTTAACGATTAACTTCCTTCAACTTGCTATGGGACTTGCAGAAGTACAGATCTGTTGGAGAATTCTGGTTAACTCCTGGAGCGTACAGCACCTCAGTGGTGATATTACAGTAATTCTTGGTTTTGGAAAAGGCTTACCCAGCGTCCACTTGACGCATCAGCGAGAGGGTTTAGATACGATCCTAGGCATATTACAGAAGGCTCGAGATAAATTTACGCTCGGTGTCGAGAGTCACTTGTGTTGTGTCTCTTGACTGCTGACCACGTTTGCTGCTTGTATACTTGCTGTACAATGTGCACGTCGACCTTATCAACGGGGCTAGCTGTGGCTAGTAGAGGAGATCTGTTTAGCAGACTTGGATATCATGATCAGAGTAGAGTGGGGTAAGGCGAGACTAAAGAAAGTGATACAGGTGCCACATGGCGAGATTAAACCTAACAGAAGATCGCGATGTTACGATCTATCCCGCACCTAGAATCTCATTAACCTAGCGCCGACTTGAGCAACATTGACAAAACCTGAACAAAGGTCTTCAGGAGTACTAACATCAATTATTGTACTATCATAGAAGGATCTCGCTCCAAAAGAAGGTCATAGCTTGATTTTCTTACATCGCTCATACTGAGAAAACTCTTTAGGGAAGCACTAATGAAGTTCTGCCTATAAGAAAAACATGTTTACCTGCCGGTCTTGGCGACCCCACGTGATGGGGGCTGGGCGGGGCAGTCTTGGCAGAAGTGCAAATGGCAGCGGGCGGTTCTTGGTGAGACCCGTCGATGAAAAGCACGGGTAGTGTCACGCAATGTGCCAGACGAACAGTCTCCATGACCGCTCGTAGCGAGGGTGGGATGATGGGTTCTTCACCCTTACCCCCTTCGCAGAGCTATGGCAAAGTTCATATCCATGGTGATGCACGCGCTCATCTTGGCAACAGCTACATCGTGAACAATTTTGGGTCCGGACCAGATATGCGACAAATCTTTTTAGCAAGCCTGAGTTATCCTCAAATCTTCGCTAGAAGAGCACAAATTTCCAATGCTTGCCCCGATACCTATCGTTGGGTTCTAAACAGTCCAAGGTCAGTACCTCAGAGCTGGGATTGCTTTAGAACCTGGTCACTTGCACGGGATGATACACACGGTATCTATTGGATATCTGGCAAGCCAGGAAGTGGCAAGAGCACCCTTATGAAATATCTAGACGAGAACATCGACGACGAGCGAGATCTGGCGCACTGGGCTGATGAAAAGACGGTCGTTCGTCTGAGCCATTTCTTCTGGAACTCCGGCAATAACCTTCAGAGATCTACCGAAGGTCTTCTTCGACACCTGGTGTTGCAAATCTTGGACCAATTTCCTGAACTCTTCGATTGTGTTATTCAGTACTGTCGTGGCATGACTGTGGGGGATCTCACAGTTCCATTTAGCGTCGCGGCACTCGCCGACGTGGTCAAGTATCTTCTATCGATTCAGCAAGCCGAGGCGAAATTCTTTTTCATAATTGATGGCCTAGACGAATGTGAGGACTATAACGCACCGAATACAGAATTGTTGAATTACTTATCGGACTTTTCGGCCTTTACCAATGTCAAGCTGTGTGTGTCCAGCAGACTCCTTAACATCTTTCAGGACGCCTTCGCTCAATGTCCTCAGTTTCGGCTTGAATATCTGACATATTTAGACATGCATACCTTCGTAAGCTCCAAGCTAAGAGCTAATAGTAGATGGAGGTATCTGTGGGACCTCGATCACGAGCAGGCTTCCAGCTTCATTGGGGAGATTGTTACCAAAGCCGAGGGCGTCTTTCTATGGGCTGCTCTTGTTGTTCGCAACATCCTGAATGGTCTGCGCGATGGTGACAATCCTGATGAACTCTTTCGTCGCTTGAACGATATACCAGCAGACCTCGAGAACTACTTCACTCGTATAGTCGCGTCAATTGAAGAGCAGCATAGGTGTGAAGCATCTATTCTTTTCCAACTGGCTTCTTGGGAGGAGGATAAGTACATGACACTAACACCATTTCGGCTTGTCGATATGATTTTCTTATCAATGCCGTCTGAGATACTGGACTTGGAATCGAGATCTCGATCGTTCGTTTCTTATTTTGAAAATCCTCATCGGTCCCAGTTTGTGGTCGATTCGCTGGAACGCAAGCTCAACAGCCGCAGCAAAGGTCTTCTCGAGTGCACTGGGGAAACAGATATGCTCAGTCTAGCACCCGAAATCCCAGGTCAGTCGCCGAGTCCTCAACCAAGTATCAAAGGCCAAGATGATGGAGAGACGGCTTCTGCCTCAGCTCATGGATGGCTCGATCGTGCAACTCGCGCGGAGATCGCGCCCATACATCGCTCTTTACGAGATTTCTTGTTGATGCCTAGAACTCGCACGCTTTTGCACCGATACACTAACGGACAACCAATCGACGCTAGATCGTGGTTGGTTGAAGCACGAGTAGTCAGGTTGATGGCTCTAACTTCACTTTCGTACCAGGGTGACTATCTGGCCGGGGGTCTCAGCTCTCTGATATGTAGCATGTCGGCGGACGGACCCTCTGATCGTTCTACGTCCATGATCTCGCACATATCAAGTATCGTCGAGCACTTCGCTAGCAAGTGCCGGGCAAAACGCTATTGGTATATAAGGGATAGTTTCGAGCAGTTTAATCGAGAACAAGGCACATTCCTCACGTTGGCCATCGATTTCGAACTCACGCCCTATGTTCTTGCAAACATGACACCAACCGTGATAAGAGCAAAACAAGGAATACCAATCCTTGATCATATACTAAGACCTAGATATGCCTCAAGAATGGATATAGCCATATTCAATCGTTTCCCTAACATTGTGGTATTGGAAGCTGCACTTCGTCAGGGTGCTGATCCAAATGAACGCATCGAAGGTGAGAGCTGTTCTGTATGGGCAGCTTATCTACACTTCCTCGTGGACTTTATCTTTACATTCGCCTACTCAAGAAGCAGCGTCGAAGCTCATCTTTCGTGGGTGCAAGCACTAAATCTGCTAATCACTCACGGGGCTTCGCCGATGTTGCCGGTGCAGTGGTTCCCAGTTCAAGAAGTTATTGATACAAGAGGCCAATCCCGCTGGGAGGAAGTTCTTGCAACAGCAATTATAACCGATCCCCATAGCCACGAAGAAACAATAAGCATGTATACGGTTAAAGATCTCTTGAGAAATCTACAAGCCGTCTTCGCCTGTGATATCACTACCATTCTCCAGGATCTTGAAGCTCGCGAGGTGGCCATGTCAAGCTCAGCACTATAGGAGCACACCCAACGGACATTATACATAGGACTAACCCTGATGCTGTGAAGAGAGGCCTGGTTAGTGGGAAGTATGTGAAGGAAGTTCGTAGGAACAGCGAGTTTTCATTATCGGCTGAGCCTGTGAAGATGCTGAATGGGAAGCTCGATTAATGGAAGGTAGGATATCACACCAAAATCTATTAACCGTTTGATTAGCAAGGTGGGCACGACCGCTGTACGCGAGGGACATTTTAATTCAGTATCATGGTCGATACAAGCTGCGTCCAGACCTGTGTGGTCACTTAGCGGCTATCGCAAAGCATAATTCTTTTCCCTAACGAGATCATTGTGGTTGTTTTGTCTGCGTATGATGGTATAGGTCGCCTGCCGTTCGTTGCTATTCAATACTCTAAGAGTGACGAATCTTCACAGACACGAAATACTGTTCTTCTGCCAACCAGCTCTATCAGCTCTGCGTTTCCGTGTATCACGTCTACGTTGTGATAAAGAAGCACGATGCCGGGAGAAGTAGGGTCCAGCTTTCCCCGCTAGCTCTAGACCATATTCGTCGAAGGTAGTGTAATGCTTTGGAAAGGTTTGCCCAGCCATTTCGCTTGGAGTGGCTTAAAAGAATTTCGTAGAAGAATCGTTGATGTTCAACTTTTGAGCTTTCTGACGCGACAATGAAGACTGCCCAGAGTAGAACGTGATGCCCAAGCGGACTAGGGCCAAGTGACACCAATGTATCCTTGAACTTTTCCACCTGATCTATAAGGATTAAGTTCGCCGGTCCGGCTGTTGCTCTCTTCAAATAGATTGCTTGCGCTTGTCGCCCAAGATCGAGATATACTGACAATGAAAACCTGTACTTAGGGTGCAACTCAAGGTAGTAAGCAAGACTTTCAAAACCCTGTGCCGTTGTCGAATTAGATACTTTCACACCTTCCGACTGACTGAGAAATGGCGCAGCACAAACTCGTAGTCTAACGCTCGTCAGTAAGTTTGGTACGAATGCTGATGAAGACATATACTTTTGGATCTCTCGCCTCAAAAACTGTCCAAATTCTCCTACATAAAGTACATCTTCACTGTCGCAAGCATCCAGAGCAGACTGTAAAAGCTTAAAGATAATAGGGAAATCTGAAAGACCGCTGACTTCGATGGTTACTAGAAGAACCAGAATGGCAAGCACCACTCTTTGTGTCTCTCCAACATCATGGGCTAACAGATGTCGTCGTTGTCCCAGCTTGTGAATCGCTTGCACATAATGTGAGATAGGTTTGTAGACAGTTTCACCAAAGTTGCTATAGTAATGAAAGGCTGTTGTCGCCAGTACAGCATCCATTACGAGTCCGTCAAGATGCGCAATCGGGAGAATAAAGTTGCGCCAGCCATTGTATTGGTCGTCAATTACTACCATCTCGGCAGCAATCCTGAGTGAGACTTAAGGCAGTGAGCACGTAAGTATTCAAGGCAAGGCAAAGTCGTACTCACAATAATCCAAGCAACACTCTTCGAATGAGTCCAGCAGGCCAAGGCGTCGGACAATTAGGTACATCGATTCCTGTGTCGTGCCCACCGACAAATTACTGTTCGACACACGAGCTTGACTTTCCTCCTCTGCAGCGACTACATATGAACCAGCCTCAATCCAAATAGCGTCGTATTGATATGGCTTTTCGCTTGCAAGAGTCGCACGTATGGCGGCATGAACACTCGTTTCCGAACCAATTGTATCTGGGTGCACGATACGCAGTCCATTGCTATTCTCAACTTCTTCCACGAAGTCAGAACAGCGGGTAGTCGTGCCTGTCGTGTCATTCTGAGTGTCTCCTTTGTTTTTGGCTTCTGACGACAGACCGGTTGCGAACCTATACCTAATGCCAATACCGCTGCATTGAAAGCCTCGATTCACACACTTTTGGCAAAGAGGCTGAGTCCTGTCACAGTGGATTCGGCGCTGTGAGCATTCGTAGCAGCCTATTGAAGGGTCAATTCGAACGTTTGGTCTGAAATTCACACGATCTCAACTTGCCTTTTCTTTTGGGAACATATGGTCGCTTGTGGCGAGGCATACCTCTAGACTGCAGGCTAGATCATGACACTCGTACCTGAGAACAAGGTCCGAGAAGCTATCATCGGCATTGTGTCAAGCATAGGAATACTACACATGCCCATGCGTCCCCGATGGAAGGATGGAGATGGCAACGACTTCATTCCCTACTTTCTGGAAGCATGGATCCAAGAATACATGTAGCATGAGACGACATGCTGACCGCGGTTGTTGAAATGGGCGGCTTGGCATTTTCTAGCTCTGCTCCACTTCCATTTTCACATAATGTAGCTATTAATTGTGCATGAATCACGTAGTACCCTTCAATAATATGGCTAATTCAGCAACTGCATGAAAAGGTCAACGGCGCCAAGGATAGTCCGGTGCATGTGTGAGCCTTCTTTATATCTGGTGTGCTAAGAATAACAGGATTGTGATCAGCAAATAGGCACTTCAATGTGCAGGTCAAACTTCGCTCCGCAGCTTCATCTATATCTTGTCAGCAAAGACAGTCGGTGGGAGCTACTAACCTCGCAATAACCTTCAGCGAGCTAAAAGAAACTCTTCCAACATCTCAACATGCTCGGCCGGCGCGGAACCGATGGGTTTCGTTCACATCAAGCAGGTAAACTCGAGAAACATCGATTCTGAAGATGTTTCAATCCAATTTTCCAGTAGCACATTAGAGGTTAATCAGACATAAGATAACGGTTCGCGCTCTATCCAATCTGGCAGTCCTTTCATAGCACAGTTACAAGCCGATGCAGGCCTGAATGTTGAGGGCGTCGTTCCTGCTTGCTTTCTCCGACTTCGCCGCTCGAGGTGTCGAGATATTGGCTCTCGTTTGATTTACCGAATTGGGCAATGAAACCTCGTTCCAGCTAAACTTCTTTGACGGTTCTGACAGCTCAGTAGCAGTCCTTGTACTTTGGTGCGTCCTACTAGCGAATAGATATACGTCATTGCCCTGCTAGCCCAAAGTCCATTGATCATCGTGTGGTGATGAACTCTTTTCTTCGTACAAGGACACTTGACAAGAAGTTGCCAGAACGAGAGTCAATTGCCATATCCTTTCGGATCGCTGACTCACCAAGCACTTTTTATTTAGCAAGCTCCCTTTTTCCGGTGCATCATTAGGGATCAGAGAGTGTGGGGAGTTAGAACAACTTTAGCCTTGGATTTGTAAGCATTCAAATTTATTCTACTCTAGGGCTGCTGTCTGCCATCTCACCACCCTGGACAGTGGGACCTTTAGGAATCGACGAACATCACTTTGTCTCTTCTCTTAGGCTACCTGCTTCCTCACTCTCCGGAAAAGCCTGTATTTCCACATCTTCTAAATGCAGCGATCCCATTGATCAGCAAGTAACCATGCCTTCCCCAAACGCTTCGACTATGAAACAATGGATTACAGACTTCTCTGGTTTGGCCAACTTGAGACAGGAAGTCGTTCCCATTCCCGAGCCTGGCAAGGATGAAGTCTTAGTCAAGGTTGGTGCTGTCTCTCTGAACTTTCGGGATGTTGAAGGTAAGTGGCCAATCGTCATTTTTGGTACATTATGTG
>Ga0181469_100655_pt1 | contig 13242 bp, 12 predicted proteins | sample InSIn2SAF170_2_FD_119081 | JGI IMG/M metagenome (GOLD analysis project Ga0181469, IMG submission 119081) | Clean room microbial communities from NASA Spacecraft Assembly Facility at Jet Propulsion Laboratory, Pasadena, California, USA -... ... | reverse complement strand
ACCACCATTACCACAACACCTGGCACCTTGTCTGCATCTCGTTCTGGCATGATCAATCCTTTCACCTCATCTGCAACCTTATCAATGTCGATGGTGAGCTTGACTTTGTGGAGTTCGTTCGCCTTAGTCCTTGTTATCCACAGTTTTACACGGGTACCATAAGCTCTATGCCCGTGTTGTGGAGCTTGAACCGACCAATGAGTCAGATCTGTTGGAAATCAGCGTCACATTCCAAGGAGCCTAGAGTTCCTTAGTGTCTCGTCAGTTTGTCGGCGCTCCTTGATGAAGTAATTGGACCTTATTTCACGTTCGGTGTGACGTTGGATATTGTCGAATTTCGCCATGACTCTATAGGTATACTTGCGGTGTTTTAAGCTTCTGAGGACGGAAGCTAAGTGTATATAGTAGTGGCGCTGTGCTCTTATTCAGTAGCGATAGTGGTCATATAACCCTAAATCTGTATTGCACGATAGAATAGTCCGGTGTAATCTATACCCAGTGCTTATTAAGTATAGGAGGACTCATTGTAATGTTGAATTTGAAAAGCTACGTATCACTTCGACTCAAGATACGCAGCACAGATACAGCTAATTCAATCCGACTACTTAACAGATCTTGCAGTCCAGTGACAGAAATCCGTACGACAACTGCATGTAATGCTAAAGTGGGCAACAGCAGATGCGTACACATGACAGCGGTAAAATCAATGGTCCGATAGGCGCTGCAGAGCGATCCAGCATTATCGTATGCCTCCATTATAACGCTTCAGCCATCCGGTATGCGAACACGATCTCTCTCCTATTATCACTGGCGTTGCTTCTTGATCACCCTCGCGGTGAGGCGCACCATCGGGTTGAGTACTGTTGGTCCTGAAACAACTGGCTTCGAAAGCCGGTACGAGAGACAAGTAGACAGGGCACATCGTGGAAAGGCTCGACTTGCACCCTGCCTTGTATACCAAGCGCTCCAAACTGGACTCTACTGGAGTCCTGTCAGCACAGACTCACGAGGCAAAGCATCGCCTTCGGCAAAGACACAGTGTAACGCCTCACATTGAGTCATCGTGGGACTGACCACGAATGGGCAGATTGCTGTGTCACACACCGCTACGTAGTGTGCTATGATATATGTACGTACTGGAGACATCGCCACGTGGACACACTGTGTCAAGTTAGAACCGTGGAACATAGGAGTATAAGAATAAACTGCTACTGAATTTGTCTGCCCTTTCTGCCCCACCAGCCAGGCCGTGTCTGATAGATAAAAATCCAAAAGACAGTCGAGAGCGCCAGTATCCCGCTCTTTCGACTCCTGTGCCACACGTCGAAGCAGTCAACCAGCGGACAACCAACAATGTTGCAGATGAGGTGAAAGGATTGATCATGCCAGAACGAGATGCAGACAAGGTGCCAGGTGTTGTGGTAATGGTGGTCTGTTGAGGACTTCCGAGTGCATCCGTCGAGCTCATGCTCGGCCACTGCCAGGATGATGTATTTGCGGCAGGACCAATCGTTTCGTACCAGCCACCGGTGGCCGTAACTATCCCAGCATATCCGGCTGTTCTCGATCCTGAGCCTTTGGGACACGTGGTGGTCGATGTGCCGTTAGCGGTAATTGGTCCCCACTGAGAGCGTTCATCACTCTCGACGGTTGCGGAAGTACTTTGAGCTGGGTATACCAAACTCGTGGTCGATCGAGTTCGTCCTTCGGTCATGGATATGGCCGATGACAAGTTGTTCGATACTTTACTTGCCGTGTTACTGTTGCCCCCGCCGTCATCCACAACGATAGACACGTTGGTAATGACCGTCAACAGATATGGCTGACCCGAGCTCTGGTCGCCACCTGGCAACGTGGCGGTCACAGTGGCGGCCATAGACAGGCCTGTTTTACAGATAATGTATTCACTTGTCGAATGCGCTCAGCACTCCAGCAACCATTAACCAAGTCTGACACCACGTGCTTGGAGACGATGGTGTGGTTATTGAAAATTGGAAACACTTCGGTCGGCGTTGCTGATGAGAGGCGTACCCTGCGGGTCTGCTCCAAGACACAGATATTATACCTGGTGCACATTACAGCGTATGGAATCCACCTCGCGTCCTAAAGCATACACACATTTTTGCTGCCCACTGTTCGACCAAAATGGGCCAGATCTGCCCGCATCCAAACAGATTTAATCACTCCTTCAGGTGGCCCGAATATTCTGTAGCTCGATATCACCAGAATGCATACGGCATCAACCGCAATGTAGGTCACAGACGGACAGAGCAGGACATATTTGTTAAAAGGCTCGGTTGTATCTTGTGTCAATTGTAGCTAAGCAAAAGTGACAATTGAGGCAAAGCTGTTAGAAGAGCTAGTACCACTTATGCAAGCGTACCTACGCGGCAGCCATTAGTCGTCGTTCTTATTGCGTGTTCGATTATAAGTGTTCCAGTCTCTGGCTCGAAATCGAATGCCACTTGTAGAAGCGTGCAAACTATTCTAGTTTTTCGATCGGTGCCAACCACTATATGGCATATCTATGCCACATACTAATAAATTATTCACCACTCCGCCGGATTCACGAGGAGTAGAAAGATTAAGTAGTATAAAGTGATAAAGCCAAGCCCTGGAAGCCGTCTATTCTATATCAAAACTCCTCCTCCGTTGATCGATAGTGTCCCAGCGGATCACACGCGCCCGTCTATCAAAATCGTTCGGCAGGATGCAGAGCCACCATTGGAATACGTTCGTCACATCTCTAGGGCTACCACTACCAACTTTACGGGCGGAGTGGTCCCTTCTGATCATTTTAAGTTGTCTTTTCGTCCTCAGCCATGTATTGCGTCACATACTTATGCTATCCTTAATGGCAGCAGTTGTCATGATTATTGCACGCAGTATCAAGCGTGTAATAAGTGACGATACCTTGGTAAGTGTAATCTATAGCACTTGATGGTATCTTTACAGTGTGCATATAGCTGATCATACCGTCGACAGGGAGCTCAGGTCGCACGCGCGTCACTAAATGCTGTCAACATCTCAGAGTGGTGTGATGATAAGTTTGCGTCAAAAAAGGAGAAATTGAATACGCCACCTCCTAAATTAGAGTAGTGTCTAGTCCACCAGCATCAACACCATGGCCTTTGATAATAAGAGATAGATCTAAATATACTTTATGGAGGGTAGTCCTATCATTAAAAGTAAGTCTAGCACAATCAATCTAATCACATATATTTTTCCTGTTCAAGGAGTTGGTTGTCATGTATGATCCGGACCGATTGCGTTAGATGATGCCTGACGTCCGAAACTCGTGGAAATCGGTCTTTGATGGCCGCTACTGTGACTGTGGTATGGTTACCTGTAAGGCTTGTGAGTCAACTTACAGTACGTTCCGATTCGTGGCGGTGACAACTCACGGTCGAGCATTGGAGCTGGCGCCCGACCTTGGACTTGCGGCCTACCATCTTTCTGTCATCAGAGCCTTCTGGTGCGGCGGAGCTAGCACCACAACCATCGTCTGACTAACCGGTGCCCAAAATACCACAATCGCCTGGGTCCGGACAGTCAGGGGCTTTGTCCCTGCCACAGTGCACTGGAGGGTCATTTATGCTGACTGTGTAAAGATATTTGCTCGTCACCAGCATATCATCACTGTCTGTGTTGAATCCTTGTGAGCCAGGTTCGACGTCCTCGCTCATCGTGCAGACTGGCTTATGTTTCTCTGAGACGTGGTCGACGGTACGGTCATGACCGTCAGCTCCACGCTTTCACAAACCCGATGGATCGCTATATCAAGGCGGCCACTACGGACTAGGCTTTTCGGTCGATGTTCGATCTTCCTCAGGAGGTGGTCGTCGCTGTCGGTGCCGGAGCCATCAGGACCTTGTTGACCCACGCGATCGGGCAAGCATTGGGTCGTACGCGAAGATCCGGCGGAGTAAGGGCACGTTGTCGCATGGTCCGGATCGTGTGGGAAGGGACAATGGCTTCCAGTCGATGATTACAATATCGCCGTCAGCGTCGACGCTGTAGGTGGCCGATTCGTCGACCACCACCGGCGCCGTGTCACCGACCTGTTTGAGCGAGAGAGCTTCTTGGACTCGCCCTGGCGGCACGAACGAGACTGATGAACCGGGCGATGTACTCGACGCTTGACAGCCTCTTCCCTGACGCAATGTAGGCCTCCACCGTGGTCAAGGCGGACAGACCACAGATTGGGCGATAGAGGTCAATACTGAAGGTACAATTCTTGACTTGCGCACAGATCCTACAAAACCAGGCAATCTTCGGCGGGCAAGACAGGTTTTGAGCCCACCAAAAAGCTACTTGGACCTGGAGCAATAGCAGCGGAAGCAAAGACGCCCAACCATCATCTTGGTGTAACAGATTCTGTTTCTCGACCATGCGGGATTGCTAACATAATGTCATATCCTTCAATCAGAGCAGGAACAGCATATGAGACATTTCCTATGGTGGGTAATTGCATGTCAAATACCTATAGTAATGGCTAAGCACCGACCACCGCGGTTTAGGGGGTGCAGCAATCGTGCCGAAGCATCGTAACTAAAACATACTTTAACAAGCCCAGTGCTGCTGTTACCGCCCACACCTCATCTAATTCCTCGTCGATCGATCAGGACGTAACGGATCAGCTGCGAAAACGTCCATGAAGTGCTCACTTAATGTTGGACACCATCGTGGCTGTTCGTCAGCTCCTCGCGCCTCTTCTCCGCTCAGCCGTGATGCTGCGGCGCACATGAGAGTGCATACGCAGTGGCTGATATCATGGTGTTGTGTGATATAAGTTTTCAGGATCCAATGCGGCGAACTGAGGTCGCAATGTGCATAAAGGCTAGTCTGTCCGCTCAAAATACCAACGATCGTCGACGCCAGACGTGGAGGGCAACCTAATCCTGGAATTTGGAGGTGGTTCGGATTCTTTGGCAGGAGTCACTATGATCGATGGGGAAGGAGAGATCTGCTACAGCACAGGTGTCGAGGTCAGTATGAAGTCGTGGTTGCAGCTGTTCGGCCTGGCATCGAAGTGGTCACTAGCTTTCGAGTCTGAGTTTCGGACGGACATGTCGCGGTACTTATTGCGCCAATGAACATGGGCCACATTTCAACCTCGGTGGTTGACCACTCATGGATCCCCACAAAAAAAAGAGATTCGCAACCCTTGAACTGCGTGTAGATATTCTCGTGTTCGTTACCACTTTCGACTCTCTCGCGCCGACCACCGAGCTGGTCCATGAACAGGGTGTATGATCACCTTTGTTACAGTCCCTCCTCCTTGCTTGATGTTAGGTGGATGGTGGTGGTAGGTCAAATCAAGCCAACTACGTGCAGCATGCTTCGAGCTTTAGCTGTTACACGATAATGTAGGTATTTGCCCTGCCCCTAGACAATGATGCCGTTCTTCGCACTACTGTACAAGATAATTGCCAGTGCGCAATTGGTGGCAAGGCGGAAAGACGTAGAGCTGATCACATGTCAACCAAAAGAGGACATGTGTTCGAGAATATTCCGACTGAGGGCGAGCAAACACCGCAAAGGTTTGATCGTCACACAAACTAATACTCGTAGACAATTAGCTCCTCGCTTGAGCGTGGCAGAACGCAGGATGATAGAGGATATGCTCGATGATGGACCCTTGAAGCTGATATAGATCGCCAGGTCTCATGCACCAAGCGCAACCTCTACGTGATTCGCAAGAACGCCTAATTTTATGGCAGCCTCGACGTGCCTCGCATGCGCCATGGACCCCTTACCAACCATTGCCTCTCCAATGAGTGATGCATTATGCAAATATCTTGAAGACCATCCACATCGACATCTAAAGGAGATTGTGGATTATATATGGGCCAAACATCAAAAAGCCCAGCAATCCAGCCACAGTGCAACGAACCCTAGCATCGCGGACACTTTCAAAGAAGACTCTACGTCGCGTGGCACAGGAGCGGAAGTTGGGTCTAGTCGACTATTACTCCCGCCGCGTTGCCAAGTACAAGTCGTTCAACTTTGTTCTCGTTAACGAGTAGCACTACAGTCGTCGAGATGGTTTTCGCAGGACTGGGTGGGCGCCGAAAGGTGTGACACCCGTCCTGAAGGCTAAATTGCAGCGCGGCCAACAACACCAGATTCTGGCAGCCTATTGTCAAGACAGTGTGCTCCTGTCGCGTGTCTTCACGGGTACTACTAATGCTACCAAATTTAAACACTTTATTAAGCAGCTGCTGCACCACTGTAAGTCTACACACCGGACCGTAATTGTTTTAGACAATGTATCCATCCATCGCTCAGAACGCGTGCGTGTATCGCCTATGTAGACAAGCAGGTGTTGACCTCATCTTCTTATCTCCCTACACGCCCGTCTTGAACCCTATCGAGGGGTTTTCTCAGAACTCAAAGCTGCCGTCAGGGCACACTGGACTTCGATTGAAGAAGACCGCCGTCCGGAGTTTGGCGTCTTCTTAGAGTGGTGTGTGGACGTTGTGGGCGCACGAGTAAAGACGGCTGAAGGGCATTTTCGACACGCTAACATTGTGGTTGAACCAATCGCAATCCCAATACCGAATTAGAATGATCATGATGTCTCCGGTACCCCGTAGCTGATGCGAGACGAGCATTGCAATGAGCTGAGATGTATGTTGAATTGTGGAGTAACGTACATTGGATAGATTGTGGCAAGATTATCATTCAATTCTAGAAATTCAAACGTCTCAACACAATCTGATAGCAAGCATTCTCAATTTTATGATTCCAATCCCTCATTTCTATTGTAGCTCTCAACTCAATACGTACCATGTAATGCACCGGACTATGCCTGCCTTCTGTGGCATTACACCGTCAGCACGTCACATACCTTCTTCCAATCGGCCTTCCATGACTCGTCAATAACACGCTCCTGCTGTCACTTGCAGTACTTGTCCAGAGTCACATCTAAGGGCCCACCGATCTCGAGGAGCTCAAGTCACTATCCGCTTGGAGGGTTTCGCTGGTGACGAATTGATTTCAGAGGGAGAGGAGGGCGTGTTATGTGGTTTAGGTAACACGTTGGTGATGGAGACGGAGGGACTGTTCCCATTAGATACTTTTCGACCATCTGCCTTGCCCGCCATTCTCTCTTCGGCTTCGGCGTAAAGTTGTTCGCGCAGTGCTCGCGGCACCAGGCCCCGTGCTCTGGCACCCTGTGCTTTGGCCTGTAATATCAACTGTTTAAGGTGTGAAGCCCGTAGCGGGTAGTGCGTCCTACCTGTGTCCGAACCTTCTAGACAATGTGGGCCGAAGGGACAAGTGGCCCGACGGCATCGGAAACGCTCATATACATCGCGCCACAGTACAGTCTGGTCAGGTTGCTGGGCTTCCTCCTCAGCCAGGTCAAACAGCATGCGTTGTGTCACGGTGTGGCGGTCCGTTGTCTTTCCCTTCTGAGTCACCTCCACCTTCTAGTAATGGAACGTCACGCTGACCTGCAGCCGTTTTGGCCCATCTGGAAATGCCGACCCCACAGAGTCAGTTGTTTGTCAATGTCTGACCAGTCGTCGTCAGTGCCGCTAAATGTTTCGCGAAAGATTTCCAGATTCGGTCATTGATTGAAACCACCACCTCGATATCGTCCAGTTTGACGGTCTTGCCTAAAGCCTTCTGTCCAAGATGCCCGCTATCTGCCGTTGAAGGATCTTCTCCGAGTATGGAGGGGGCGCCAGAGCGACATTTTGCAGACTTTCCGTCCATACCGCTCGGTTCGTGATAGTAACCTTCCATCTCAGGTAGTACAGCACACAGATCGGTCGGTCGTCGTCGTAGACTGTGTCCGGACTCCAGTCAGGGAATTGGAGCAAGGGCAACGTATCGGAGGGGGTAGGGCAATGGTCAACTTGTGGTGTAGCAGCTGAGGTTGTCAGCCGTCCTGTTTGCAATTGTTAGCATCCGAAGTCTGAAAATAGACCTGGAGGTGTGTGCTTTGTGTGCCAGCTGATCCAGATGCAGGCGTTCCAAAGGCAGGAAAGTCAAAAGGACTGGAATTTTGATCGACACTCAAAGAGAACAAATCAGTGAACGGGTTCTGCAAGTCCATGTTCTTGAACACGTTTTGTGTAATCTCATTACATGCTGCCCGTTGCTCACCGAGCCACCGTCGTCATTGTGAAGGATTGAGGTACCATATCGGCTCGCAACAACATTCTCCACACTGCGATTGTCCAGTTGTCACAATTCCCCTTTCCTAACCACTCTTTCACCACCAGATGCGCCTGATCACGCATTCGAAATCCTACCAACGTGATTCTGCCCCCGTTCTGCCTGAGAGCTTGACGAAAAAGCAGTGTTGAGAAGTATTGGTATCGCGCTCGTGATTGAGTGCATGTACGCACGCCAATGATTGATGGATTCATGAAGAAGACCTAGCATCAAATCACCGAGCCTGTGAACGGTATGGACCAACGCGAGCTCATCGCGAAAACACCTGTCCAAATTGAAAGCATTCTTGGTTGCGCGTAGACCTCCATCTGGCGAGGCGCGGTAGCAAAGGCCTTTAGGTGGAGACCACGCAGATATCAAGGCTAAGCCGTGTCGGGACTAGTGTGAGCTTCACATCTATCGTAAGAGAGAAAGAGAGAGAGCATTTTGAACATCGGACCTGAGTTTATCTGTACTTGCGGCCGTCCTCTCCACCTGCGAAACGTTATTTGCCGTTGGGTTCTACCGACCAGCGGTCAGAACATCTAACGCTGACCACAGGAAGTCAGACTTACCATTTGCGAAGTGTTGTATTGGCTGGCAGGAGCACAAGCATCGAAAGTCAATCTTCTCCAGGACCAACCCAGTTTCATAACTCTAGCGATTACACACGGCATCGACGAGTCTTGGTGTTCAACAGCGGGACCGGACGGCCGTACAATGCAAATTCAAAACTCATACCTACATGCTGTCGAGGGTTGATCCCAGTGGCAGGCCATCGCGGCCCGGGATGGTCAGAGACGACGGTGATAGTCACAGTGTAGCAAAACAACCAGTCCCCCTGCTTGGTATCGACGAGGATGGTGACACAATTGTGGTATGTCCGCCTTGACCACGGTGGAGGCCTACATTGCGTCAGGGAAGAGGCTGTCAAGCGTCGAGTACATCGCCCGGTTCATCAGTCTCGTTCGTGCCGCCAGGGCGAGTCCAAGAAGCTCTCTCGCTCAAACAGGTCGGTGACACGGCGCCGGTGGTGGTCGACGAATCGGCCACCTACAGCGTCGACGCTGACGGCGATATTGTAATCATCGACTGGAAGCCATTGTCCCTTCCCACACGATCCGGACCATGCGACAACGTGCCCTTACTCCGCCGGATCTTCGCGTACGACCCAATGCTTGCCCGATCGCGTGGGTCAACAAGGTCCTGATGGCTCCGGCACCGACAGCGACGACCACCTCCTGAGGAAGATCGAACATCGACCGAAAAGCCTAGTCCGTAGTGGCCGCCTTGATATAGCGATCCATCGGGTTTGTGAAAGCGTGGAGCTGACGGTCATGACCGTACCGTCGACCACGTCTCAGAGAAACATAAGCCAGTCTGCACGATGAGCGAGGACGTCGAACCTGGCTCACAAGGATTCAACACAGACAGTGATGATATGCTGGTGACGAGCAAATATCTTTACACAGTCAGCATAAATGACCCTCCAGTGCACTGTGGCAGGGACAAAGCCCCTGACTGTCCGGACCCAGGCGATTGTGGTATTTTGGGCACCGGTTAGTCAGACGATGGTTGTGGTGCTAGCTCCGCCGCACCAGAAGGCTCTGATGACAGAAAGATGGTAGGCCGCAAGTCCAAGGTCGGGCGCCAGCTCCAATGCTCGACCGTGAGTTGTCACCGCCACGAATCGGAACGTACTGTAAGTTGACTCACAAGCCTTACAGGTAACCATACCACAGTCACAGTAGCGGCCATCAAAGACCGATTTCCACGAGTTTCGGACGTCAGGCATCATCTAACGCAATCGGTCCGGATCATACATGACAACCAACTCCTTGAACAGGAAAAATATATGTGATTAGATTGATTGTGCTAGACTTACTTTTAATGATAGGACTACCCTCCATAAAGTATATTTAGATCTATCTCTTATTATCAAAGGCCATGGTGTTGATGCTGGTGGACTAGACACTACTCTAATTTAGGAGGTGGCGTATTCAATTTCTCCTTTTTTGACGCAAACTTATCATCACACCACTCTGAGATGTTGACAGCATTTAGTGACGCGCGTGCGACCTGAGCTCCCTGTCGACGGTATGATCAGCTATATGCACACTGTAAAGATACCATCAAGTGCTATAGATTACACTTACCAAGGTATCGTCACTTATTACACGCTTGATACTGCGTGCAATAATCATGACAACTGCTGCCATTAAGGATAGCATAAGTATGTGACGCAATACATGGCTGAGGACGAAAAGACAACTTAAAATGATCAGAAGGGACCACTCCGCCCGTAAAGTTGGTAGTGGTAGCCCTAGAGATGTGACGAACGTATTCCAATGGTGGCTCTGCATCCTGCCGAACGATTTTGATAGACGGGCGCGTGTGATCCGCTGGGACACTATCGATCAACGGAGGAGGAGTTTTGATATAGAATAGACGGCTTCCAGGGCTTGGCTTTATCACTTTATACTACTTAATCTTTCTACTCCTCGTGAATCCGGCGGAGTGGTGAATAATTTATTAGTATGTGGCATAGATATGCCATATAGTGGTTGGCACCGATCGAAAAACTAGAATAGTTTGCACGCTTCTACAAGTGGCATTCGATTTCGAGCCAGAGACTGGAACACTTATAATCGAACACGCAATAAGAACGACGACTAATGGCTGCCGCGTAGGTACGCTTGCATAAGTGGTACTAGCTCTTCTAACAGCTTTGCCTCAATTGTCACTTTTGCTTAGCTACAATTGACACAAGATACAACCGAGCCTTTTAACAAATATGTCCTGCTCTGTCCGTCTGTGACCTACATTGCGGTTGATGCCGTATGCATTCTGGTGATATCGAGCTACAGAATATTCGGGCCACCTGAAGGAGTGATTAAATCTGTTTGGATGCGGGCAGATCTGGCCCATTTTGGTCGAACAGTGGGCAGCAAAAATGTGTGTATGCTTTAGGACGCGAGGTGGATTCCATACGCTGTAATGTGCACCAGGTATAATATCTGTGTCTTGGAGCAGACCCGCAGGGTACGCCTCTCATCAGCAACGCCGACCGAAGTGTTTCCAATTTTCAATAACCACACCATCGTCTCCAAGCACGTGGTGTCAGACTTGGTTAATGGTTGCTGGAGTGCTGAGCGCATTCGACAAGTGAATACATTATCTGTAAAACAGGCCTGTCTATGGCCGCCACTGTGACCGCCACGTTGCCAGGTGGCGACCAGAGCTCGGGTCAGCCATATCTGTTGACGGTCATTACCAACGTGTCTATCGTTGTGGATGACGGCGGGGGCAACAGTAACACGGCAAGTAAAGTATCGAACAACTTGTCATCGGCCATATCCATGACCGAAGGACGAACTCGATCGACCACGAGTTTGGTATACCCAGCTCAAAGTACTTCCGCAACCGTCGAGAGTGATGAACGCTCTCAGTGGGGACCAATTACCGCTAACGGCACATCGACCACCACGTGTCCCAAAGGCTCAGGATCGAGAACAGCCGGATATGCTGGGATAGTTACGGCCACCGGTGGCTGGTACGAAACGATTGGTCCTGCCGCAAATACATCATCCTGGCAGTGGCCGAGCATGAGCTCGACGGATGCACTCGGAAGTCCTCAACAGACCACCATTACCACAACACCTGGCACCTTGTCTGCATCTCGTTCTGGCATGATCAATCCTTTCACCTCATCTGCAACATTGTTGGTTGTCCGCTGGTTGACTGCTTCGACGTGTGGCACAGGAGTCGAAAGAGCGGGATACTGGCGCTCTCGACTGTCTTTTGGATTTTTATCTATCAGACACGGCCTGGCTGGTGGGGCAGAAAGGGCAGACAAATTCAGTAGCAGTTTATTCTTATACTCCTATGTTCCACGGTTCTAACTTGACACAGTGTGTCCACGTGGCGATGTCTCCAGTACGTACATATATCATAGCACACTACGTAGCGGTGTGTGACACAGCAATCTGCCCATTCGTGGTCAGTCCCACGATGACTCAATGTGAGGCGTTACACTGTGTCTTTGCCGAAGGCGATGCTTTGCCTCGTGAGTCTGTGCTGACAGGACTCCAGTAGAGTCCAGTTTGGAGCGCTTGGTATACAAGGCAGGGTGCAAGTCGAGCCTTTCCACGATGTGCCCTGTCTACTTGTCTCTCGTACCGGCTTTCGAAGCCAGTTGTTTCAGGACCAACAGTACTCAACCCGATGGTGCGCCTCACCGCGAGGGTGATCAAGAAGCAACGCCAGTGATAATAGGAGAGAGATCGTGTTCGCATACCGGATGGCTGAAGCGTTATAATGGAGGCATACGATAATGCTGGATCGCTCTGCAGCGCCTATCGGACCATTGATTTTACCGCTGTCATGTGTACGCATCTGCTGTTGCCCACTTTAGCATTACATGCAGTTGTCGTACGGATTTCTGTCACTGGACTGCAAGATCTGTTAAGTAGTCGGATTGAATTAGCTGTATCTGTGCTGCGTATCTTGAGTCGAAGTGATACGTAGCTTTTCAAATTCAACATTACAATGAGTCCTCCTATACTTAATAAGCACTGGGTATAGATTACACCGGACTATTCTATCGTGCAATACAGATTTAGGGTTATATGACCACTATCGCTACTGAATAAGAGCACAGCGCCACTACTATATACACTTAGCTTCCGTCCTCAGAAGCTTAAAACACCGCAAGTATACCTATAGAGTCATGGCGAAATTCGACAATATCCAACGTCACACCGAACGTGAAATAAGGTCCAATTACTTCATCAAGGAGCGCCGACAAACTGACGAGACACTAAGGAACTCTAGGCTCCTTGGAATGTGACGCTGATTTCCAACAGATCTGACTCATTGGTCGGTTCAAGCTCCACAACACGGGCATAGAGCTTATGGTACCCGTGTAAAACTGTGGATAACAAGGACTAAGGCGAACGAACTCCACAAAGTCAAGCTCACCATCGACATTGATAAGGTTGCAGATGAGGTGAAAGGATTGATCATGCCAGAACGAGATGCAGACAAGGTGCCAGGTGTTGTGGTAATGGTGGT
>Ga0181469_100652_pt1 | contig 13280 bp, 9 predicted proteins | sample InSIn2SAF170_2_FD_119081 | JGI IMG/M metagenome (GOLD analysis project Ga0181469, IMG submission 119081) | Clean room microbial communities from NASA Spacecraft Assembly Facility at Jet Propulsion Laboratory, Pasadena, California, USA -... ... | reverse complement strand
ATCTTATTTCATGTCATTATACTAGTCAAATGGGGTGGACTTTGACTAAGAGTCACACACATTCATTTGTGGGGCCGACTTAACACTAGGGCCTACATGAAGCCCAAAAATAATAATTTTAATTTTTAAATTTTCATAATTTTCTTTGGCTCACTTGGGAGGCCTCTTAACATGGGGGAATACCCCCTGATGCTACACAAAAATCAACAAAGGGAAATAGACAATTAAATTCTTGAAGGGTTTCAGGATGGAGGACTGCAAACCCATGGCTATGCCACTTGTGACCTACTGGAAGAACACTGAAATTATTATAGAAAGAGACTGTTTGACCGTAGGTCGACTGCAGGAAGTCCACTGTAGGTCTGAGTTGACTGCATGGGTCAACCATATGTTCAAATTTGACTGCAAGGGATAGGTTGACTAGGACAGAGTTGACCATTATTGACCATTTTGAACACTTGACCGATGTTGACTAAGTTGGGATTTTTGACTAAGTTTGATTGGTAAATAGACTTGGATTTTGGCACAGATTTCTAGAATATTCTTGGAATTGTAAATATGTTGAAGAACAGTTTCTCCTTGGGAGAAAAGTTGCTGGATTTTTACCAAGGTTGGGTTTTCCTAGGGTAAATTTGTTGTCTCTATTGTGCTTGGTTGTCTCTTTATGATGATAATGTTTTCATTGTGTTACTGTTGAGATTTTGTGTATAATGGCTTAATGATATATGTGACATAAGATAACTTGATTAAAAATCATTGGAAAGTAATTATCTGATCAAAAGTTCAGTTTCTGTTGTGTATTATTATAGAAAATTCAACATCATATCAGAGCTTGGTAAAAGAGCAACCATTGAAGTAAGAAAACAAGCCCTAAAAGAATCATAACAGTCAAAAGAGAGACTAACCAAAGTCTATGACCAGTTTTTGAAGGACAGCCGAGTTGGAAAAGGCTACAAGGAAGGAGAATCATAGCAAGTTGATCAAATAGACGGTGGCAACAATAGACAGTCAGGGACATCCGAAGTGAAACTTTCTGTATCCCCATTATTCCAGCAATTGGGCTTGGTCGTATCTTTCATACAACGTATTAAGAGCACTTTCAATGGGAGTACCCATACCCATATGATTTGAGTAAGTCTAGCACAATACTAGCAGGCAGAAAAGAGACGTTGGTATATCGCAAGTTCTCATCATGTGACCAATTCCTAAGCAGAATCCAAACCAGAATTGCACTGGAAAGGTTAATTGGGAGCAGGAGCGAAAACGGGGAGTGGAAGTGGGAGTGGGAGTGACATTTTTAGAAGCTCCCGGTTTGGGAGCGATTTAGGGAGCGAATTTTTACATAATATATATATTTTTATATTTTTTATATTTTGATGCATATATGTCAACAAAAGCATGTAGAATGATGAATTATATATAAAAAGCATAAAAAACATAGATTGAACCATATAATAACAATAATCTAGAAGTTATAATTTTCATTAACCACGTCCACAAATTAGTAACATACAACATATTGAGTCTCATGATTCATCAATCTTAAATTTTCAAGCTTTCAAAATTCAATATATAACAGGATGTTTTTATCTCCATCTAATGAAAAACAAACTTAAAATTAATTAAGCACAATATAGGAAAGTCCGCACATAACACATACCACAAATCAATGAACACTGAACACCATGAACTACACCCCAATGTCTTTATTATGATTCAAAAAACGTTTCAATGGGACAGTAGTGTTACATCAACTTTCTTGCAGAATTTTTTTAGCCAAAAATCATATGGCTTGAGATTCAAATGACTCTAATTTATATATAAATCCTCCAGGTGGAAAAATAATGGGTTAGTTGGCTTGATCGTCGTCAAAATAATCTTGTCCGTTGATAAATCTTTGATGATATTTTAATCTTAGCCATTGAAAATATTCATTTTGAGGAATTTTCGAATTTTTCATTAAATCCTTTTTTTATTAGCTCAAAATTGGTTATTTTGAGCTAATTTCCTCAAAAAGTTGGCTTTGACTTAACCACCAAGGTCCAAGGGTCCAATTTTTCTTGAAATTTCCAATATCCCCTCGGAGGGGACTTCCAAAAATTAATTCCTTTGAAATTCGCAAATTTTTCCACTTGGAGAATTTAATTTCTACAGATGTTAAATATCGACACTAATTAATGAAATTTTTGGCTTAGGATTTTTATTTATTTATTTCCAAAAAAATTAATTAATTGACACTTGAAGGGATTAAATATTTTGTCCACCCTCTAATATTTTAGCCATGGTGTCTTAAGTATGAGAGACCATGCACTAAAATATTTTTTACATAAGATTTTTACAAATTCAACCCTCAAAGGGGGAATACCCATTCGACTTAGACCCTCAAATTACGTATCCAATTCAGCGACGCAATATGATTTAGTAGACCAACTGACTTGTAATAAAATAATTTAGCCAATTAATTTAAATTATCCTTGAATCACTTTTACATAAGACTCAACTAGAACACTAGGACTCATATAAGACTTTGATGAAGAATCCTACCCTAACTTTAGGGTGGGGTTGGAGGGAAAAGCTTTTCCGACCATTCGGTTTTAGAAACACTGATGAGTCAGTGAGACGAAAAATCTCCTAGGATGAAACTTTTTCCAAAATAATAGGGTTACCTAGGTTGTTACATACATATACGGTCTTACTAGCATTATTTACATTATAAATTTGCAGAATGAGTTTATAAAGACTCAATAAACTGCTGACTAATGATCCTATCATTTGAAAAATCTTTGGCATAACTGCTTCCTTGTAACTTTGACAAAAAGTGTGCAACATTTGGGTTCATATGGGGACACGTTGCGTCCATGTAGGAGAACCCCAAAATCCTGCGTCCAAGAAAACAAAAGTCCATGAAATAGATATCCATTCAAAATCGAAATCATCATGCATATATAATAAATCCTGTTGGAATAGAAAATCTTACTCTAACAAAACTGAAATATGAAAGATATATGAATGCGTGAAATAAAACCAGCTAATGACATGAAATAAGATGGGAGTAAGGTTAGAGATACTATACAAACAATGCCCAATGGCATCAGATGTCATCGATGTGGCACAATCTCGGACATATGCTTGTTGACTGGTAGATCTATAGGTTGCTTATCAGGTGTCCCTTGTTGAAAATTTACCCTCTTTGGTTGATGAATTTCCTGACCACTGTGCTGCATATCTCTATCAATCTGCAACCTGCTTCTCTTTCTGCTCAGAGGAGGGGATGGATGGTGGAACGAAAAGAAGTGATAAACTAGTTGGACAAATTCTGACTCAAAATGTGGGAGATGACCCCGTGGCACAACCTCTTCACCATTTTCCAATCTCTTTGGAACTTCCACACGGTATTTTCTTTCCACTTCTCTGTATAATCAGACCATTCCACCAGTGACTGCAGGAATAGTGGCGTAAGATAAATCCATCTGAATAGACCCCCCTGAATCAACTGCAAACTTTATGAAAAAGAGCATTCCCCAAACATCTGGTGCATCAATTACTGCTACATCATGGTGATGATCCTGTATGAGTGATCAACCAATGAGACCTGTAGATCCTTTACCACACCAAGGACATCAACTTTTCTCGAATTCATTGAGCAAATGTTATGATAAGGTCTAGAAATTCTAAGGTTTAATTATTCCATAATTTTCTTAGTCATAACATTTGTAGATGCACCAGAATCAATCATGCAATTGTGGAGCAAACAATCATTTATGTTCAAAGTTAGGAAGAAAGGTTGATGGTATTCATTTGCCATGTAGTAGTTTAAATCTTTAAACTTAATTTCCTCATCCTTAGGACTATTCTCATCATTAATTTGCTGAACCATACCCAAAGCCTTGAAGAAAGATGCCCTTTGAGATGGAATTCTTAGGAGTTCAAGCACTGGGACAGACATCTTAATGCTATTGATCCATGCAGCCCAATCTATCTTTAGTCCTGATTTGTACCTTTTAGAAGCAATCTGTGTACTTTGATTTTGATCTTTACTTTTCCTTTGATAGATGTATCCCTTACTTTTAGCAATTTCCAAAATTTGCTCTTGAGACGGTTTTTTACGATATGCTTGAGTGATGGGGTCCTTTTCTTCACTGAAATTGTTTATGGCAAATGATGAGGGGATCATATTTCTGCACATCAGCTTTCCTTAGGTGCATCTTGTCTTGCGTTATTTACTTGTTGATTTGTTCCTTCTAAAATTCTTCTAGCAAAGGCACATGAACTTTCCTCATGGAAGTTATCATAAGGTCTGCAGAAAGGGATAGGTTCATCAACCACATTAGTAGATTCCAGTGGTGTGGGAGGCCTCTGATCATTAGAAGGATTCTTTCTTGGCCAAGGATTGTTGTTACCCCTGTTATTGTTATTATTCCTGGGCCCTGGGCCACATACTCTGCATTTGGTTTTTTTCCATTTGGATCAATTGACTCCGCATATCACTTATTTGCCTAACATGTTCTATTTTCATTTCCCTGATTACTCGAGTTAATTCTTTAACTGAATCTGGCTCTTCTTCTTTTACTTCCTTTCCCTTAGATTTAATTGGACCTCTATCAAAACCCTAGGACCTTTGACTTAGCTGAAGCTTTTCTATCCTTTTCCAACTCTTCAGCTCTATTCTGGGCAGCGACTAAGGTAACGGGCTTGGCACATCTAATTTCATATTGAGTGTCATCGTTAAAAGCTTCGAGAAATTGTTCCAACATTGTCTTGTCAAGAGGTTTATAATCTTGAGTCATATCTTTCAGAAGACCGTTAAACCTTTGGTTGAATTCTTCGACCATTTCATTTTCTTTTTTCTTTATAGTATTCAAGTCTTTGACTAAATATTTTCCTTCCGTCTTATCCCCGAATTTGTCTTTAAATGCATTAGTGAGGGTTCTTAAGGAGTCAAAGGCATTGTTTGCTTTATCATGAAACCGGTCAAGAGCATTATCCTCCAATGATAAAACAAACAACTTCATCCTAATATCTTCATGGTTGTAGGTAGTGGAATGAGCATATATTTGGATGAAGGAGTTGAACTTCTTTATGTGAGCCTCAATATTGATGGCATTGTTTCCTTCAAAGATTGGGAACTTGCTTATGGTAGACTCATTTGGCAAATCATGAGGATATCCTTGGATTTTGGTGAGGTTGCAAGGCCTGTAAAAATCACCCATGATGTCTTGATTTACGAGATTAATGAAAAACAAATGGAGATCAAGGCGAGCTTTCTGTCTAAGAAAATTTAACTGCCGTATAGAATGTAATTCGTTTAATCGGGCTCCTAAAACCTTTTTAGGATTGGGAGCGGGGTTAACCAAGCTACCAGGATTCCTTCTAGAGTAAGCTCTTGTGAATGGTTGAACAAGTGGAATCACCAGCCAAACAGGGAACCAACCTAAATGTCCAGTGCTAAAGGTGGAGGTGAACAAGATGAAAGGATTAGTGAGGGTACAAAGGATAAGGTGATGAGAAGATGAAGAATGATGAAGGGAAAGATGCCAAAAAATGTTGTGTGGCTTGACGGGCTAATGAATGGCGGAAAATATTAGAAGATTATGAAGATTGATGAGAGTGTCGTCAACACCAAGGTCCAATAAATTGGTCCCCGACAATGACGCCAAAAATTGTTGTGGCATTGACAAGACAAGGAATGAAGAGATATGATAAAGGACAAGATGGAAAGATTAAAAATTGGAAAATTGTCGTGAAAACAAGGACACAAAAATCTATCCTTGGCAACGACACCAAAAAATTTTGTCGCTCAGATTTTATAGACACCACGACAACAACTAAGGGTGGGGGCTGTCACTCTGATCCCCGCTCACTCTGTTCTCGCTGCCTCACAACAACAGGTTATGGGGGGTAGTCCTTATGGAAGTGAGATGATGGAAAGCAAGTTGGGAACCAACTTGCCCTGGAGACACGGTTGAGTGGCCTAGCTACTTGGTGAAAATTTAACAAGATTGAGGATTCAATTAGATTTAGAATTGAGAACAGTGCCTTATGGAGTCAAAGTTCTTGCTTATTATAAATTATGACCAAGTAACTGGATGGAAAACCACTGTTTATATGATTAATTAACCTATATGAGATGCAACCCTTAAGATATATGTTTGATGCAAGGATCTTGGTTAATTTTTGATTATATGCCTAGTCTAAATGGAACCTTTCCCTTAACTGTTTTGAAAACAATCTTCAGAGTAGGTTGTGGGATGGAAGCCAACAGGAAGCAAGCAGAGGCTTGATTAATGATACCTCCCCCTGTGTTCCAACCACCTAGTGCCTCTGACGTTGCAGAGATTGTGGCTCTAACAACGGCAAGGTCACTGTGTTAACCACTAGAAAGGTGTTGAATTCCTCATGCTAGGTGAGAAAGGGTGGCCATAGACGTCTATCAACCAAGCTTATGCTTGGAGGTAAGTTATTAGATGCAAGACTAGTCCTAGAATGAGATGCAAAGATTAAGAGATAGCTTAAATGGAGCGATTGGACAATGCAAATCTGAACCAAGAACAATGCAAATCTTCTATCAATCTGCTGTCCAAATGCTAATGTTTAACTTGCCAAATATGCTCCAGACTTTCAGTATACCACTGTCAACAAAGAGATAAGCTCACTGTAGTTTTCTGTCAGTCAGTTCATAAGACTTCAATATCAACTACTGAATGCAAATGAGGATAAGCCAATGCACAATAATCAATTTTGATGCCAAGAGCACTGTATTAGACCTTAGAGATGTCACAATAAAACTCAATTCAGACCACTGTAATGGAGCAACTTGTCAACTATAGTAGCAATAGCAGTCACCCAATGACAAGATATAACAGCCAAAACATTTTAGATTGTCATTGTGATTATTATGTGATGATTTTAGAGTGTTTTAGGCTTATTGTTATGTGTTTCTCTTGAGATTAGGGTCTGCAATAAGTTCACTTCAGATCTGATTGTAGATAGCCAATGAATAGGATGCAGATAAGAGCAACAAGGCCCTAAAGGCTTGTGGCCTAGCCTCAAGGGCTAGTGTGCCAAGAATAATGCCTCAGATTGCAAAATTTGAGGTTCAATCAAGTTCACAAACCTCTCCAAAAGGGAATGATACACCTGCAATAACAAAGGTTAGCCCACAACATATATATGATAAGGAATAGCCAAAAAAATGCTTGCGGCCTAGGGAGAAAGAGGCCTCTAGGCCTGCGGATAGGCTTAGAGTGCTAGTTTTGATGGAAAACAATATCCCATGTCCAAAATGAAAAGATAATTGCTCTCCCACAAGTGATATACAAGTCTGTAATGAAGACTAGTCGACAAATTGCAATGGACCAAACCTTATAAATGTATCTTTCTCAATGAAAAACCATACCAAACCTTGGCAAAAGTTTGATTAGGCCTGCAAGCACAAACAATTAGTGCAAATTTCAACTTCAAGTGGCCTCTAATTCTTCTTCAATGCTTGTGTTAGGGTTTTGAGGACCCAATAAGGGTTGCGACTAGGGTTCTATGGTCTTTTAGGCCCGTGGCCAAGGCTGTAAGGCCTATTCAAGCTTGCGGCTAGGGCTTCAAGCCCTCAGACCCTTTGCGTCCAACTCAATAATGCTTGAAATCAGTGTTTTCAGCCTCCAAACTTTGATCAGTGAGTTTTGCAATGAAAACAATTGAATTTTATGCCAAAAATGTAACTTATAGTGACACAATTTGCAAATAATTTTATCAAATGCCAAACCCTTATGTGAAACCCTTAATTGCAAGATCAAGTCTAGGATGATGGATCCAGGCCACCTATGGCTAGATCAAGCCTTGAAATCTACTTGGTCTCCTTCCCCTAGTTGGACAACGTCCTCCAATGATGATTCAATGCCCAAACTGTAGCCACTAGGCTAGCTGAGGGCTTGATCCTTCAAGGAAATTTTAATTTGAAAACTTTTAACCTGTTGTGCTTCTTCGGGTGTATTTTCTCAAATACAATCTCATTGTGCTTGCATCCTGAAGAGCTACATGTCTAGCTAAGTACTTAAATGACAAGATTTTGTAAATGAGGCTCTATTTTGCCATAGCTTGTCCACCAAGCATCTACAACAATTAAGAGAAACACAAGAAAAGGCATTGAAATTTGAAAATTGAAACAAAGAACGAAGAAACATTGAAATTTGAAACTTAAACCATATTGAAGCTTACCTAGCATTTTGATCTTCATGTCTTGAATGGCTATGTCAAAGCCAAATGTTCCACTGGCCATCCTATAAATTTCCATTTCCTTAGAAATATTTGCACATTCTTATGGATTTGGCACCATCCTTTGAACACAAGTGAGGAATCCATCCATAACCTCAACATCAAATATAAATCCATGGGTGTAAGAGAATGTTGGGTTGAGGTAGATTCTTGCAACATGAATAAGGTGATGGAGTGCATTCAATATTGTTCCATCGCTCATAAACCACACTCCAAATCAATTGTCGTGTCTCAAATCCATGATCTCCCTTATCCTCATAATAAGCATGGATGGATTCTTTGGCCCTATCCATGGTCTCATACAAATAGACCACTACAGGCTTGTCTATATCAACCCATTGAAAAACCTTTTCCAAAGGTTCCCTGATGGTACAAGCCTCCTCCACTCCAGCCTAAATCTCACATGGTATGACACTAACCTACATATGGCCTCCCCCTCAAGTTTACGAATAAATGATAAAGCATGTCACTCATCTAAAAGGAACATTATCTTCACCTCCCACATAAAATTCAAGAGAGACCAAAGAGATATAAAGCTAGTGGGAAAATGTGTGATAGCAGGGGGCACTAACTCCCTACTATGAATGAATCTCCTCAACAAGTTAAGCACAAAAGCATGATTACATATAAATTTTGTAATGCTCCTAGATTATTCAACAATATCTCGAATAAAAGGAATTTTGCCCTTATCCTCTAGAATCAAATCCATGCAATGTGTAGCACAAGCAATCCAAAACAAGGTAGGATACCTCATCATAAGCATCTTGCCTGCAACGAAGTAGTTAGCAACAATGTCCATTATAACTTGGACAACGTGTTCTGGACCCACTTCCCAAATGAACCTATCCAACAACTCACATGATAGTGTTTCATATTTAATATGTGCAGATGCATAAATAGATTTCATAAACATTGTCCCCTTGGAACTATTGTTTTTCCACAATATTAGAGTCTAGGTTAGAATCTTACAATCATTGATGCTACCAATCCAAGTATCACAACAAACTACTTTGCACAACAGAACAATATACAACAGTAAATCTACTAGTGCACAAAATATAGACAACTTTTTACAATTTTACAATAACCCGACTTCGTTATATTAACAAATTGATAATACAATTGTCTAGCACTCCCGTACCAAGGATAATGGCCCTCATACATCCATTGATACAAGAATACAAGAACAAGATACACTGACTATCTAGTTGATGTATTGCACGATCACAGCTACTTTGTTATATCTTGAACACATTGTTGGTCCTTCTCTCTCGTTCTACAGCACTGCCTCTATCAACGGTCCTGGGCCTTTAGGTCATTGAACTACATTCTCCAATCTTTCCTCTAGCTAATCATAAGTCCATCTACAACCAATACATGGGGTCTTCACGCTCACTAGTTGCTCCTTAGTCCTTCAAGGACACAACACTTTGAGACTTCTTTCCCACTGTTGCTCCTCAGCTACTTAGGGACTTCTTCCCATTATTGTCTTCCTGCATTGCTCCAATGAAGACAAACATAAGGCAGGAGGGTTGCCTCCTATCACTGCTACAAGTCCTTCTCCAACAATGAACTTGGGTTGATGTGATTTGCTTCCTTGACCTCCTTTCTTTGTCCTTCAAGAATCAGTCTTGAGCTCACCCAAACAACGTGCCTCTCCTTGCAGTCCAAGTGTCCATCCCTGCACTGCACCCAGGTCTCCATTGAGCACCTCCTTGTTGCCCTCCGATAGCCTTGAGACACCCAACCAAGTCTGTCCTATACTAGGATTGCTCAACCACTTAGAAAATACATTAACATAGAAGACATACCTTTGGTTTCTCCTTTTTTTGTTCATTGTTCATGCTACAGGTCAGCAACTTTTTGGCCTGGTTAGGGAAATATACCAGCCCTCAAATCCCTTCATCCTTCCTTCCATGACCTTTGTCCTAGCTCGTTCTCCTTCTAGGCATGCCCATCCACCTTTTCACCCTTCCAAACCACAGTTTGGCACCTTAAATAGGGCTCATCCCTACCTAACACAGACCTAAACTATCTCGGCCTTGTCTTGGAGGAAAAATACCCTTAACACATGCCCAGAGCAGACCTTAAACAATGTAGCTAGCCTCTTGCGCTCCTCGGACATGCAACAAAGATAAAATAGACCCAAAATAGTCCCAAAAACACTTCGTCCTATCCTCCTCTTGACATAGGTTGTCTCAGATTCTTCACTAAAATGTATTGCAATTGGTTGATGAACAAATGAGGTCTCTAAATGTCTTATTTATATGTTTCATGTGGGTGCAACAAAAAGCCCTCCAAAGGACACCTCTAATAAAAGTCGACCTTAACTTAGTGTCACCTTTGCCCACCTAAACATATAAAAATTATTATCTCACATTGTAGACCTCCGATCATGGTGCTTCAAGTTATCCCTTGTTCCTTTAAGGGTGCTCTCCCATCTCCATGCATCAAATCACTCAAACTCCTCTTGGTTTTGGCCCCAAACCTTTGGGTACTGCTGACCACACCTGTGTTAACACCCCCAAGAAGCAAAATACACATCAATAGATAAAAAATTTGAAGATCATCTTCATCATGCTACTTCCTGATTATCATTGTAATCCAAATTCTACAGCCCTATGGGCCTTCATTGTAAAAATGATTCTAGTATGACTATGAAGCCATGTAAAAACCTCTAGGTAGCCTAAGATTTTTTCTAAAGAGTTTCAGTCTTGGGAGTTTTTTACTGTCCGCCAATTATTCGCGTTTCCAAACCCAAATAATTCGCAGTGCTTTTCTCCAAAGCATCCCCTAAAGCTAGAGTGGGGCTATATTGTAAAGTCTTAGGTGAGTCCTAGCGTTATCAAGTCTATGTATTTTTGTCATACTAGATTATATGTTTGGTGTTGCAGAATTTGGTTAAGTCTAAAGGTCATGTGTCAATTGTAAAAATTCCCCTTCTAATAGATTGTTTATGTAAAATTATCTTAATGTAACAAGGGTTGTCTAGGAAATTATTGTTGGATGATTACTCATAATTAGACACCATCGCCAATATTTTTTAGACCGAGGGTGAAAATATTGCTAATCCCCTCTAGAGTTGTTTTCATTTATTTTCTTACAAAAAATGGCCAAAAAATAAAAATGAGAGAAAATAAAAAAAATTCTCTCCAAGTGGAAAAACAAAATTTTGGAGAAAATGGACATTTCCAAGGAAGATTAAATTTGAAGGACTCATTTCCAAGGAGAAAATTCCCAAAAAATTTGTGGGTCCAAAAGAAAGTAATTTTTTAAGGTCCTCCATCAAGGGAAAAATCAATTTTTTAAGTCAAAAGGGATTTTTTGAGGAAAAAAGATCGAAATTTTTTTTTTTGGACCAGGATGAAAGCCTTCATCAAGGAATTCGAATTTCTTCTTCCAAATCAAGGGACAGGATTTAGTTTTGGCATGGATCAAGCATCAACTAGCGGTTATTCTCTAAGATCAAGTCAAAATTGTGCACTTCTTTGGACTTAATCATTTTCCACTTGGAGGGGGATCTAGATCTCTCCATTTTTCTATATAAGGAAACTATTTGCTCCTCGTTGTATCATGCACTCATCAAAAAATCTTGAGCAAGTTCCGAGTCAAGCTCTATTGGATGTATTTTTTCGTGATGGTGTTCCTTTTCTGCTTCTTGTGGTCATGTTATTCTGAATCATGTTCTTAATGCTCTATTGAATATAATTGCCAAGTTATTATTTCATTAGCCAGCAGTTGCATTATCTATTTGCACAGGTATCTTGCATTAGGTACTTTGCCTTTAAAAGCATTCTAGCTCACTCGATCTAGCAGGTATCTCTAGATCTTGAGGGTTTGAATGTGTATCTAGCCCATTTTGATCTACTAACCTCATTTCAATTGTGTAGAGATCGTATGATATTAAAATCTTGGGCGTGAGGGGAAGTCTTCAGTTGGACTAGCCAACTCCCAAGGCAAGAGGTTTAAAGGCCCATTGTGTTAAATACCCGATGGCTTATCTAATGGTTTGTATGCAGTGACTTGGCCATGGCTCTAAATTAAAAAAAAAATCTCTTTCTCTAATTATTTTGAAGTTAAATTGTACCATAAAGTTAGATCTACTTATTAGAGCTTCAAAATTTTATTATGAATGTTGTGAATAATTTTTACTAACTCTTGTAATTATTTTCCTAGTGTATATAGTCAGTGGCGTTTTTTATTTCTCAATTAATCTATAAATATTAGAGGACGGCTAGACTTTTGTGACTTTGAAGGTGCTACATCACAAGATCGAAGGCTAATTTGATTTCCTTGAAGGATCAAGCCCTCACCTAGCCTAGCGACTATGGTTTGGGCACTGAATCATTGTTGGAGGAAGTTGTCCAACTAAGGGAAGGAGTTCGAGTAGATTTCACTCAATCTAGGAGATATCTCTAGATCTTGAGGGTTTAAATGTGTATCTAGCCCCTTTTGATCTACTAACCTCATTTCAAGTGTGTAGATATTGTATGATATTCAAATCTTGGGCGTGAGAGGAAGTCTTCGGTTAGACCAGTCAACTCCCAAGGCAAGAGGTTTAAAATCCCATTGTGTTAAATACCCAATGGCTTATCTAATGGTTTGTATGTAGTGACTTGGCCATGGCTCTAAATTTAAAAAAAAAATCTATTTTCTCAAATTATTTTGAAGTTAAATTGTACCATAAAGTTAGATCTACTTATTAGAGCTTGAAAATTTTAACGTGAATGTTGTGAATAATTTTTACTAACTCTTGTAATTATTTTCCTAGTGTAGATAGTTAGTGGTGTTTTTTATTTCTCAATTTGAATTTTCTCTATAAATATTGGAGGATGGCTAGACTTTTGTGGCTTTACAGGTGCTACATCACAAGATCGAAGGCTAATTTAATTTCCTTGAAGGATCAAGCCCTCAGCTAGCCTAGTGGCTACAGTTTGGGCATTGAATCATCATTGGAGGACGTTGTCCAACTAGGGGAAGGAGACCAAGTAGATTTCAAGGCTTGATCTAGCCAT
>Ga0181469_100651_pt1 | contig 13284 bp, 15 predicted proteins | sample InSIn2SAF170_2_FD_119081 | JGI IMG/M metagenome (GOLD analysis project Ga0181469, IMG submission 119081) | Clean room microbial communities from NASA Spacecraft Assembly Facility at Jet Propulsion Laboratory, Pasadena, California, USA -... ... | reverse complement strand
CCTCAATCCCAAGGACAAACTGGTGCAGCACCACAAACGCCAATCCGCGGGATTAGAGATCTTATCGGTGGCCCAGGATCTGCTGCTGGAGGGCTGGGACTTGGTGCAGGTGCCGCTGCGGCTGCAGGTGTTTTGACGGCTGTCGATGAGGATGAAGAAGGTGGTGAGGAGGCGGAGGTGCCGGGAGAGTTCGACTACGACACTGACACAGAGGTGTAGAGTGCCACATTAGATGGTCTGAGGCGGTACTACTGGAGACGAGTATTGATTGATTTCTTGCGTCGCAGAAACAGGCGATGAGATTTGTATCATCATGAAATACACTATTGTAGCTTGTATGGATATCGGCTGGGCATTGACTAGGTAGCTAGTAGGTCACACAAATTCATGCTGTGAGACGTTACAATCCCTGTGTCTACAGTAGTCTAGTTCTTCATTATAAGTGCACTAATCAAGGTACTCCTCAATGTATTTTAGCAAACGCGTGCACCTTTCCTTTTCGCATAATACAGATCTTAAGACGGGTTTTTCCGCGATGCTACGTGGAGAAATGTTGTCTCAAGAAGGTCAAAATATCAAGATTTATTCATTTCGTTCATAGCTATCGTTCTCCATATCTGTGCGTTTCCATTCGTACAGTACTCCCGGTGTTAAGCCATTTCATGTGCAGGTCGATGTCCATGTGGTGGAGGGGCCTGTTGCACCGCGGGCATTGGTTGAATGGAGGCAATTACATCCTTCTCGTAGCCTGGAGGTGCGGTCCTACCTGTATCTGAACTCCCGTCAACACTCATGACGTTTTGGTGATGGGTGTTATTATGTAACATGGCGTAACTGTTTGTAGGACTGGCCGGGCTGAATTGCATGCCCTGAGGTGAGTCGACTTCGTGGCCAAGGAGTGGAGCGTACTGCTCTTGTTGATGAGACTGCTGATACTGTTGCGGTGTTGACGCTGGGTACTGTGATGGTTGATATTGTTGGGCTTGATATGACTCCTGCTCTGGATATGGTTGTTGGTATTGTTGTGGGTAAGAATACTGTTGTGCTGGACTGACGCGTGTGACAGACGAATTCTTTTGGTGGTTTGGCATTGGCATTATTCCCGGAGCCGGCGCTTGTGCGATTTCTGGAGTATCGTTTGACGGGTCTTTGCGGAAGGAGCGCCGTAATATGAAAACAATAAGAACAATGATCAAAGCAACTACTGCAATAACACCAATCACAATGCCTGCCAGTGCACCAGCAGAGAGCTTCTTAGAAGTTCCGGTGTTAGTGCCACTTGTGTCGGTATTGGTAGTGGGAGTGAGCACAGTCGATGAAGAGTGTGGCGAACTAGACGACGTGGCTGAAGTAGTTGGGGTGTAGGTCGAGATACTGGTCACAGTTGTTGCACTTGACGAGATTTGGGTGGTGATACTTGTGACGGTGGCTTGATTGATACTTGTGCTTGAAGATGGCGGTTGGTTTACGATGGAAAAGTAGTAGGAATATTGGGAGATGCCGCTCTGAGTGATCTTTAGACCATAATAGCCCGACGAGACCAAGGAGTTGCCATTGAAGGAGGTGCCAATCGGCCAGAAGTATGAAGTTCCCACGCCTGGATTGTGACGAAATTAGTATTGGTCAGTAAGATGGATGATGCAGATGACTGACCTGTCCATACTGTGCCCAGTGTACGAACATTTGAGTTATCACTCGAGCCAATCACAAGGCTTATGGTAACAGACTGTAGGCGACTTAGACGACATGGCAGGACGGGATAAGACGAGACTGACCGTGCCATCACCTCCTCCCCAGGCAATGAGATTTGACGTACCGGTAAACATCAGGTCTGGTACTTGGGTGAACCCGATGGTCGCAGTTGCCGAGACGGCATAAAGCACAACGAGAAGAAATCTTGGAACGAGGGTCCAACGCATTTTGGCGATACGTGGACAGAGCAGTGTTTCCCAAGTAAAAGTGACAGCAAGAGAAGAACGATAACGAGGTGAGAGGTGCGACCGAGACGAGGTTGACAGTTGTTATTAGCCATGTCGTACCTTTAACATGGCTGGTGTCTCTCTGTTCTGCAGCAACATGCTGTGGAATTCACTAGTTTCGCCGAATCAGGTGGTGGCGCAAGATAGTATTCAGCCTGACTGGTCGTTGTGCATTAGCAAGAGTAGAATGTCTTGGTCAATACGAGCAGCCGCAGCAGCAGAGATGTAAGGCTGAAAGATGAGTGGTAAACAATATGCTCGTCCGCGACCAATGTATTGCCTTTTTGAAAGCAGTCAAGCCTCAAGATGAACATGATAAGGGTTGGAGATCACACAACTGCCGCTCATCTTTTGCTTGAGAAGCACAACATGGGCAAGAGGAGGTGATATTGTACAGTTGATGCTGCACTGTACGAGTGAACCCTTGGTGGCGGTTGTTAGCAAACAACATTGTTGAGGCCAGGAGGGAGCCGGCGTCTTGGCAGTCTGGGGGCGAAGATGGAGGTGAAAGATGGAAGGCTCCGTCCCTTGCATTGTCGGCTCGGCAAGCTGCAGATCCTTCCAAATTCTGTTGTCCGTGGGGAACGTTTTATAATCTCACTACCTGGGTACAGCTTCCTACTTCTGTTCTCCGCGGGCAGCACCACAAATTTATTCTCGAAAGCACGGGATGCACCCGCTTGCCACTGTCTTGCTGTCAAACAATCATCTGCAATCACTTCGTGGTATTAAGTACCAAGTCAATACCCGTGTGGTTGTCGAGTAACGGACACTCGCTTCACTGTTGATATGTTTCAGCCTTCTCATTGGTTGCTCCCCCATTTCCCTTCTCCGTCCCTCCAATCTCCCTCGTACTTCGACCAGTCTTCTTGTCCTATCACCTTCTGGTCCATACCTGGTGTACAGCAACGCTTGGAACCTTAGGCTGTTTGCTACTCGTTTCACAGCCAGATCCAAATCAGCATGGCGCTAATGCTGGATGGAGATCTGATTGTTCTAATGTGCAGTCACACCCCTGCTTATTGTCTGCCTCTCTGTCTGCTCAGATAATCGACTGCGTCGCAACTCACCTCGCTGCCGACCGCTGCGATTAGTTCGTGTTCACCATGGTGTAGCATCACATCCTGCTGCAGCTATTGCCATTGATTTGGCCTATCCTTACACTCCTTTGACTACCAGTGGTCGGTGCTGGGCGCCACTGCTGTTCATTCCTTCCGAGACAGTAGCAGAAGCGTGCACAACTTGAATATCTGCCTCCGAATCCGATCTGCCACCAATCCTACGAAATGAGACCATCACTTGTTCTTCTTTCTGTCATCCATTTCATCGCCTTTCTTGTCGCAGCCCATCCATTTGTGGTAATCAGCACAGATTTCGGCCTTGCTGCCACCCCAATCCCCATCCTTGACCGTCGTCAAGGCCTGTTAGACCAATTTGAAAGTGCTGTGAATAGTGCGCTAGGCCTACATACCGCGACATCGTCTTCCGCTGCCAAACATACGACACAGACATCTTCTTCCACCCACACTGCGCAGACTCTAGTGTTGCCCATCACAACATCCTCAATATCCACCTCTACATCAGACGCTTCTCAATCCACTTCAACATCAAGCGATGAAGATGATGACAACACCGCAACTACAACTTCAGATCAAGCGACATCCACTGACTCATCAAGCACGATTACGACTACAGAGACACAATCACCAAGTGCAACTGCCAGTACCAATGCCACCTTGACATTGACATCGGAGAGCACAACAGCCCAGCCTTCACCAACCTCAAGTCTTGTGAATGTTCAGCCAACAAATCCTGTATCGTCACCAGAGAAATTCAATGACAGTGGCAACAACGTGCCTGCAGCCGGCATTGCAGTCGCAGCCATTATGATAGTCGCTGTGTTACTCATATCAGTCTGGCTAGTATTCAAATACAATACTCGAGCTCAAGCATGGTGGATATCTCGACAAGAAAAGAAACGACAACAGCGAAGCTACCGAGAAGCCCTCGATGGGCCTGTTTCCGGATCGTCCTCTCCAAGCAAAGAAGCGCTGGCCAGTGACCCATTGAAAAGACGAACAATGCTACAAAGCTTCTTTGCTCCAGCAACCGCCAAACTCAGCCACGGCTCTGAAATCAAGAGGAAACCAGTCAACTGGGGCGCAGAAATTCCATCGAGATCCGACACAACCGGTAACGAAAAGACATCGATCACAGCATCTGCCGCTCCAATGGGTACAAACAACCTTGGGCCTCCCTTGACCCACCATACCGTCGCAGAATTGGACTCTACACCCATTCCTCAAACACCGCCAATACAGCCAGTGAGTCCAATCAGTCTAAGCCACAAAGAAAGTCTCCGAAATCTACCGCCTATCTCGCCGTTGTCAACACACACGAAACTGCCCTCGATCTCTGAGCGACAAATTACCAAGACCTTACCAGAGTTACCACCACCCATACCCATTCTTCCAGCAGTATTACATGCAAAGAGAGGAAGTGATGGTGTATTCCGGCTTGCTTAATGCAGAGCGAAACGAAGCGAGGTATAGCATAGCGAAAAGTTGTTAGAGTTGTGTCTTCTAGCACAATCTACATAGACAACCTGTGTGAAAACACATGTCTATTCCTTTCCAGCCTTTCTCCACTCCTTGATCAAAATACTGATTGTGAACGCTCTACAAGCTCTGTAAACAACCAAACGTAGATGTCGATCGCCAAACACGGTCGTCCCCTGAATGCGTCACGGCACCCCTTAAATTCCACCTGCCTACGAAGTCTAGCTTTTCTTCGATGTGTTACTAGTATATGCGTATCCTTAAAAGGTCGGATAGACGGACACTTAGAATAGGCTGTATTGTACTTGACATGGTAATCGTAATTGTACATGTAGACTCATGTAGAGAGAGACTCCGGGGTTGAGAGAGGCGCCGGGATGGAGGGATGGAAGGACGGAAGCAGATGTTATCCGGTCCGGTGAAGTGTTAGTAAAATAGTATGTCATAGGGAGGAGATGTTGCTACATGTTCCAACTATCGATTGTAAGTAAGACTTTGGAATTCAGTTGAAGGGTGGAAGGATGCTTCATTGCTACTGTACAGTACTTTAAAAATCTAACTACGTTCTGTACTGTATATCGCATACAGTACTTGGCCCCACACTTGGAGACATGTTGTACAGTGTTGACTGCAATCCATAACGGATGATGTCTTGAAGAATTGTGTTCCTTCCGGTCGACACACATGAGGTGCCTACAGACTTCATGCTTCTGTCGTAAATATATTTAAGAGCGTGGGGAGATCGAGAGGATGGTTCATGGCCACCCACAGCGCAGTCAAGATGCTGACCGGTGCCTCTGGGGACCATATTGGATAAATGTGATGATACTCATAAGCATGAACTGAATAGCATGTCTGGGTATATTATGTGGGTGTGTACGACCTAGGTGTGACGACTAGTTGCCAACCCTGCAATTGGTCATTGCCATCGCAGAACTTCTGTTACACACGACTGCGTTCAATCGGAGTCGTGTCCAAGGCGGTCAGCCGTATCGCGAACATCACGAAACCGAATGTAACATGATCTTCTGCATCCTTGTTCGTCCTCTCGTGGTAGAAAATGCGTGCCACTCGCCTTGTCCTCGAGAGATCGAGCATTGATCATTTTGTGTAGGAGGACTGGCCGATGGAGAAGCCACATATAGCGATTTTCGTCCGAAGACAGTCGGGTTGAGCATAAGGCGAAGGGATGTGGCACACAAATGAGCTCCCGACTAAGAATGTAACATCTGGGATAGCATTCGAAGATCGGCAGCTCTCGGTCTTTGCTAGCCAGAAATGCGAGCCTGGTAGGATGCAGGCATACATCTGGTGTGCCCACTGGCATGATGATGAGCCTCTCTGCAAATCTTCTTGTCGCGTACTGAGCCTGTTTCTGCGGAGTACATTTCCGAGCGAGATATAATTCAATCACATCAGCAACCTCCAGGCACCCAAAATCAGAGCTGCGGTACCAGTGCACACGCCCATCAACCATTGTAGTGTTGAAAATTTTACGGCTTCAACCCTTTCCTTGAGACCAGCAACCTCTTGTTCAATTCTGGCTTCCGTCTCTTTTATTCTGATATCCTGACTGTTTGCTTCCTCCCTGATTCTACCCTTTTCCAAGTTTAGATCAAGGCGGACACTTGCTTGGGTTCGTCCAATTTCGTCCCTTAGTCTTGCGCTCAACTTGGCTAAATCGGAAGAAAGTCTTTCGTGGCTACTTCTGGTGAGCTGTATTTCGGAGCTATCTGCGTTGGCCAATTCACTTCGCAGTTTCGCAAAGTCGACCTTCTGAGTATATGTAGATCTCTCTGCGTCCTCTTTCAAAACCATGGTTCGGGTCAGGTTCTGTATTGATTCCTCAATGACACTGTTTAGCACACGCATCATAGCTACTGCTTGCGTCTCGTTGAATCCTTCAGACTTGAGTCGTTGTACAAATTTCAGAGTGTCGAAATGGTGGGATTTCTGGTTAGCTCTCGTCGTTGCGAACGTTCTTTTAGCAGTCTGAAAGGTGGCTGCATATGTGCCATTGTGTCGAATAGGCGAACTCGACGTGACAGGAGTTGTCGGAAGTAAGGCATATTTGGTGGTTGGTGATGAAGGTGGAGAGGACAGGTTCGAAGAGGAGCGACGACGGGTCGATGTTGCACTTGATAATGTCCTAGAGCTTTGGATCGGCCGTGTCGAAGATGCAACGTGCCATCTTTTCCTTGGTGTCGGCAAAGATGAGGGTAGGGATTTCCTTGCTGTTGTGAAAGCGAATGCTGAAGCTGGCGCAGGCACTCGGGCATAGATAAATCGAGGTACCTCGATAACGGCTTTATAAGGCGCCATATCGGCCAGAGACTGGAACACACAATTTGCGGCAATAACGATGTCGATGGGGCTGACTTGCTACTTCACCATTTCCAGGCACAAATTTCACGATAGGATGACCAGCTGGTGTTCATGGTGGTGGCGTTGAAGTCTTACTAACCAGGGACGGAAGAATCCGGGAAGGCCTGATTCGCCAAGATCCACCAAGACCAAGCACGTGAGCGAATTCAACCTCCAAGCAGTAATTGAACTCCTGCTTGGGTGGTTCTTTCGAAAAACAACCTTTACCTATTGTGAGGATGTTGTTCACATGTTCGCGTCTGCAGACATTTCCTCGATCAAGATGACCTCGATCTAGCTAAGGGGCAGCAGTGAGCCTAGGACCAAAACGGCGGACCAAGGCTGAGTGAGTGGTTAAGGTCGACATGACTTCTATCTGCTTATTGTACCATCATCTGACAAAATTCAATTGAGCATCAAGCAGAGAAACATCCTCCTCTTCTCTGAGCAGTTCCAATGGCGGCAGGGAAGTTTTGAACAAATGTGCGTCAAAACAAGTCTTGACTGCCAATCACATTGTGTAGGCTATGCATATATCCCAGTCTAGTTCAGCTTTCTTGCATCCAACATCTCAGCCTTTGTGCTCCCACGCGTCCCCCTCTATGTTTCATAACAACGCGATGTGAGATGGATTTCGTATCTCAGCCGAGTCGTTGCTTCATCTACGCATTGCTTTCTCTGAGTTGAACATCGTCGCTCTCTTAGATAGAGTGGCATAACACGGTCCAATGCAATACAAAGGAACGGAAAACTCAGCTTACAGAAACCGCTGTCCATTATCTTGTCGTTACCTGAGCCACAAGTTAAATTCCTGATCGTGATCAGAATATCTCCACATCGACGATCAGCGCCCAGGGCTGTATACAATAGGCAGAAGACAGCAAGGACGCACAATCATATCCCCAACACCAACCACACCCGCCGATATCACCGAGAACGATATGTACCATCCCGATCTCGACTACCTTCTCGATCAGAAAGGTCAAGTAATGAGCGCTGAGGATAGCAATGAAGTTGCGGCGAGCAAGGAACTACCCCAGATTTGCAAGTTTCCTGACTGGTTTTTCGACAACTGTATCAGATTAGCAGATGAGCTTGCAACTACTACTCACCGTCTTGCTATCAAAGATACAAGCACCGCCGAGCAAAATCAAGCGCAGGCTTGTGAAGCGAACAACGAATCAGCGAATGATGGATCGACATATCAAATAGACGTGGACGTGTATGAACAGCTTTTGGATCTTCAGAACACGGAAATCTTCACCGCACTTGACCAGGATCAGCCTGCCACAGCCTCGATGCCTTTTTCGTCTGGTGCAGCGCTCCTTTGCTACCCTTACAACAGCAACATAGAAGGCAGTTCGCGTTTCCTGGATCTTGTTGTTGAAAGGTTTGCTAAGGATGTTCACGCTGACTTGATTACCCTATCTTACGACGACCTCGAAGACCTACAAGAATGGTTTTCAGGTTGGAGACCCCTTCAGCAGAATGAGTATTGGGCACAGAAATTTCACACGCATGGATACCTTCCGACGGTTAGTTATTGCCCTAAGATTCCCTTTGAAGCTCTCTGCGATTCGCCGCGGGTCAAATTCGAGCGGTCGAATTCATTTACAACTCGAAGGGAACACTCGCCGATCATTTTGTACATGCCACTCATCGACAACGTGATGAAGTTCTTGGGGATAGTCACACTGTCGGAGATATACAGTAAATTGCCACCGAATGTAATCTTGCTGCTGAGTTGCAGTGAACATAATTGCAGATCCCAAGTTCTGAACGGCTTGAACGATTTGTGCCCACCAAGTTTAGCAGGGCAAGCTAATAGAGACTTTAATGGTAGGAAGAAGCAAGCCACGCGGTTTAGTTGACACTAATATCGAGCAGATCAGGGTTGCAATGCACCACGTCAGATACGATCCGGCCCTCTTTACGTCGTCCCTATAGACAGCGATTCTCAGAGAGCCTTGCTCGAAATTGATGTCGAAGCCGAAAGGTCACATGAGAAGACTAATATCAGAATGTTGCAGAGGTCTATGCGAAGACTTTCGCCACAGCATTGGGAGATGGATCTCCTTCAGTCGTACGCCCAATGGACATTCTTAGAGAGCAGCCACATGCAAGACTTCCTGGCAGAGCTTGTAATGCCGGAATCAAACATCAGGCAGATTCTATCCTCCCTCGGTCCGACTCGTGACAAAGAGAAAATCAAAAAGCTCCTCCTAAGATATGGTCGAGTGATCAAAGTCATGGGACCTTGGGTCGCCCCACCAAAGCATGTTGATAAGTGGTCAAAATTTCCAGAACACATTCAGCCTGTACTCCGGGACATAGAGGCCGGCGGTGTTGGCGCTGACTCAAAGTACCACCGGGAGTCAGGTTTCCTATCCAACGTGATCAACCAAAACGAGCTCGACGATGGCTGGGAAGATATCGCGTTGGAGGACCCAACCAAAACATCAATACAAAGACTCGTCGACCAGTTCTCTGACCTAATCACACCAGCATACGGAATTCTCAAACACGCTCGAATCAGAGGCGCTCTCATATATGGACCTCCAGGCACAGGCAAAACACACCTAGCTCGGGTGCTAGCAAACGAATCTAAAAGCACCATGATATCCATCTCCGCAGCAGATCTGATCCACTCATATATCGGAGAGAGTGAGCATGCCATCCAAGCCTTATTTACCTTCGCAAGAATGCTATCCCCTTCCATAATATTCATCGACGAAGCAGACGCACTCTTTCGACCACGAAGTGGAAACGACCGAAGCTGGGAGCGAAACCAAGTCAACCAACTACTGGCCGAAATGGACGGATTAGTAAAGCACACCACCTCTCCATTCGTGCTACTTGCGACGAACTTTCCATCCCAGCTAGACCATGCACTTCTACGCCGCGTTACAAGTCGAATCCACCTAGGCCTTCCATCAGGTAAATCCAGACTCATGATCTGGAAGATATGCCTTCAGGAGGAGATCCTTGACTCAAACGTGGATTTTGACCTGTTAGTCCGCCAGTCTGCAGGTTATTCCGGATCCGATATCCAAACAGTTTGTGTCCAAGCCGCGCTACGGTGCAGTACTTTCTCGGAGGAGGCAGATGGTAGTAAAAGACTACTGAAATTGGAGGACTTCGAAGCAGGCCTTGAAATGTGTGCTCCCAGTGTCTCCGTATCAACGCTTCAAGACATTGCTGCGTTCGCAAAGACATTCGATTCCAGGGCTTCGGCTTTGGTATCGGCCAATTATGAAGATTACCGATTTTCATCAGCAGATCTAGCTAGCTCTGTACATCACTTCGAAATACTCGGAACAGGTAGGCACTTGGGTAGGCAAGGTCTCTAAAAGTGTGGAGAATCTGGTTGGCAATCCATTGCCTTCTCGACCTGTGATATCTTCACGCGTCCCTCCACCACAAGATCAAATCGCAGATACGTACTGGTCAATGTTCATTCGTTAGCTTACCCGGTGGTGTGCATATCAGGTACTAATGTTATAATAGGCCATCTATCGTGGTAGGTAGGTAGGTATATTTTGATCGTACAAATAGATAAGAGTATAAAAGTAGTAGTAAAAAATACCGTACGTAGAGCGGTGCCGTACAGTACTATAGGTAAGGTAGTCGCTCTGCCTGGAAGAGAAAAAACGAAAAGGGTATTTTTATCCTCCATCCAAAAAAACCACACTGCGAGAAGCTCCTGAACTCCGTACCTCCAATTTCAATCAGGGAGCAACACGTAATGCTGCTTTAGTTAAATGATTCGCCTTTCGAGCACTCTCGCGAGCTCTCGAGAGAATGTGCCGCTAACCGACATTCCTTTCACCTCACCTTCCCCCCGTTCTAGCACTCGACGCCTTCCGACTCAACAACCTCACATTATCCAGCAATCCCCGAATCATACTATCATACTCCGACGCCTCCCCATTTCTCAACTTCGCAAGCTCAGTCTGTATCCGTGACGTTTCGATCTCAACCTCAAGCTCATGCTCTTTCCTCATCGGATCGTCGTCATGCGAAACTTGCGTAAGATCAACTTGGAACATCATATGTTTATAGCTCATGCGGTCTTTGTTCCTGCCTTTCATTTCGGGCAGACGGGTGAGCCATTCGTCTCGGCCTTTCCAGTCTGTTTCTAGGGAGATGGAGATGCGGTAGTCGAATTCGTAGTTTGGGTTGTAGATTTCCATGTCTGCGATGCGAGTTTTTATGATTGTGTGTTTGGGTTCGTGGGTGAGTTTGTCGACTGTTCTGCGGACTTTGATCTCGCGGGGACGGCTGGGGTTGGGGTTGGTGTTGTTGATCCATTGGAGGAGGCCTGGGTCGAGGTGAGATCTTCCTTCGTCAGAAAGGAGGAAGAATTCGTCGTTTTCTTTGGGATGGTCGAAGCGGATCTCGTGGAGAGGGATGTGCTGCGCACGCTGGGCGTGTCTCTCTCTGACAAGGTTGTTGAGATACTCATTTAGCGCTTTGTGTTCGTCCTGGTTTGGTTAGTTATGATGTGGGTTCCATGTTAGGCTGTGGACGTGACTTACAAGATGGACGGTACTATCGAATTTCACTTTCCCCAGTATCTTTTCGCGATTGATAATCGCTTCAGAAAAGATTGGTAAATAGAGACGTTGCTCATTGTGAATAATCTGTCCAATCTTGGCTTCAATCTCGAATATTGAATCTCGAGGCGGGACCGCGTCTTTAATGTGGTGTAGGATCCAGCTGCATACACTACGTGTTAGATCTTCTATTGGTATGGTGTCCGCTAGAGTGCTCTCCCAGTGTAAACCATTGACATCGGCGCCAACAGGTTCGGCAGGCTGAACAGGTTCGAGAGAATGCGCAGTCTGAGCTGGTGGGCCTTGTGAAGCTTTTCCGTTCACCTTAGTAACGGCAGGCCGAGAGCTCGCCGGAGGAGATTGATGCTGGGTAGTCGGAGGTGGTCGATATTGCCGAATGTTCTCATCCATGAGATTCAGCCTCCTATCTCCACGAGCTGATTGCGCCCACACTGGTGTTTCCTCTCTTCTGCGTCGCTTTACTGGATGCTCCTTATTCCGCGCAGGACTGTCAGAAAGGTGGCTGGCACTTCGTTTTAATGCGGATTGCACTATGTCGAATCGGTCCGTCTGAACTGGTGATGGTTCGACACTTTCCTGTCGCGATGAAGATGCTTGTACGGATTTACGTTCATGTATGGACCCATGAGCAGGACTTTGGTATAGGGTGTGATCGTTAGAATGTTGTTTGATAAGGGGCGGTGTCGAATTATGTATGGGCTGGGATGCCGCCTGAGGAGTAACAGCCAACTCCGCTTGATCAACGGAGTTCGAGTGACTCATAGTCAGGTACGAATCTCGTTGAGGTGGGATTGACTGGCGGCCTTGTGAAAGTGTTTGGCTGCTCGTACTGTGCTCGCGATAGGGCGCTGGCCTCGGAATAGTCTTTGGCGAGACACTGATACTGCGCTCTCGTTCTCGAATATCATACGGCAACGACCTCAATGTACTGTCTCTTCGAGTAGGGTCTATCGAAATGGACAAAGGATGTTGGCTATAGTCGTTACTGTGCGCCGATCCTATCGAGGATCGCGACAGTTGACGAAGATGTTGATCGTGACCCTGCGACCCTGGTCGGTGCGGATGAGGAGATCGTTTCTGATAATGGATAGGAGGGCCTAAGGGTGTTGATGGCTGACTCTGAAATTGAGTTGTGGGTGTTATCTGACGTGCATATGAATGTGGAAGCCCGTTGGCTTGAGGAGGAGGTGGTGATTGAAATTGATAGCTAGTCGGGGTATGCGTGCTGTTTGCATAAACACCAGGATGGTTGTAACTAATATGGGCTGAGCCAGGAGTAGGAGGATTATGCACTACTGGAGGAGACGGCGAGACAAAGGGCGCATTGTATGGATGCGACTTTGGCACGCTTTCTCTTGGTGTGTAGCTCGTCTGGTGCGTCCCCGGGCTCTGTGCATATACTGCATGTGGACCTGCAATTGGTGTTGATGCACTCGTGGATGCATTCGGGTGTGGTGACTGCGCAGCGAAATAACTTCCTCCTCCTGACAGCCTACTTTCTATCGCTTGCGATGCAGGACCGTAGGAGGCCGGCCGTGCTGAAGGAAAATCGGGGGTGGGTGTTTGATCGGTGCATGCATCGTAGGAAGAGTGAGGTGTGTGAAGGGTGTGTATTCGGGGAGGGCGTTGTGTGGCAGAATCGTTTAGCATTGATTTGAGATCCATGGTGCCATCAGTCCAGACCGACGCGCTTGTGTAACCGATCGCGACGCCTCGACTAAGATTACGTTCATGTCAGGTGCATTGTTGTTCTTTTTACGCTGCTGGGGAACGAGTTGGCATACCGATGGATATGCCAAAGTGGTC
>Ga0181469_100645_pt1 | contig 13335 bp, 13 predicted proteins | sample InSIn2SAF170_2_FD_119081 | JGI IMG/M metagenome (GOLD analysis project Ga0181469, IMG submission 119081) | Clean room microbial communities from NASA Spacecraft Assembly Facility at Jet Propulsion Laboratory, Pasadena, California, USA -... ... | reverse complement strand
ATGCTGGTGATCGTTGTCTTGGGGAATGACATCAATACTGCAAAAACGGCCTTGACTGTTGGACCAGTTCAGTGCCATCTCGAAACCACTAATTTCTTTAGTCGTCGAGTGTTGCCTGATGGTTTTAAACGCGGCCATAACGAGCGAACAAAGGAAACATAGACTCTTCCCATCCCTTATTTCGCTAGGCGATCTCCAAAGCTTGTATTGGGGGTTGGTAAGAATAACTCCATGCTGACTTTCTGGATTACACTTAGGTTTAATGAGCAATGATTTGCAAGCAGAACACAGGTTAGAGAATTCCATCATAGGCGTATGGCCTCCCTCTGCGTCGAATCCCGTTGATGAAAACTCATGAAGGTCGTGCCTAACCCGTTTGCGCTTTAGGCTACGAAGTGCAACCGATTCCGTGGCCATCTGTAGTCACTCCGAGACCGGCCAAAGAGAGCCTTTGAGACTGATTCCGTGGCGTAGGTTCTGAACCTAGGGCGCGCAGCATTCGACTGAGAAATTGCGGGTCATTAATCCAAGTTTGACGAAGGTGGGTTTGATATTGTATAGTAATGAGGAATGAGAGGAGGCGCCTAATTGAGAGGCGGGGATTTCTAATCTGTTAGATTACTTGCAACGAAATCTGCCTCGCTCAGTCTTGTCCGCCTTGCGCAGCAAGCCTGCAGGACGTTGCACGGCGTGCAGGAGATAGTTGAGCAATTTGGACTAGCGTGTATAGATTTTTTGAAGAGCTTCTCAGAAAGAAGAATAGCGAACCATCTTAGAAGCAGCGTAGGCTTGATGCTTGCGAGAACCGCACCTAGCGTCACATCCACAGGCAGCAGACATGATATTGGTAGAGTCGAGGGTCCATGATTGCCGGTAAAGAGCTGAGGGTGATCCTGTCCGTGAATTAAACCCATGCAAATTGGCGCGCGGGCCGAGAGCAGAACGAGCGTAGCTCGATTCGAGCCTCGACCACACAGCATATGCTGAGCAATCTGGCCGCTCAGCGCGAGGATGCTGAAATAGCTGGCCAGTCCTTGGAGTGGCCGCGAGCGTACAAGTATCGTGTTCTGCGCTGCACTCGACCACTGCGTTGGCCCGGTCGGCACTGCTGGCAATATCCTATGGATGACCAACACCTTGCGCTGCACGCCGAGCTTATGAAGCAGATTGTGTTATATGTCCAGCAGGGAAATATCTTTGAAATTCATGGTGACTTACCTAACCACCTTCGTGAGCTGATCGTGCCGGCAAATTCTCAAGAGCGAATCGAAAACAGGCCAGCGAAGCGGGATCGAGTCCAAGTCTACCGCTCATTCACATCACTAACGTTATGCCGGCTTTGACTTCGTAAGCGGACGGTGCTGGTGATAAAGCTATACTTCGAGCTAGCATAGAAGACAATAGACAGGATGTCGATCAGCTCGATCTCTGTTCTGACGGCTCAGACAAACCAGCATTTCTCGACCTGCAAGTCCACCGATACAGCGCCTGGCAAGGGTTGCGGGTCTATGACGAGGTCCTCCGGAGAGTTCTCCAGTGACAGCAGTCAGCTCATCACAGATCGTGGTCAGTTTTCTCTACATATGTAGGTAGACTCATCTCCTTCCCGCCTGTTTTTACGACCTATTTCTGACGGATAGACCTGGCAAATCTTGGCCTCCTCATCTGAACGATCATTGTACATCACGCCGGTGGCAGGACGACCACGAACTATGTGTTTGACCCAATACTTGCCATGAGGCAGTAATGTTAGCATAGAAGATAGAGCGAAGTAGATTAGCATCCAGAAGATGTGTACTGAGGTCGAATTTAAATTCTCATTGTATTGCTTGAGTACCAGTTTTCCTGGCTTCATACTGTGAGACGGACCAAGTAGGTCGCTACGTCTCAACATCGCAGTGCCAACCGGCTTCCACCCACAATGTGCTATAGCACAAAATACATAATGATAATAAACTTCAAGGAGCCACTCCCAATCACCATGACGCCAAGATATGCAATGTCCGTGTCTCGAAAGTTGTTCCGTGCTTTTCTACATGGTATCTCAGGTATTCTTGTCATTATACCTCTTCATATGTGCATCTAGAGCACTCATTCGTCCTTCATTGTGCTATCTTGACTCTGTCCTTGCATTGGGAAGCCTGGAAAGTTGAAGCCCGGAGGAAACATGGGCATACCGTTTGGCATCGTTGGAAATCCTGGCATAGGGAATGGCATAGCAGTGAAGTTGGGGTTGTTGTTCATGCCACTTGATCCTGGTCGGTCGTCTCGTCGATCATCGCGGTTGTCTCGGTATCGGTCATTGCGGCCACGTCGATCACGATCTCGATGTCGGTCTCGTTCGTCATCATCTCGATTGGAAGATTGTGGACCTCGACGGCCACCTTGGTCTGTCGGAATTCGTTTGCTCATGGCTGCCAGCAATGTTAGCAACGTAACGAGGATGAAGAGTCGACACAGCTTACCTTTCGATGAGACACCAGCACCAATTTCAATGTCGGGTTCCTCGACAACCATTCCTGCCTGGATTGGCTTACCACCTGTACCACCGTACTCTGCACTGACCATCCATTTTCGGTCGGCGTCGGTGAGACGAAAGATGGGAATGACACTGACACCAGTTGGATAGTCACTGCAGTCTCGTGGTCCAAAACCAACACCCCATTTTGTCTGTCGCAGGTTAGTGTTTGAAAAGTAGATTTCTGAGAGTCACTCACTCGTAGCTGTGTTGATCCATCGCGATACTCCTCCATACCGTTTCGTGCAAGTTCCGCATCCTTTCGATTTATCATCTTGACAAAAGCATGTCGTTTGTCAACATTCACGATACAAGTTTGAACAAGTCCGAACTTGCTGAACAGAGATCGAAGATGACTTTCACTAGAGGTTACTCCACCAACAAACAACGTACGACTGAGCACCTTGATACTGTCTTCCGCCATATTAGGATCAAAGTCGATAAATTTTTCTCCAGGTGGTGGTAGATCTTGAATAGGTGGTGACGGGCTACGCTGCTTTCGTCCAACAGGGCTGCGTTGTCGATAATCACTTCCATTTCTATCGTTGCGACGATCACCTCCATTACGATAGGGATCAAACCCAGGACTACCAGGTCGACCACCACGATCACGTCGACGTCCATAGTCGGGAGATCGAGATCGTCGTCTACCAGTATCAGGAGGAGAACGAGTAAAACCATCCCGGTCACGTGATTGATTAGTTTGGCCGAATATGTTTGCTCCAGGGATTGGTGGGGGTGGGAAAGGTACAGCACCTTTTCCTGCTTGGTTCTGCATATTCAGGAATTGCAATCCGGTAGCCCATTGGTCGGGTGGTATGCCTTGAGAAGCCATCATTTGTACCAACTGTAAAGTTGCTTGAGCATCTGGCGCTACAGGAGCAGTATTCGAGGCAGCTTGTGTTGGCTGCTGTTGCGGAAAGAGAGCAACAAGAGGATTTGCAGCTGCATTCGCAGGCATCTGAGGTTGCGCACCATTATTCATACCAGCGAAAAGAGCTCCCAATGAGTTCAAACTCTGCTGTGCCTGGACTTGGTTTACAGGGGTAGACGATTGCGGTACTGGAAGATTTGGCATGCCTAGCAGATTATTCAAGCTATTCATCGTGGGAGCAGACATTGCAGGAGCAGCTTGAGGACTAGATGTCTGCTTGGCTGCCATCGTCTTGAGAGCCTCTAGGATTGCAGAAGTGTTTTGTTGTGGTGCAGCACCAGGGGCAGGCATTTGGGCAACGGCTGGTACACTGCTAGTACCGCCTTGTCCCAGCGGTACAAATCCGGGCGCGGGTGAATTGATTGGCGTGGTTGATTCGGCGTCTAACATGTTGTCAGCATTCTAAGTTGAATGTGGATGTACTGGACACATACGGTTCGTTGGAGCAGCATCCAACTGAGATTTGATGGACGATAGCATAGAAATGGGAAATGTACTGGATCGTTCCCAAATTTCCACAAGTTTCTTAATCTTGGGCTATAGAGAAAGCTTTGTCAGTGTCGGTCACGCAAGGATATATGGTAGTGCTCAAACAGAAATACGCGCAATAGTGCACATGTTTCTGAAGTCAAATACTCGCGACTGCGTACCTTCTGGTCATCCGGTGCAGAGCTGACAATGTCATTCATCAGCGAAGGAAGCAATTCAGTGACTCTATGAACACCAGCAGCAAATGTGCCATCAGGAGCACTGGGGCCGACCTGTTGACCGGATTTCCTAGCTTGGTCTACCCATTGACGAGTCACTGAGTCTACAACGTATAGTACTCCAAGTTTATGTGTGCCTGGTGCTTTCTTGAAATGGGTGTATATCTTTCCAACGAGTACGGATTCGGACTAGAAACAGGTCAGGATTGATTTGTCGATATAGTGTATTCGGATGTAAGACGTACTTGAATGTTCGCGGTACAAAGGGTCGTGAGGGTACTGATTTTCGAACCTGATACACCTGGGGGTTTCAATTGTAGCATGGATTGGAGGACTCCATCCAGCTCTGCTACAGCTGAAGACATGTTGAGGAATGTGCGCTGCTACGGCACGATATTGTGATACTGGGAGACAAAACAGTAGATACTCTTCTGAGAAATGGGTCGCAGCTTTGTGCTTTCAACCTGTACAAGCGATGATCTTTCTGCAGTACCGCAGTTTTGTCTAATACTCTTTGCCAAGATGTCACGAAGGTCACTTGGTGGTCTGCAGGATATCCCGCGTTTGCAGCTGCTACTAGCGTCGACAGTGACGAGCGTGAGAGTGAAGAGGTGCTGTTTTGATCTAGTGCGTTCACACAACGAAATATTTGTTTGTCGCGTATAGAGTACGTCAATGCTAGGCGTCGACTACAGAGGGTCAATGTATTTCGTGCGACAAAGAATGGAAATGGGAGGGACGAGTGGTGAGGATGAAGGTTGGTGTGTTGATGGTGGGAGGATGGCGAGGTGTTAAGAGGTGAAGTTTGTCTGGTCAGACTCAAACAAAAACGCAGCAAGACAGATGCACTAAACGAAGTATGGTTGAGGAAGGCACACGTGATGAGTTCACCGGAAATTTGCTCTGTGCTCGGGTGTCCGAGCCGCATGCTGAGAGTTCAGGGACAGCTATGATGATGCTCCACTAGAAAGTTCTCAATGCTTTGAAAACAACTGCTCCCTCCTTGGATCTATCACATCTCCCCTCATTACAGACAATCAATTCATTTGTGATTGTCCACCATTGTCTTTTTTCTCACAGCTTCCTCACAAATGGCTACCTCTTTGAGACTCGGAAGCAGCTTGCTTCGTTCTTCAGGAGCACTCTCCAGACCATTCCTTCAGCAGGCTGCTTACTCTGGTGCTCGATGCGCCAGCACCAAGGTCCGCTGCTCAAGAGTTATCTCAATCGTATACTAACTAGCTCCAGTCACTGAAAGATACCTTCGCAGAGAAGCTACCTGGCGAGATAGAAAAGATTAAGAAGCTCAGAAAGGATTATGGCGGCAAGGTGATTGGAGAGGTTACGCTCGACCAAGTCTACGGTGGAGCTCGAGGTATCAAGTCTCTGGTCTGGGAAGGTTCAGTTCTCGACTCTGAAGAGGGTATCAGATTCCGAGGAAAGACCATTCCAGAATGTCAGGAGGCTCTACCAAAAGCCCCTGGTGGAGAGGAACCTCTTCCTGAAGGTCTCTTCTGGCTTCTGTTGACTGGTGAAGTCCCATCAGAACAGCAGGTTCGCGATCTCTCTGCCGACTGGGCCGCTCGATCCGACCTTCCCAAGTTCGTCGAAGAACTGATCGACCGATGCCCTAGCGATCTCCATCCCATGGCTCAGTTCTCCATTGCCGTTGTCGCCCTCGAACAAACCTCTGAATTCGCCAAAGCATATGCCAAGGGTGTTAACAAGAAGGAATACTGGAGTTACACATTTGAGGACTCGATGAACTTGATCGCAAAGTTGCCTACCATTGCTTCCAAGATCTACCGAAATGTTTACAAGGACGGCAAGGTACCAGCAATCGAGAAGGACAAGGACTTCAGTTACAACTTGGCCAACGGTCTTGGTTTCGCCGACAACAAAGATTTCGTTGAGCTGATGCGTCTGTACTTGACAATTCACACCGACCACGAGGGTGGAAACGTTTCTGCCCATACCACTCACTTGGTCGGCTCTGCTTTGAGCTCTCCCATGCTTTCGCTTGCCGCTGGTTTGAACGGCCTTGCTGGTCCTCTCCACGGATTGTGAGTGTACTAAGGGCATACGGTTAACAACAACTTGCTAATTATGTTACAGGGCCAACCAGGAAGTGCTCCTCTGGCTTACCAAGATGAAGGAATTCATTGGTGACGATCTTAGCGACCAGAAGATCAAGGACTACCTATGGGAGACCTTGAATGGCGGTCGTGTTGTCCCAGGTTATGGCCACGCCGTCCTCCGAAAGACCGATCCTCGATACATGTCGCAACGAGAATTTGCTCTCCGAAAACTGCCAGAGGACCCCATGTTCAACCTTGTGTCTCAAGTCTACAAGATCGCACCAGGTGTCTTGACCGAGCACGGAAAGACTAAGAACCCGTACCCCAACGTCGATGCCGTAAGTTCGTACTCGATCCGCTTGAGCCCATACTAACGCGGTATAGCACTCCGGTGTCCTCCTTCAATATTACGGCTTGACTGAGGCCAACTATTACACTGTGCTCTTTGGTGTTTCCCGAGCTCTTGGTGTTCTACCTCAGCTCATCATTGACCGAGCTGTTGGTGCTCCGATCGAGCGACCTAAGTCTTTCAGCACTGCTGCATATGCTAAGCTCGTTGGTGCCTCATTGTAAAGAGGAGGTCGTGATGCCATGAGTCTCATCATCGATGTGGACCGATATCACAACTTGCATGTACACCAATTCAGACTTTCGTCGAGCTTCAAAATCTAGGATCGAACTTTGATATCGAACATTTGGGAAAGGGTGAAATTTGTTGGGTTAGCGGTAGCGGTAGGAATCCTATACCTTTTAATCATCCATTCGACTCCTTACATGAAGTGCCTATTCCTATCCTCGCACAGTATTAAATCTTTTCACGGGTTAATCGTATCTCGTACTACGGACCTTCAATGTAAGATCTAAAACTGTTGACGGCCTTAGGCTTGTCCCGATGACGCTAGCGCGAGCCCAAAAGTGCTCCAATACGCACTAAATAATGTAAGCTGGTGGGTGCCGAATCTCACCAAAACATCGAGCATGTGGAGAGTGCTTGTGGTGGACCGAATACTGTAGATACCCTCAGCAAGAATAATAGCACACTTCCCTCATCCTCACATTCACCACAAACCTCCTCTCACACAATCGTAGGCCTCTCCTCTCCGTCCACGATTCGGCTATCGTTTCTTTGTCCTTGGTGGAAAGATTACTCCTGCCAACTCAGCAAAGCTAACCCCTTATTCTACTCAGCTTTCGCATTTCATTAATATAGGCAACGAAGCCGCACTATTCTCTTGGTCAGGGCAGACAATAATCAGCAGTGCATACAATGTCACAAACTAAGGAGCTTGCGCTCGCCAGTGGTGGTGTTCCACAGATCGAAAAGAAGCCGGTGAAGTTCAGCAATTTGCTGCTCGGTGCAGGTTTGAACCTGTTCGAAGTCACCACTCTCGGTCAACCGCTGGAAGTCGTGAAGACCACTATGGCTGCCAACCGGACAGACAGTTTCGCCGGTGCCATGTCACGGATATGGGGCCGTGGTGGTGTACTTGGATGTAAGCACGCTCACCACATATACCTTGGTAGAAATGATCGCGATATTGACATGCTATGTGTATAGACTACCAGGGATTGATTCCTTGGGCTTGGATCGAAGCCTCTACGAAAGGTGCCGTGTTACTCTTCGTTGCCTCGGAGGCCGAATACTATGCTAAGACTTTCGGCGCTGGAAACTTCACGTCTGGTATCAGTGGTGGTATGGCCGGTGGTCTGGCCCAGGCTTATGCTACCATGGGTTTCTGCACATGTATGAAGACGGTGGAAATTACACAACGCAAAGTTGCGGCGCAGGGAATTAAACCACCGAGCACGTTCGCGACCTTTGCAGATATCTACAGGAAAGAGGGTATCGCAGGTATCAATAAGGGCGTCAATGCTGTGGCAATCAGACAGGTGACGAACTGGGGGTCTAGATTTGGCTTGTCCCGATTGGCAGAGAATGGTATCAGAAGCATGACTGGCAAGAAGGATGGTGAGAAGCTCGGCTCGCTAGAGAAGATCGTTGCATCAGGTCTTGGTGGTGGTCTCTCGGCATGGAATCAGCCAATTGAGGTTATTCGAGTTGAGATGCAGAGTAAGACGGCTGATCCGAACAGACCAAAGAACTTGACTGTTGGGAAGACCTTAAGTTACATTTACAACCAGAACGGTATGAGGGGTTTGTATCGAGGTGTCGCTCCGCGTATCGCCCTAGGTGTTTGGCAGACCATCTGCATGGTACGTTTCCACGATCCACTGTACCGAAATTTTAGCTAACAGGTGATAGGTTGCACTCGGAGATATTGCAAAGGAAGCGGTCGAGAAGCTCACTGGCGACAAAGTCACAGCGAAGCATTAAAAGCAAGGCGTTCAGGAACATTTTCATCAGGTATATTGGAAGCCGAGGACATTTGAGTGAGGGTTACACTTTGTGTTGGGCTGGATGTCTGAGTTTGCAGATAAGCGATGATTATCTAACTCAGTCATTTCATGTTTAGTGTTAAGATATTGATAGACTACGTTTAGCGGTCAAGGGAATATAAAGCGAATTTCTCAGTTGCAATACACGGTATGCTTTCTGGTAAAGCATTGATACTCACCACATCCACGGGATACTTTCGACCCTGAGACTCATCAAAGAAAACATCGAGCTCTCCATACTGAACAAGCATTAATTCATGACTAAGGTATACCTTAACAGCTCTATATAGGTACAGTTCCACTATTGTGATCAACGCTCATGTCAATGTGACGGCCCGAAAACCTGACGGCCTGGCGTCGGAAGCTTGGAAAGATGGCATCATCAACTTTGCTTTGTTTGCTATACATTTTCGATACGAACGTCGAAAGGCGACTGCTGAAGAGCACTTGATACACAGTCGTTGCGCTCACCTGTGCCCACTCCTACTCCTCGAACTATCCTCTCCTCCTTGTGGTCTTGCGCACTCAGCTGGTCGGAATGGCTAATCTCGCTCGCTCCTCATTACGGCGTTTCACCTCGCAAGCCGTGAAATCAGCTTCCGTGAACTATGCCGCACCAGCAGCAGAACAGTCAAATCCCTATGGCATAAAAGTTTCAAAGGCACAGGGATATGTAGAACAATTAACAGGAGGTCAGTACATCCGAGCGACCACTACTACCTATATTTACTTCTCCTCTCTCCTGCTTAGAATGTGTAGTTGCAGTCCAGTTCCCATCTCGACCATACCTACCAGTTTCCAGACTCATTGCTAAATCTGTTTTCGTAGCCATCGGGAACACTCCTCTCATAAAACTTCACCGTCTTTCCGCCGAAACAGGCAGCACAATCCTCGGTAAGGCCGAATTTCAGAATCCTGGTGGCTCCGTCAAAGATCGCGCAGCCTTATTTGTCGTCCGAGATGCCGAAGAGCGCGGCTTGTTAAAACCCGGCGGCACTGTCGTCGAAGGCACAGCTGGCAATACTGGTATCGGGCTTGCTCATGTCTGTCGATCCAAAGGATACAGACTCGTAATCTATATGCCGAACACACAATCACAAGGAAAAGTAGATCTCCTCCGCCTCCTCGGCGCAGAAGTATACCCCGTACCAGCAGTAGCATGGGAGAAAGAAGATAACTACAACTGGCAAGCCAAACGCCACGCAGAACGCCTACTAAAAGAAGATCCCGAGCACGGAGCAGTATGGACAAACCAATTCGACAACGTCGCAAACAGAAGAGCACATATCGAAACAACAGGTCCAGAGATATGGAACCAAACAGGCGGCCAAATCGACGGATTCACATGCGCCACCGGCACAGGCGGCACATTCGCAGGTGTAACGCGCTATCTCAAAGATATATCGAACGGCAAAGTAAAATGCTACCTCGCTGACCCACCGGGCTCAGTGCTACACAGCTACATCCAATCCGGCGGTAAACTCAAAGAGCGCTCCGGCGGGAGCATAACAGAAGGTATAGGCCAAGGTCGCGTGACAGATAATCTAGCGAACGAAATCAAAGATGTAGACGGCAGTTTCACCATTCCCGACGAGAAAAGTATCGAGATGGTCTACCGCTGTCTAGATGAGGAAGGTCTATATCTAGGCGCGAGTTCGGCGCTGAATGTCGCTGCGGCGAAAGAACTTGCCGAAACGCTTGGGAAGGGCAGTACAGTAGTGACGATATTGTGCGATGGTGCGTACAGATATGCGGATCGATTGTTTAGTAAGAAATGGCTTGAGACGAAGGATTTGATTGGGTCGATACCGGAGCATTTGAGGAGGTATATTGTGTTGCCGTGAGGGTAGCTCAGCTGTAGATGAAAAACGAAATGAATTTAGCACACTATTTGTTGCCTCTTTTATCAGATTGTGATTGTGACTTGCGCATTGTGAGATTGTAAAGGCATTCACGTAGTCCGCGTAGATGATTGGCTGTCAACCACCCGTTTTTACTACCCATACATACTAGTTACTGATCTCAGCTCCGAGACCCCTTCTTGACACCTCCAGATCCTCGCCCCTTCCACAGGGACCGCCCTCCGTCCAATACGTAGCCACGGCAGATGAGAAACGCACAAACAAAAGTGAACAGATTGCTCCCCTCTATACCTAGGTACCTACCACAGTGTTCAAAGCAACTGTCTACACCATTAGGCAAGATAGCGCTCGTCCCCCAAGCCCCCTTGTAACCGATACGTGTCAGAGCCGCAAGAGAGTCTGCTCGTTCTAGGGTAGGGATTGCAGAAGGACTGTTGTCTTCGTCTGCCGTTGGAATAAACTTGAGAGTGGGTTTTAGAGTGGCTGTGTTAGACGGTGAGGTGTGGAATGTGTAGTAGTAGTAGTAGTAGTAGTGCAAGCCACTAAGTACGAGGATGGACGGACAGGGACAGACGGCCTTGGTTATTCTGGGGTGCTTGCATTGCAGTGTTGCAGTGCTGCTTCAGGATATTGATACGGATATACGAGTACAGTACTGAATAGTCCAAAATGCTAGGAAGATGAACACTTAGTTCTCTGACACTGCAATTTTTGGATCTCTTTTGTTCATCGAAGATGGAAAAGGCATAGGGGTGGGTTGTCGGCATGCTGGTTATTTTGCTTCGAATTGGGATCACGGTCTTTGGGGAGGAGTGCATCGGAGGAATACTGATCAGATCGTTATGCAGACGTGGACGTGCTGCTGAGGGTGAGGTGGTGCTAGGTATAGATTCTATGTGTGTTACTGTTGTGAGCGGATGATATGAGGAAATTGATTATCGTCAGTTTGATCCGTGTTCTCGATTGACGAGGGACGAAAAAGCGTGATGATGGATAGAAAGGCATTCAGGTTGTAGGCTCGTGGCCACTACCAGGGGGAATGTTAGTGTATTGTAGGTCTTCATGTATGTGTGAAATGGAAGTGTTTGCAGGTGTCGGCGATAGTTTTGTTTGTTGAGTTGCTATTGGATTGACCACCTGCCAGAGTGGAGGGATGAGTCCGCTGGTGCATATGGAGAGGGTGTCGTTGTGCATTGAGTAGGCCTTCGGCTTTGACTGAGCATGGTCATTCATCGACATGCATATCTGATACTCATATCTTCACAAAACTTTGTATAAGCATTCAGAAGACGTCGATCCGCGTGTATCCCAACTTACCATGAACAACAAAGCATAATCCAGCTAATGTAGATGATATGGGTTCCACTCCACCGATGACAACCAACAGTAGTGTTCTCATCTACATACTGCTGCGCCCCTTGCTGAAAGTACAGCTGTGCGATTTCCTGAAATCATTCGTCTTGATCAAGTTCGTTCCACATCATCGAAAGCCCAACTCGCCTCTATGATCATCAACAAGCCTTGCATACTCAAGCAGAAGTCTAAACATCCAAGCCTGCAGATCAACCCGTCTAAGAGATTTAGCAGCCCAATCACGCGACTCTTCCGCAATTTCCTGCGCCAGCCGCTGTCCCCCCTCGTCCTCCGTTACGAACCGTACTATCTCGAGCCAATCACTACCATTCAGACCTAATGGTATGTAGTGAACCCATGGCCTGATGCGATCTTCATGCCACTCCCTGTACAGTGCCTGTTTCAAAGTGAGACTGCGGCTTTGAAGGAACGTGTAGAAGCGGCCACTGAAGGCATTCCCGTCGATGTCAAGAAGGAGTTTGTGCTGCCAGTTTTGGTCGTAGGGGTCTTGAGGTCGCACGTCGAAATAACGGGACTGATCAGCGCAGTCGGTGTCTGAGCATTGGCCGATGGAGGAGAAGTGGACGTCGAATAGCGAGTGGTATTCTTGACTATCGACGGGCAGTACTGCCCAGTCATTGGTGTCGGTCTGGTGGTATATTAAGCCAGTCCCAGGCTTCTCGGTGGCCTCCACGAAACGTTGTCGTGATTGGTTGCGCCATGTGCCACCGGAAGAGTATCCGCTTGTGGTGCTTCCACGCCAGTAGAGGACATTATGTTTTTCATGCCATTCAATGTCCTTGGATGAGTCGTAAGTCACTTTTTCTGCGAGATACCATGGTGCTGGGAAGAGAATGTCGTGGAGGGAAGATATTTTGCTGGGTGAAAAAATTGGTATCGGGTTGTGAGTGGTGTCCCAGGCATTGGGCTTGTTGAAGAAGCCATGAATGTCTTTGAAGGAAGGAGAGAGGCAGACGTCAGTGAAGGCAGTCCGATTCGAGACGAATCTTAGGACATCTGTGAATGCATCTTGTACGTCAGCAACGTTGGTGCCATCGAGCGTGAGAAGCCGGGCAGGACTATCTGGAGGACAAGATAATGTGGCCACGGGCCACGTGAAATAGTGAGCATAGTCCATAAAAGGGGTATAGCTCTGTGGTTTGATGTGGCTATCGTTAAGCTCAACTGGCGCTGGAGACCAAGTATCACGTGTTGAAACATGAGCGTTGTGGTTGAGGCGGGAATGCTCGAGTAACTGTGCCAACTGATCATAAGGAATAATCACGCGCGGTTCGTCATGCATATTGAATGCTAAATCCATGTCTGGTAGAAGGTAAGCAAACGGATCGATAGCGCTTTTGATGGCATTCCGTCTCCATTCAGCACCTCTATCAAGAGCACCACCCTCGACCGATTTGACGTGACCTCCACGAATAAACACTCCGATAAGGAAATCCTCGGCACCCAGGGCGGCGGAGACACTGCT
>Ga0181469_100644_pt1 | contig 13339 bp, 9 predicted proteins | sample InSIn2SAF170_2_FD_119081 | JGI IMG/M metagenome (GOLD analysis project Ga0181469, IMG submission 119081) | Clean room microbial communities from NASA Spacecraft Assembly Facility at Jet Propulsion Laboratory, Pasadena, California, USA -... ... | reverse complement strand
CAGAAAGTGCTTGCCAAAGTGTTGTCTATGGCGGAAACTTACTGTTTCCTTAGGTGTGTGAGTATATACTCTACCTTCTTCCTCCATAAAAATACTAATAAGCGTATAGCGTTCTTATAAAAGTTTCGAAATACGAAAATTTTATGGCTCATTGAGTTATGCGAAAGTCGCGAGTTCGACTCTCGCCAGGTCTAGCAGTATTCTTTTTTGGTTCATAATAGTGCTGTATCTATAGCTATAAAAATAATATTCTCCTATTATACTCAATACTGATATAAGATCACCTATATACTGCAGTCAAGAGTAAAATATCACTACGTATCCATCCTGTCCTGTTATACCTATAAGTATCACCATAGCATTTGCGGGTTTCCAGCCTTACAGTATTATGACCGATGGCGTTACGGAAGGCAACGCTGTTTTATGCTCCTAAATGGCTTTTAAGAACAGCCTAAGACCATACGTCAGCATGACTACTAACCTGATATCTTTGTATAATGGGTAATGCACGAGACACGTCAGACTAAAATTATGGAAGAACAGCAATACACCCAAAGTCTTGGTTTTTGTATTATCAATTTGAGTGGTTAAAGCAAATCTTATTCAAGTAATTGGTTGTCTGTACGCCTCCACGCCCAGGACGCAACCGAACATGGTCCTAGTATGGCGACAACCATATTGAATGTGTTCCCCACAAGCTGCGGACGTTTCGAAGCACCAGAGTCAGTGGCGCAGTATGCCTAGTGGTTGTGGTGATTCCCAAGTACTGGCCGACGACCAAGCTCTTGTTGCAGTGTTGGTGGCAATAGCACGTACTATATGTCCTCCCCCCATTTCGTACGGCGGCGTCCAACTCCCGTTCCAAGTTCTTGACTGGACGTCGAGGAACGACGTGTCGTTGCCTTGAAATGATTGTGAGAAAATGTGCTTCCCATAGGTTGGAAGGCGTCTTGATTCAGCGCATAGTGGAATGCAACAAATTTCCAATATCGAGAATTCATGTCAAACCGCGGTGTGTTTGTATTTGAGATACAGTCCTGTTCCGTCTTATCTTGACCAAGCACAGCTAGGTCTTGTTCTTCGCGACGACACACCTCTTTCTTGGCAACCTGAGCACGTGTCAAAGTAACAAGTTCTGCGTGATGATTGAGTGGAGTTGTCGTTTCATCCTCTTCATCTTCGAGATATGCTTCGTGAATCCGAAATGGATTCTCGAGGCTTGGTTCATTACTGTTGTCGTCGTTGTCGTCATTGCCCTCTGGATTACGCTCATCTTCGGCTTGATTGGGCTCTGTAGTAGACAGCGTGTTCGTGTTGGTGACCTGCTTTCCGGACCGGTTGGTTGTTGAGCAGTGTCGGTTGGCTGTTGAGTAGCACCGCTTGGCACGCTAGCTATGCCAATATCGCTGTATCGGGTGCGACGCGCTTCGAGGGTGGTCCAGAGATTTTTTCGCCCGACCGCTTCCGAAGGTACGTTGGACTTTCCAGACGCGAGACCGAACAAGGAATGAATAGAGGTGGTGGTGGAGGGAGACAGGCTGTGTCTGGCATACCCGACTGCTTCGTAGGTCGATAGGATTCGGTTGGCATTCCTTTATCCTTAATTTGCTCCAATTTGCTGCGCTGAGTAGTTGCTGTGGCATAAAGTTTGCATTGCCACATAGCATTGTATGCACCATTCCGTAAAAAATCTTTCTTGTAAAGTACGCCATGTCGGTCGTCGAGATTGGCTCTGGTGACGTTGTAGATAAAGTAAGCTTCATGGTCAACGGATGTCCAATCAGACCTGTTACCATAACGATCACTGTGTCTGCGTCGACCGTCAGCCTCACCAAAATCGATAGCCTCTAAGATACCCGGGAGATCTTCGTCGGTCGCTTGCTGCTTCTGTTCGATTGCAGGCTTCAGGTGATCGTAATAGTACTCGCCCCAGTATTGCAGCCATAGGTCACTCTTGCTCCAGGCTTGGAAATCTTGTACACTGCTAAACTTGAGACCTTCGACTAGGTCATGGAGCTTGTTGTGGAATTGAGGGAATGGCCCCCTCGCGTCAAGATCTCGTATTGAGTACACGAGTGGTCTGGCCATGCGCTCTGCCGGGGGGAGTTCAAACTCGGCTGCTGCCCGGCCAGCCATGGTGAGAACAGGATGAAGGTGTGACCTTCAGGAAAGACCAGAGAGCAGGGAGATCGGTCAGTAATACAAAGTGAAGATCAAAAGAGAAGGCAGATCGGTCAGTAGTAGAAGGTGTTCTGGGTGCCAGATAACTCGATCGAAAGGGCGCATTGGACCTGTTTAAGTACTGGGAAATGTCAAATGTCACGCCCTTACCTTGCTATCACCCCAAAGTGATAGGCTATCATTCTTTCTCAACCGACTGCTCTTGACTGTTCGTTCATCCTTAAGTGAGAGTGTTCATTCGTTTCATCTGAGAGCGCAGCGTGGCAAAAACTGATATTGCTACCTCACCTTGTCATCACTCAAAAGTGAGGTATCCCTCCCTACCTGCATACATTGCAATGCTGGGAATGCAGTAAAATCGAAGAGATGAAGAGACTGTGTCTGCCGGACACGAGAGGCTTATACTGCATAGATGCAAGGTCGTACAGTTCATCTGGGAAGAAGCTGCGGTGGAGTATACACGACTGGTGTAGCAAAATACAAACTAAGGAGAGTGAGTTTTGTACACGGTAAATCGTCGGGATAAGCTATAACCCTTCACCACCAGCTCGAGCAACAACATGACCGTACTGCAGTGAATACTATGCTGTTCTGACTTCTGCGACTTGCATCATCTTTCGCAACTCATTCACAAAAGCGGCCAACCTACTACCACTATGATTGTTAATACACACACATGTACCTGCTTGACAACGATACACTGAGAGCTTTAGCCTATCTACCGCCCTCAAGTGAGGCTTATCTAATATTGTGGCAGTTGACTATAGACTTAATTTCCTTCTGGACCACGTACATACGTACTTATTTGACAGGACCTCACACGTTCTCAACCGTCCTTGTGTCACCATATCCAATACCTGATTCGTCCGAAAGTAGCCCACCTCCTTGAAAAATAGACACCTTGCCAACCAAAACACCAGCGTCGCTCGACTCTCCTTTTCGTGTCGCAGTGTCGGATGGTGCTCATGCACGAGCCTGAGAGTTATGCGGACCGAGACATCGGGTGAATAGAGTTGTGATGCATGCCAAGCGCAAGTCGTCAGTCGAAATATCGAGTATGTTTTCTTGTGTCTCCATGGATCGACATTCATTACCAACTAGTCAATATCTCACACTCCAATGATGCGCCCAAAACCCCTTTCCATAGCTCACGAGTATCTCCTGGCCAGCTTTGATACCGTCTTTTCGTTTACCGCTTCTGCCCGCTGGTAGCACAAAGATCGCAACTCCGCGCATGCCTGTTTTCGTTTTTCGTCTTCGCTTGGTCTTGACCATTTGCTGCGCGTCACTCGACTTCGCAGTGTCTTCATGACTATTTAGGTCGAGTTGATCGATAGTCTGTTCGAGCTTCGATGTGTTTTTGAAGCGGTCAGTTCCCAATCTAGTCCTGCCCTCGTCTGCACCCGCCTTAGTACTGTTCTCTTCAACAGCCCACTCGAACCACACATCCCGGAATTCTGCATTGGGAATTGCCATGTCGGCACTCTTTGAATTCCACTGGTTTTGCTCTGCTTGTACGACACTCTCTCGATCAGCATCGCCTTCCCAGGTTTTCGCCGCTCTCTTCTTTCGCCTATCCCAGTCTTTCTTTGCATTCAAATCGACGGCCAGATCGACAAAGGCAGGAACTCCGCGGTAGTCATTACAGAATCTCGCTTCGTTGCCCATAACTGCCGCGTCGACTGCGAGCTCAATATCATCCTCTCGAACCAGGTTCAAGTCATAGTCTGATTTGTCCCAAGATCCGATCAGCTGGGTTGGTGCGTTCGCTATTAGGCCCGACTTGCTCTCGTCTGTGTGTTCCACGAAACTGTTGTGGCGAGCTTGCCGATCTCGAGTCGTGTCATCGTGATTTTGGGTCGGAGATGGCGTTGTTGCTATCCCTGCTTGTCGTTGTGCTTCATTCTGCTCAGACGCAGTACTTGAATGAATGTAGCCAATGTATGGCACTACGAATTCTCCTGGTACTAGGTTCCGTGCTGCGAACAGACCGTATTGGTTGTGTGCTGGGTGTTTCTCGTCGTCAATCAGTTTGATACCAATCCTACTTGCCGTATCTACTACTGGTAATCTGATCGTGGGGATGGTGTCTTTTGCTTGATTTGTATTATCTGTGCTGGAAATAGAAGTAGTGTGACACTCATGGGTAATGGGTTTGCGATGTAGCCATTTCCTCTGCTGCTCTGTTAGATGTTGTGAAACTAATGGATGGTTCAAGTAATGAATAGCTGGTGGCCATTGGGACGAAAGTTGTATAAAAATGGAAGTTGAGTTTCGGAGGAGTTCAGAGTGACCATTGTCTTTCGGCGTGCCAGATTGTTCTTTCTCAGGTTGCTCTTTCCTGAATTCATTCTGGTTGATATGCAGTAATCTATCTTTACGCACTCTAGCTGACGGCATAATGCCACAATCTGATATTGCACAAACAGTATTTGAGCAGAGGCACAAACCAGAGCTTGGCACAGATTTAGGCATGTGCGGAGGACTCCGGCAATCACTATCACTGCGTTATGGAAGGGACTTGGGATGGTCTACACAACACAATGAATAGAAGGAGCGACTCAGATGTCTAAGTTCGTACATCGAAGAATTTGACCATTGTGTCACCAGTATGATATCGCTCGCATGGAAAGAAGCAAAATCACCACCATAGAGCGCCATTCACCATCTAGACACCCAAATACCTAGGTACTCCTTCGCTTTTTCCGTAGGCATTCCTTCATCAGTAGCTCACGTTTGCTTGGTCGCCTGTGCTGCTCGCTTCTTATCCTTTATACTCTTCCACCTCATAACCCAACACGCGCACGGAAATAAGAGCGTCCCTATCGCCACCCATGCAAGCAATATTCCAAAATTCAATCCCAAATGACTCTTCGTCCCAAACACCAACGTTTTACTTCCTTCTACAATTTGCCGTAGAGGCCACGCATAACCCCATCGATAAAAACCACTCGCTAATTCCAGTGCATAAAATCCAGTACTAACGTTCGTTATCACCCACCAAATCAGGAATAACGCAGAGAATGGTAGGGGTGAGAGTGCGGACAGGAACATTGCCATGTTCTCACAAGTCAAACCCAACGCTGCCATACCGATGAAGTTCAGGAGCCAGTAGATAAGGAAGGTGGCGTGTCCGGCATAGTTGGCATTGAGAACTTCCTCACCTGGCGGCCAGTGGCCGGCAATGGCGATGTCTGGTGGTGGAAGATTTGAGAAAGGGATTCCGAAGGCGAGCGAGACCAGACTGTAGGCTAATGAGAGGAAGAAGTAGGCTATTATTGTGGCGCACCAGCGGTATATGATGAGTTGAGCAAATTTGAGTGGTGGATGTGGTGCGGCAGGGTTTGGGAGGACAAACTTCATATGCGTTGGGATGAAGAAAGTGAAGCTGAAGAAGGCGATGATGATCAAGTAAATCAACCCAATTGTGATGGTCGGAATGGCGACGGGTGGATCGAAGGGTCGTAAGTCGAGCATGCTGAACGAAATACCTGGGCTGACGGCTTGTGGTGCCTGAGAATAGGTTGCAGCATCTAGTGATGAGTTGGTCATCACACTTTGTGACCAAGCGCTGGCGAAGGCAGTCGTTATGTCATATCTGAGACGAGTAAGAACGGGATAGATGTAGAAGTTGTATGATTCGATGTCGCGGGCTTGGTTGTAGACAATCAGGCCAGCTCCTCGTGGATCGTATGACGTGTTGCCCTGTTGTACAGCTTGTCGGAGAAGTGCCGTAGCATTAGCATTAATGATGATGGCTGCCCAGTACTCTTCGTTGAATACGGCCAGCCTGACTCGCATCGGATCGTTGTCGAACTGGGCTGGATCCAAGAATTGATAGCCAAGATGGTCCGGCACAGAAGATATTTCCTCTTCCACAGCTGCCCGTACAAATGGTCCGACGATTGGTGTATCCGCCTCGTACGGTGGCAGTCCTTCGAAACTTACAACAGCAACTGTGGCATGATGCATATTTTCCTTGACGTTGAGTAACACGCCCCAGTATATCGACAAGATGCCCATGATAGCAATACATAGAATGAATAATGTTCCGGTATATCTTCGAGCAACATTCTTTCGAGTCTTAGCGAGGCCTTTATGCCAGAATCCAACAGCGGCTGGTGGTGATGGCTTTGCCATTTCTTCGTCCATTTCGACGGGGTGGGCTAGTGGGACCTCGCTGGAACGTCTAGGTTGTTTCATCGTCTGAAAGTTAACATCTTTATGTAGTCCAGGTAGATACTGCCTCAAGAAGAGGTCGTCGACAGGTCGAGTTGTTACAGGGCTGAGCTCAAGAAAATCGAAGTCTTTGTCGTATGAGATTGGCGTGGTTGGTCTTGTTGGGGAGTCATCTCCGACGATTGTTGAACTGGTATGCCGACTCTGGCTTTCATTACGTGATTCGTCCTGCCACATAACGAAGATTGCACTGTTAGCTAGAGAGTAAGCTTTGAATAATGTCGGAATGAAGCATGATTGAAAGAAGAAGTAAAGCACCAGATACGTCCCCTACCGGTAAAGGATTCACCGACATACCAGCCGACAAGCCCTAACTGCCTTCGGTATGACGGGGTTATGGTAAAGCAGGCCGATCTTGACTATTACTGGAGGTGAGTCGTCGTTCCGCTCTTGGCTATGACGATTCACGATAATGGAAGAGGAAATGGCTGAGGGACTGGTCTGGGGTACTCCATACGGTATCATCATGTATTTTATGGGTTCGGGGCAGCTGTTGATCCAGCCCCTTGAGCGACCTTGAGTGGACTGCCAAAGATAGTTTCCACACTGTCATTCAACCAAGACGTTCATGGTAGTAGCTGGAACATGAGGCTGGCTAGCAACTGCCTGATCAATACCATGTATCACCGGTGGACTCAAAGATATTGTGTGCACGTGGCTTTTGTTGACTTCCATGACGGGGTGATGCTCTTGATACGACGCAGAAGGCGCTCGTGTTACTGTACGTACAGCTATTAGGGACGTTGAGGTAATACTCGACCAATACACGCCGGCATATTGATGATGTGTCTGTACAACGGACCAGGAGTGTTGTAGGCCAAGTTGTAATTAATAGCATCGGACAATGGAATCATCGTGCATTTAGATATCTGGTGTTACGGACCAGCTAAACTCTATTGGGGTTAGTGTAAAGAAGATCGCAATTGTTGACTGGACGCCTTTACCGCATTTGTCGGCAGATATGATGGACGACTCTCCGACTGATCCTTCCACACGAAAAGACTGCATGCAAACATTCCAATATATGCTGATTACGATTGCCGGGATATTGGCATTGCACAAGTGATGGACAGCCAATGGAACGGATATCCATAAAGAATTTGGACATTGGTAAGTGGCTGACTCAAGCGCACAGCCAAATACTCGCTCTCGCTGTCCACTGAGGAGAGCTGAAAGACGATGATTCTTAAGCCAGACTTGGCAACGGCTTCACAAGCCCAAGGTGTGCCTACTGCATCCTGACCCGCCATTGACGAGCAAAGAAAAGAAAATCTCTGCATGTGCAGGCAGCCACCAGAACTGCCCTGGTAATCATATATTTAGCATCCGGTGCCCTTCACAGTGTGGAAAATGCTGCAGTGAGCGCGGACTGACACTTACAGTACTGTACGGTCACAATCCAGCCCAGCTAGTTTTTGCGACAAAATCAATGTCCTGGCCAGAGGCCTTCGCAGTCTTTCCCCCCACCGCGCGTTTCTTGACCTGTGTTCCTGTAGATGGTTTGACAAGGCCCAGCATCCTCAATTCGGCAAGAGCTCTGTAGAATTGGGTCATAGCGACGAGTATCCCTGCATCAGGCGCTGTTTGTTCCTCGACACCATTTACAGGCAGCACTGATGTTGTTGGTTGGAAACGTGATTGGAAGGCGTCGAAGAGATCCCTAACATTGATGGTTGTGGGTGCTTCCTGCATAAGTGTAAATAGGATCGATGCAGGCGGTAAGTGTGCATCCCCTCGCTCGTGGCCTCTTTGGCTGTCACCTCCATCGCTAGTGGCTTTGCGACCTTCAGTGCAACACTCACATCCCAGATAGTCTCCGGGTTTGAGTAATGCTCTTTCGATGGCTACACGAGGATTTGATTCAAAGTTCTGTTTGAATCGTATGGTGCTGGAAGAGATGATATATGCTTCATGGAGGAACAGGCAAGTGATATCGAGAGAGGATGCTTGCAATTTTTGTCTCAATGTCTCAATGAACGATGCATTTGATGGTCTGCTGGTGTGTTGTAATTTCTGACTAGCCCTTCCCAACTTCTTACCTGATCCAGATCCTTTTGATGTGTTATTATTATGCCCGTCCGATCGTTCTGTGACACCATCGGTTGTATTCTGGTCATGGTTGGTTAGGTCGTCGATTAAGGTGGTTAAAGCGAGAATATCGCAAGTTCGAGATTGTAAGCGCTCGCAAGCTGCCAGTAGCTGAGACGCAGATAGATTATTAATGCATGTCTCAACTACAAAGTATGAAGCAGAGTCCGTGAAGTCCGCCATGGATTGATATAGCTCAGCCGTGACCTCGAATTTTGTTCTCCGTAATTTTTGGTCAACTTTCGAAAGGCACTCGTACAGATCTGACCAAGCTTCAATGATCCGAACGACTTGAGCATATGCGATTTGTCCCTCTGCGATGCTCTGCTTCGCTTCTTCTAACAGGTCATCATCGTTCTCAAGCAGACGACGTACTCTTTCAGTGGACGTCTTAGTCTGCTCTTCCAACAATTCTTCGCAGTGCGTCCCAAAAGACTCAGTACACCGGATCGCTCGAGCAAGCTGTCGATTGTTGAGGACTGTATCTTGCCCCACCAGCAGTGAGAGCGGGTTTGCAAAGAAATGCGACATGTACAGATACTCCAGTGCACTCCTGAGAGCTCGAACAGCTGTCCCTTGTCCTTGACTTATTTCGTGTAGATGATTCACCACACTGGGTCCGAGGAAAATGTGTGAGGCACCATTGCCGGTAGTTTGTGCACATGCTAACAAAGTATCAGGAAGGTCGTTCGATGGCAGGAAATCAAATATCCGTGCGTCCAAAAGTTTAAGACATGACTTTGATAGGCGATATTCCAATAATTGTGCGGTGCTTGTAACGCCTAGTAAGAGAGTAAATGGTATACGGTCTTGCCAACTTCTCAAGCTGATAATCAGATCGTTCAATAACGATCCATCATACGTCTCAACGTCTGAAAGACAGACAACAACGTGTCTGAGAGAATTTACTTGCACAAATTGTTCCAGTAGTTCCAAATCAAAGTTCAGTGGGAATAGTCGTTTGTGCTTCGAGAGATGCTCCTCATACGCGGCCAGATCTGAGTACTCAACGATAGCAGCTCTTATAATTGCTTTCAGTGAACTTTGTAGACTGGAGCACTGTCGGCTTTGGAGGACTAGAACAACGTTCGGATTGCGTAGCCCCTGCCTCAAGTGCTGAATCACCGCATCATAGTTAGTACCTTCGACACCGGACAGCAATAAAGCTGCTTGGAGACGATCGTCGGGTGTCGACAAATTTGATGCACCAACGAAGTTTGTCAATTGATTTAGCTTGTCGCTATCGAGGCCACTGGTCACTGCATCAAGCTGGTTCCGTTTCTGCTGCCAGAACTCGTGAAACTGCTTCTGCCTTTGCTTGACTGAGGATGCTGGCTCATCGACGTTGGAAAGTCTAGGGAACCTAGGGCTGTAGCCATCGCCATTGGTGAGCTTCCTTTTCTTCCTTGGCTGACTCTTTGTCTCTTGATGTGATGATCGGAAGATGTAGCACGCCTGTAAAAACCTTTATCAGCATGCTTTTAAAGATAATACTCAGTGTGACATACTCGGTACGTGATATCTGCCAGAGGTTCGTCCCAGGTGTGTTCATCTCCATCAACATCCTCCATTGTCTCCGTGTATTTAGTAAATGTATAAAATGGAAGGAGATACGCGTCGGAACGCGTAGATGGGAAAGGAGAAACCCCGAAGATTATGCGGCTGTGCAACAAATTTATGGGTAGGACGCTGTTCAATCTCACGGCAATTTCGATTGCTTCATCACCCTCTCTATCTTCTGCATCGCTATACTTATGCAAGGTGTATGCCGCTTTTCTCGAAGATGGCACCAGCAGTTTTGTCATTCACCCAGTTTTGCGCCTCATCGACAATGTCTTCAGGGCTTGATGCCCATTCGAGAATACCGGCAGGCTGCCCGTAAAGTACGCAGACCATCTACTATATCGTTGGAACCACAGTCAATTTCTCCCGATCACTTCGCACCTTCTGAGTTGCTCGGGAACATCAGAGATGATTTGGTCGTTCGAGAATTCGAACAGCATGGATCCGACAAGTCCTCCCGAATTCAGATCGAACCAGATAAGGAGTTGAAGGATGAGACTGCTGAGGTTTGGCGAGAATTGCAAGAAGTAGATCGTCAGTTGGCTGTTCTTCGTCAGGGCCCATTCGGACCACATAGCGAATTTATGCAAGAATTGCCTGCGAAGCAAAGAGAGGAGGTTCTCAAAGCACTCGCTGAGGAGGGTATTAATCCTCAAGATGAGCAGGATACACTAGATCTGGCAGAAATTGATCGGCTAATGGAGGAAGATGAAGAAGATACGGAGGCATCACAAGAGCTGGTACTCAACCTACAAACACCCAGAGCACACCAGGCACTCGTGAGCCATTTCAACAAAGCTTTGTCTCAAGCGCAAGCTGGGAAAGGAGATGTGATGAAAAGCCTAACTCTGTGGAAATGGTATCTGCGGTGCCAGCAAAAGATACCTGCCTTCTCGAAAGTCATATCTGAGCCGGTCTGGAATTTTCTGTGGCAATCGCAAAGTGACCTGAAGGTGCGGCAGAGCCATCTTGTGATGCTCGGACGAGATATGCAGGCGGCTGGCAGGTCCTTGCGCAACGAACAGTGTCTCGATTACATTCAAGCTCTACAAGTGGGCGGAGATAGTGCAGCAGCAGTGATCGTATGGGAAGATTTGAGAAGTAAGAGCATGAGCAATATGTCTGCAGAATGGATTACGAACTTCTATTCGACAGGAATTCAGCTGTATTCGTCAATCAATCGACCGTCAAAGGCCCAGAATATTGCCTTCGGTGCTCTCGATAAAGGTGCAGACCCTAAAATCTTGATGCATGTCGTCTTGAGTTGGGCTCAAGCACAATCACCTGCAAAGGCTTGGTCAGTTTACCTCAAGATGCGTACATTGCTTGGAGCAGAAATGCCAGCAGAACTCTACGAGCAAGTCAGTGATGCATTGCTTGACAACAACCACAACGAGATGGCCCTTGCGGTGTTCAAAGATATGGTTGCTAGAGTTCGAGGTTCGGGCGAGAATACCCTAGAGAGCTACCACAAAGCTCTTAACAATACAGATCTTGCTGGTGCTCCAGAAGATGTCGAGAAGGCTATCCATCAAGTATCATTGACCATGCTTCTAGCATTACCGAAGCAATATCAGAACAAATACTTCTTCGCATCATGGATCAAGAAACTCCTAGGCCAGCAAAGAACTGAAGCCGCGTCAATGGTGGTAGATCTGATGTATGAACGAGGCATCAAACCAGATCCAACGCATCTCAATGGCATAATCGGCGCCTGGCTTCGCGATCAAAGTCCTCACTCACGTGAAAAAGCAGAAAAGCTTGCATGGGAAATGATACAAGCTCGCATCAATCAAGTCAAGGAACGCACGCACAATACAAGCAACAAATCGTTCGAAAATGTCTTTCGCAAGGTTATGCCTCAAATTGAATCCAACAATGTTCACCTACCCCCAATTTACCTCACCCGCCCTACACCAGCTGCGAATACTGAAACGTTCTCCCTACTTTTCGACCACGCTGAACAACGTCACCGCTGGTCCGATTTTCAACGTCTCACAAGCATCATGATCGGTCCTGCCGCACTAAAGCCAAACAACTTCGTCACCAACAAATGGCTCGCTGCCGAACTCCACAATCGTTCATACAACCGTTTCTGGGCACTCTTTAATGGTCTCGAGCATCAAATCACACCCAACCTAGAGACGTATGCCCTGGCATGGCGAGCAGTTGTCGCCCAACAAGGAATCTACTCTGGCAAATCACCTACTACTTTCCGCCAGTTGTTCTCCAGCATGATGATATGGCAAACTAACCTCCGGTCTCAAGCACGACGGGCAGCAAGGGAGGATTTTGAAGATGATTTCTATACAGAGGTCATCCGCAGTTTTTGCTATGGCCTTGATTTGCCCGGCACGATCTGTGCAATGCAGGGAATGTATACCGCTTTCAAGGCTACGCCAAACGATACGGTCGTGCAACTAATCACGGGACAAGTGGCACGAATGCTGCATAGACCAGATGGCAAACGGCCTATAGCTGGAGGCCGACGACGCGCTAATGCACGGCTTGCGGTTGATCAGACGGTGCTGAAAGATATAGCTGATATTGTCGATACTCTCGAGGCGAAACACAAGATCGACCTGGTTGAGGGCGGACGTGCGGAGCCACAAGATCTTGAGGACCCGGAAAGTCAAATGGCTAAGAAGATGAGGTTGGATGTTATGACTGAATTCTTGGCGCTAATGATGCAAAGGACGAAGAAAGAGGTTGATAACCCAGCAAAGACGCTAAGAGACGTGGCCAAAATAATGTGTGTTGATGTTGGGCATGTTGATATGGAGGCAGGTTTGTCATAACGCTTGGACCGCGGATGGTTCTAAGTTCTCGCTTAATTGCATGCTGAACAGCAATCATAATTGTACATTATTTTTCGATGAGGTCCTCCCCAATACTCTCCTTTCTGAATGTAAATGCTAGTGGAAAGGAAATGCCGCTAAAGCCGTCGTACTGTCATCTTCGAACTATCTCTTGCCCTTCTTCTTTTTTCCTTTCCCCTCTCCGCTGCCCGTATTTAGACCGCTACCCGTACTGGGGGCCACCTCAGTTGCTGGCGTCTCAACCATAACAGCGTCCTCATCACTACTGACTGTAGGTGGCGCAGCCTTTGACGTTGTCTCCGAAGTTGCCTGTACTGTTGTTCTCTTCAGCTCAGTAGCTTTCTCCTCAACCTGCTTCGTCAAATCAAGCTCCCCTTCTAACTCGGCTCGTGCTCTCTGTCTCTTTTCCTCCCACAGCCTCTTCTCCTCTGCCAGGGTCTTGCGTTTAC
>Ga0181469_100643_pt1 | contig 13341 bp, 15 predicted proteins | sample InSIn2SAF170_2_FD_119081 | JGI IMG/M metagenome (GOLD analysis project Ga0181469, IMG submission 119081) | Clean room microbial communities from NASA Spacecraft Assembly Facility at Jet Propulsion Laboratory, Pasadena, California, USA -... ... | reverse complement strand
AGGTCAGTGTATAGTGTACCAAGCTGTGAATAAAAGCTTCTTGGACAAATAGCTGATGAGATTAGATCTCACTTCCCTTCTTGTAGTATTGAACGCAATCTTCTTCAAGCAAACGTCCACATCTTCTCCCAAATTGTACAGCATGTTAACAGCACCATCAACGTCTCCCATACATACAGCTTGATACACTATACACTGACCTAGCGTTCTATATCCTTGAAAAACTGAATTATTCAGCAAAAGAGCCACAGTTTCGCTTTGAAATGCTCCTCGCTCCTTCCTGTACTGTAGGAAGCTCATTGCAAGTGATATATTTCCGCAAAGCAAAGAATCTCTAATTACTTCAATATCATCCATAGTTTCCCATTGTTCATGATGTGCTCCAAATGATAAAGGAATTGTATCCATTTCTGCTTCTAGTGGTGATCTTTGTGACAGATTTGCTGCTTGTTTCATTTTTTCTGTAAAAGTCATTTGTCTTTCTGCCGTTTTATGGGAATTATTGTGAGCGATTTGTGGAGAATTTTCGGGAGTTTCTTTGACAGCAAAGAGCAAGCGTGGTTTGTAGGCAGTGCTCTGGTTTTCAGTTCCTTTCAAAAGATCTTGTATTTGTTGTTTTGATTTAGGTGTCAGCAGAAAGCTTATAGATTTCTTGACCTAACACCCCTGTCAACACGTATGAAGATATTGAATGCGTACTCCTTGCTTTTTCGGTGTTTCTACCTTCGCAGTATTATCCATTACTCTCGTTTGGTACTTCCTCAACACCTCAAGTAAGTTTGCATAAACATACAGCTCATTCACACTTTCAGTATTTGTCGAAGGATCTTTGAGTATCCATTCATTATAAGAAGGAACAAGAGAATTTGGCTGTGCCATCTCTGTTTCCACCAGTAAGACCTTTTCTTTGATGATGTCAGTCAGGAAGTTCATCCCTACGAATATCAGTGTTGTTCCACTATTTTATAAATCAACCTATTTGGATTAAACGTTCGAGAAATCCTTCTTCCTGAGGAGTTGATGTACAGGTATTTATATACTCAATCAGCAACTGGGAGCCAACAGCTTGTTGACCTTTATCGAGATGGCGTAAAGCAGGTTCGATGACATCGATTTGCCTATATCTAAAATGCGTTACTGACTATTGTTAGCTTGATGAGGTACCGTAAACCAAGCTCTAAAGCATGAAGTCGTAACATTCTTCTGTCCCACTCATTTAATGCACATAGATTATCTGCTATTGTGCTGCTCTCAAACATTATCAAATTGTTGAGCAGTTTAGTCTGGGAAAGATTTCGTCCCACCAATAGTACATGCAGTCCGTCAGAATCAATGTAGTACCAAGACTTATCGTCTAAGAACAGCAGTAAACTTGGTTTGTTAAACTTGAATAGAATGGGGGTTCCCTTGCAATTTGTTAGCCTAAACCTAATAAACTACATACGGATTTTCTGTCGTAAATACAAATCTTGTTTGTAACATTTGCCAAATATGCGATGATTGTCAATGGATTCATAATTAGACGTGTTAGCTCCGCAGGGTGAGGTAACGACGGAGGCAGAAGAAGGGTGCCTCTACTTATTTTTCTTGTAACTTCCTCGTCAGTAGACAAAAGTCCAGTGGGAAGCATGGATGACATCTGATCATCAAGACTGCATTCTGCTTCTTCGTCTGTTGAATCTACACGTTTCACAATATCTGGAGAGAATATTGATACCGAACCTGGAGTATTGATGAGAGATCCTGTTTCGTGTCTTGGGGTTGCAATAGAATGCACATTAAAGCCGTTCAGCACATATGGGTCATTCTTCCAAAGTTTAGCTGGTAATATAAGCAGGCATAATTAAATACATTACCTGGATGAACCCATGGTTGCACACTTATTGGTGGAAACGATGCAGAAGCTAATTGGTCTCTACTAGACACTGTGGCTGCTTCATACCAGTGAAGTATTCCAACCATTTTGTCTTTCAAACAATTTCTAATTGTTTTGTCAAAAAGATCATCTCTCCAGTCTTTATGGCTTCCTAATTCCCCACGAGGGCCATACGGATCAATGCCACGAGTATTCTGTGATAACGGTGAAAAATCTTGCCCCAATTGCGATTCTCTTGAAGTGGAATGCGGGATACGTCTTGCTTGTGAAACAAAATATGGAAACATCTATCCAAGGATTAGCATAAAATATCGTAGGAGTGAAAGATACATGAAAGTAGTCATCTAGGTCTATAATTATTAAGCAACCTGTTGAGTCTGATGCTGTTAAGTACAATGCATCTGCCGAAACACTTGTTTGATGTTAATCATAAATCTTTCTACACCAAATGTGAGGGTACCTCAGTGCGGTGAAAGATAACAACTTGTCTGTATCCGAAGAAGGAGAATGTGTAGCCTCCAGGATAGACACTTTATCTCCATCAAATTCAAGTGTCTTCTCATATGATATGGATTGTTGATAAGCTGTCCAATAGTAGACTACGTTGACCATAGCTTTTCTTGATCCACTAACACTCCAAATGTCCAAATAGTTAACTATTTGAAATTCTAATTCTTAAGATACGAACAACCCCAGTTGTTTCCAAAGCAAATATGTGCTCCCCAGCCATTGTTACATCCACAAATGAACCAGAGAATGATAATAAATTATTTTCTGGTAGTTCAGATCTTTGAAAAGTTAGCGAAGTTGTTATTTACATTAGGATACAAGGAAAAGCTGCGCACAAAGCGTAAAGATGTAGCCTCTGTCTTGAATATCATGATTGTATATTCCTCGCGTTGCGGGTTTGATGGTAAAGGATATGAAAGTAATATAACAAGCTTATCTTGCTGCAAAGGACCAAGAAACCGAAGCGTATAAGGTTCAGGTACTAAATGACAATTAGTATAGTTTAATTCCGTGGGTTACCAATGGGGTTGGTTAAAAACTCAAAAAGGCTTGACAACATAAACTTATGTGCAATAATTTCGCTGTCTTCCATATCAGATTTGATTGGCAAGGCAGTAGCCGCATTTTCTGTGTCTACTGTAATTCCATTTTCGGAACTTCTAGTGAACTTCACTTTTGCAGTCCCATTGTTGATCCACTGTATTGGTAGTGTAATATAGTAAAAGGTTATATAGTTATCCTGTTGGGTAGCAAGCACTGATAGAGAAGGAGATGGCATTAGCCATTCCCACCTAACAATCAATAAGATGAATACAATTTGAATTCGTACTGCTTGACATCGTGTATTTGAAACCCTGTAAGAAATCTTTCTGTTGATGGCTTTGTGTTCCTTGACCAAATGTTACCACTGTTTACTTTCACGTGAAGGAGTGACACCACCGATTTCTAATGAAAAGCCTATACAGCCTGTTTTCAATAGAAATCAGTGTCACTCAAAACTACCTGAGAACTTTCAACGAAATTCAACAGAGCCACTGACTGATCTAACATCTGCACTTCCACTTGTGCATACATGAGACATCTCACATTCAAAAATCTCTGATGTTTCCCCAGTATGGTATATATATATGCCTGTATGTTGTCCATCTCTCGTACGATTCGACTGATGAAGGAGCTCCCAAGTAAAGCAATGATATAGAATACGCTTTGGTAAGGAATGCAATAAGACTTCGATTCAAACTCAATTTGGCTTTAAAAGTGACAAGTTAGTGAATGAGAAGGTGCATCTACAACACTACTGTACTGTACCTTCGATGAAATCTTCAAAATTTGTCAATTCTTTTGCGAATTTACGAAGAAAAATGGGAAGAACCGAAAGTGTTGCACTTTTAGACTCTGCGTGTAGGGAGGAACTTCGTGTAAGCATAGTTATAGAACTTTGTGCATGAAGGAACTAAAGAGTGGAGTACTCAGGACATTAAATTTTTCGTAGATGTTGAACAAAATATATTTGGAATGTATGGTATGGCCACCATACAGGCAATATGTTAGATCAAATCGCTTACTTGCTAGTTCAAGCGGTGCATGTCATGACACCACAATCATGAAATTCACTTTGCTTGTGAATCCACGAAGGAATCGTGATTGGATCCAATCACGATTCCTTCGTGGATTCACAAGCAAAGTGAATTTCACGATTGTGGTGTCACTGAGTATCAGATTTTATGAGGGAAATTCCGTCAAGTAATGATGTCTTCTCTGTCTCGCCTATGCTGATGCAAGGAGGCTCATTCATGGTGTCAATAAGAGGTCTGTCATGTTTCTTACAGCTCATTTGATTGAAGTTCGCAACACTAGCTCCAGAATTCAGCGTCTAAACTTAGGAATTAAGAAAACACCCGTATATTTGAAAGTGGTACAGAATCTGTTGTATCAAATACGCACATTGCCCCTGTTTTCGGGTGAATGTGCGTTTCATTAATTGCTTTCGTTTTCCCTCACTTCCAGCTCAAACTATCTCACAGATCAGCATCATCAGTATCATTCGTGAGTAGGAGTTCTATCAAAACAAGAACTTGTACAATGAGATATTTTGGATGACTGTACATGTCACTACGCTTTTCCAATCCCACGCCTGTCAGTGTGAGTGTCAAGAGCATTGAATTTAATTTAATGAAACACCGTCTGTCCGTTCAGATTAGGATTTAATATAACATCAGTGTACCCAGCCACATACACCAGAACAGTAAAACCACAAATAGATTGTGGTACGTAATTTCTATATCTCCGGTCCCTCTCAACTGTTGGCGGGAATTTGGTTATGTCATTTTCTTTCTCCCAAATTTTTCTCTATCCTATTGGTTCTTTTCATTACTTTTGAGTAAATTTTACAAGTCATGGCAGTACGTCCGTAGAAAGTCTATGATTGTCCAATTGGAATGTTTTTGAGGTCTTTCAAGGGAATTTGTTCTTGACACAGTTGCACACCCTTGACATGAATCAGAAGTACCTACATTTGACTCAGAAGAGTGACAACAGTTGACTGAAATTTTTTGACCAGCCTGTTTGATTTTGGTTGCTGTAACAAAACATACTAATTTGTTTGTGTAGACTTATGATATTAAAGCTTTCCCACTAGCAATCGGTAAATTGGAAAAAGAAATTTTTCAACTTTTACAGGAATGTAAGGATGAACAACTAGTAACAAATGTTAACAACGGTAAGAAGAACAGTTCAACGCAGAAAACAGGTGTGGTCTGGACCATAAGTAGCATATTGGTGTTTTCTAACAGTATTGTTGATGTTATCCCTCAAAGCGTTTGGTTTTAACCACATTTGCTAGTAGTTCAAAGCTATGGTTGTAGGTTAAATCCAAGTGTTTTTGTTTCAATTGAAGAATCAACAAGAAGTACAAAAGCACCAATGATTTGTGTGATCTTTAGTGACTGTTGACTTGCAAAATTTCTATTAATGTAGTTTAGTTCTCAATGCACTCAAAAATGGTAACGCTATTTTCATTGTTATGGCTGCTGACACTGAACCTTTTGATATGATTTTGAATATCCCTTTAGTGTGTGAAGAAAAGGTTTGAAACAATGATCCAATGTGTTATTAATTCTAAGTAGAACATTCCTTATGTATTTGTCTCTTCCAAGAAAGATCTTGGCAAAGTTTGTAGAATTGCCCATAGCAGATCTGCAATTGTGGTTGCAGTCACTATCAATGAAGGTTCTCAATTGAATGATAAAATCCGCAAAATTTGGGAAGCCATTGAACAATCTTATCTGGAAAGGTACTCATTACATATTCGTTGATTGGTGATGATAAGTTCTGATACCACTCACTTATTATCAATTTTCAATTGGGCCAAACCAAATAATTAGTTGTTGTTCCTGTTTGATCTGGTAATTAATATACTTTGCAGGTAGAGTGGCTAAGTGCATCAGTGTCATCAATAAATGCACAATGATATGATAAAAGGTTCTTTAAATCTCTTCCTTCTTTTCATCTTCATCGAGTCCTGTAATTTCCGCCACATATCAGAACAGTTACCTGGTCCTGAACCATGAAGAAGTCAAAATCTGGCCCAGACTGATTGACACCGTAGATACAGATGCACCACCTTTAGTTGAAACCCTGAATCTTACCTGGAAGATAACGAAACTACAACCTCTGGCACTTGCAAACGTGCATCGCATCAACCATCTTGATAAAACCATCAATTTAACAACAAACAGGTGTACACAGAAACTCCCAAACTCAAAATGTGTTGTTCTGACCACAAAAAACTGAGATCTGGCTAGAGGCACCAAAAGTACAGAAGGAATTTCCAGGAGACGACCAGTTAATGTAGTGAACACCAAAGTGCTGGTTATTACTTGTACTGCACCTCACAAACAAGTGCCAAATGATCTGATGAGAATCTTGGTGAAGGTAATGCAACCTCTTTCTGCAGTTCTTGGATAGAAACCTGAACAGTTGTAACTTTGACTTGGAAAACCAAATGTAATCAATAGCACTGAAGAGATGGTAAGCTTGCATTCTGCCATACATTAATGGCCTTTAATCAGGAAAGTGCCATAAGCGTAATCAAAGGATTGCACGTTGAACATCTTACAGCTACATCCAATTGAACAGTGGACGAACTCATACTAACGGTGACATTTTATATCTGGACGCTCTTTTTGAATAGCCTCCATTAAGGTTTCCTTTTTCAGATCCCATGAATAAGGAACTTTGACAAGTCCAAGGTTGGCTTGTTTGCAAGCATCTTCTCTCCGTCTATCACGTTCCAGTTGCGCTTCTAATGACCCAAACATGTTGACTGATTTATAGTGCTGTTGTCCATAGTATTCAATTGCTAATGAAAGAGATGGGATAACTTATCATGTTGGCACAACACAAGAAAGGTAAGATACAAATATCAAGTTCCATTTTATGTTTTGCTATGCGCTGAAGTTCTGGGTGTCTGTAATTTAACAAGATCACCCTGTCTGGAAATATTTGCTGAACTACTCTGTACACCATAAGTTGAGCTTTAGAAGTTTTTTTTGTAATGTTTGTCTTTGAATTAAAAATAGATGTAATGAGGTCAAATGTGCGATATGAATATTCAAACTCCAGTGCATACCTGTGCCTGTTGCGCGGAGTTTAGCAACGTAGAATGAAAACTGTACCACTCATTTATCTTGGACACGTCTGCAAATGATTCTTGATGCAGAGAGCTGAGGAATGTGTTGGCAGTAACACAAGGAATTTCTGTAACGTGGTGTGGATTTGAATTCACCCAACTATTCCATTCAACTTCTGGGTATACTACAGAAAGGGCTTCACGAATGTAAGAAGCTTGAATCGTATAAAGATGTACCTCTGATCAGTGACCCTTTGTACTTAACCAGCAATGAACCAGCCCCTTTCTTATACAGATCCACCACACGAACATTATACCAATCTGAATTCTGTGTGATGCCAAGTTCCTTACCCAACCAATCCATGTATACTCGTTGATTTTGAATTTTTGACCAATATCGTGCTGGCTTTTGTGCAAATTTAAAGATTTCCCAAGGGTGTTCAGGGTACAAGGACACCAATGCACGTATGAACGATTCACTATAGTGCGCATTCCAGAAAGGTTTGGCACCACGTGAAACAAGTTCGTTCTCGGTCACTTGGTACCATCCATCAAAAGATGTTATTCCTAGTTTGGTTGCCCACCAGTCAAGATACTTTCTTTGATGGGACAGATCATCCCAAAATCTTGATATGTTACAATTGTACTAAGGAGAACGTACCCTTTAGGAACCACAGAAAACTTCCAAGCAAGCCACTCTTTTTCAGAATAAACCGATTGTAATGCTTTATATACAGATCCTTGGTATCTGCAAGTATGTAACAACAAACATTGGTGTACCAGAGTTTGATGTCGATTTTACCAGGCACAGGAAATGAAACCAAATGCTCAGTGATATCACCAGATTCCTGCACCACTCTAGAGTTTCAGAATTTCTGTGCATTTGGTTCCATTTCTTGCAGCAGTGTCAGCATAAACGCCTGTTCGTATGCACTCGCTTGAAGCGTGTAACCCTTCAGCTCAACAGTTGTCCATGCACTTGAAGTTATCACTGTGTAAATGAAGGCAATAACTTCTGGAATCAGAGCCAATTTCTGTTCATTGTCCATCCTTTCCACATGGCGTTGAAAGATACTGTGCCAACAGGGGAGATCCACCTTTTTCTATGAAATCTTTCGTAGTGAGCTTGTAAAAATCTTCTTGTTCTTGAAAATTCAACTTGGTAGCCAACCAGTCCAAATATTTGCGTTGCTGATGAATGCTCTTCCAGTTGCCCCACACAACACGATCTTCCACTTTCCGTGCAAGGGTAGAATATTTCGTTACGAAATGTCCATAAGATGGAATATGCCTGTATGGTAAAGAATGGGAGAACAACATGAGTTGAGTGAGTATATGAACTTACTCATAGAGAATAAATATCTAGATTGTAGAGGAATGTGAGCACAACTGTTCAGAAATATTCCACCATACAGCGGTGCACCTCTGGTCCCGTTTGTGGAATCCACGGTTTTTGCCTGGCTCAACATTTTCTTGTTAGATGCAAATCACTATGACAACCAATGCAAACACTTCCTTATCAACTTCCTCCAAGACCTTTCCAACATACACAAAAGCTCAACCTTGATGGCAGAGCAGTTTCTAAGAGCTGTCAAGGCTTAAAAACGTTTCGTGAAGCAAAGTGCAAGAGGTAAGGAAGATTTTCCAGGATGCACTTCTCTCCACAATTACTCCAGAAATTGGTCTAAACTAATGACTCAAGAACAAGCCTTGCCACTTCAGATTGTTAGATTATGCATTTCTTGCCTACTGGCACATTAACCGATCAATCTTATAGCCACCACTAGTTTTGCTCGAAATGATCGCCAAATGAGATCGCCTGCTCTGCTTTGGTAGCCTGTTACATTGGTTTCCTTTTCGGAAGAATTTCGCCGAGTTGCCGATCTGGCAACACTGATGTAACTAGAACACTTTATTTTAGTCCCTCATCTTCCTGAGTTACCATGAAAGCCATTGCACTCCTGTTTATTCTATGTGTAATCTCCTCTGTAAGTGGCTCCCAGATTGGGATGAGCTTTGTTTTCCCTGTTGTGCTTTGGATCTTACTTTCTATGTAGAAAGAACGAGCTGTTATAGATAGAAAGCCCTTTGTGAGGGTTTCTAGATGCAATGCATCCTGGAAAAACTGTCCAATTATTATCCTGTCTGTATCTACTGACCTTGTGTAGGTGACTTCTTGGGGCCACCCGAGATCAAGGAAGAGGTCTTGCACAAAAAGTCTTCAATGAATTCACCAAGTGTTGACTTAACCACACGAAGGAGAGCAGCAAAGGCAACCATGACAAACTAAATTCCCTTAGTGGATTGATGAAATTGTTTTTGGATTTTACTGACTCCGTTATTCCTACCCGTCTCCATATTGGACAACATAAAACACAACAAACCCCTTCAAGTCTCTAAAAATTCCAAGAAAAATCTGGTGAAATTCACCACAGTGGCACCAGGCATTTCCATTCTTTGGCTGTTAATATAAGAAGTCTAGTGTCAGTCGTTCTGTGCAAGCAACAGAAATGAACTCCCCAAACACATTTAAATAAATTCAACCTGTAAAGTCAATACAGGCAAAGCACTTGCAAGGCGAAACTGAACACTAGCCAAGTCAGTAACTGTCCTAACGACATCATGCAGGTGGTTTTACATTTGGTGGAAACAACCAAATGTTGCACTTTGTTACATAGAAACCTCAGCCAGATAGTAAGTAAGCCACTTCTGCCATTCTGGGGTGCGAGCATCATCAGGTCCACTAATTATTTTTTAGTGCAGTTCGAATATAAAATGCACTGTTCTTACCATAAGAAGGTACTACTTTAAAGCAACTCCTCACATGTTGAGTGGATCTAAAAACAAAAGCTGGAGTTCACTTTGGGAAATTGCAATTCAAGGTGAACTGTATCTTTTATAGATCATCAAGTACGCGCTGTGGTGTTGCAGGTTCCTCATGATAAGGCAGCTTTCTTCCAAGCTGTTCTTTTACTCTTACAATTCTTAACGTACGTTTCAGGGAGTGTCGTATACGCGGTGTGAGAACTGATCTCCAACCAGAGAAGAGTCATGAGAAAGGTAGAATGGTGAGCCACGCTAGCGATCAACGAAGAGCATGGCCCATCTTTCCACCTTCCCCAGCACTCTTGGTCAGAAAGAATGGTGAGGATCAAAAACAGCCTTGAGGTCTTCCAGCCTCATTGTGTTTGTCTAGAGAACTTCCCTTTACGTTAGCTGAATCCCTTTAACCAGCAGAAAGAGGAAAATTAGTGACCAACGGTTTTGAAGAGATCATGGCTCACACGCCATTACAAGCAATGCAACTTGAGCCAGCCTACAGTAGACAGACTAGCAGTTGGAATATATCAATTTGTGAGCCTACAGTATATCAATACAAAAGTCACACGAAAATTGAAAGGTAATGTATTAATTTTTTAATGTTTGTACATGATTCACTCTAAAATCTTTGAATAACCTTCCTCTTGCTGTGATCTTTTACTTCGCGTTGGGATCGGTGATCAAGACTAAATTCTAACTCTGTGGTGTCTGCATGAAGGTCAAACAAGAAGCCAAATAAAACAAACCCTCACTCAACTTGAACAGTCTCACACCTCTTCTGTAATTGAACTCTATGATTGCATTTGTATAGTCATCATAGTCGTGCCATGATTGAGTACCAGGGTCTCTCCACTTCCACTTTCCAGAGCCAAACTGTGGTCCTAAAAAGGAGGCACCGGTGGGGGGAATAGGAAACGTGTCACAAGCTACGAATCGTTATAAAATACCTCACTTCGCATACCAGGTGGATTGTTATTGATCCAATGATTCACTATTCTGTCACTTGACCAACCTGCAAACCGTGTGGTTGCTGGGTCAACGTTATTTTCATCTGAGTCACTATCATCTTCACTGTCATCACTGCCACTGTCTTCATCTGATGAGTGGCTTGCACCTCTTCTTTGCTTCTTCTTTTCACCACGACTTGTAGTTTTCTTCTCTCTCTTGTTCTGAATAAGTGTAAATAACCACTCAGTGACGAATCAAGAACATGCATCCTCCAAGTGCAGTGACAACTGTGGATCTGAAGGTCCCCTTCAGATCCACTGTTGTCACTGCACTTAAAGCCACTGTTGTGGAGCTGTTTAACCAGTTTTGACATTCAAGTTCACCTGTTGACACTTGCACTCGAGTCAGAGGATGGATACTGCACAACCCTTGGAACCGTAGTTTTGCCCAGTTTTTGCCAGGAACCAAAACTCAGTGATGGAAACAACGTATCGCACATGTCTGTAACAATGAGATCAAAAATATTTCCTTACTTGTTTCTTCTGTCTCTTGCTTTTGGTGTTTGCACTGCTATTGTTGTTCTCCTTTGCTTCTTCGATTTCAGCCTGTCCATTGCCACTGACACTGGAAGAATCGTTTAGAACATTTTCTTCTTCTGTTGGCTTTTCGTTCGTTAACGTGTTTTCGATCGTTTCGGTTTTGGTGGAAATTGAATTTTCCTGGGAAGAAGTGGAGGAGGAAGAGTTTGTAGTGGTGGTCGTGGTTGTGCTTGTGGACTCTGCAGTTTTGCGTTTTGGAGGCATCTTGTGTGGAAGGATCTGTTAATAAATTAAAAACCTGTAATTAGGCTGTAACAAATGTTGAAAACTCGGAAATGGAATGAGATGCCAAAAATACCTGGCATAAAATGGACATATCATCTTCTTACTTCAATCGATTCTTTATTTACAAAAGGAATCTTGCATGATCTTCTCACACATTTTTGCAAACTACTGTTTACAATACTCACGATGGACGCTTCACCCAACAACCACAAAACTACTGTACTACACTCCGTTTTTAGACTTATTTTCTTTCAAAGGATCAAGACAGATTCAAGATATTTTTTGAGTCAAAAGATAGTATTATGGAACCTGGATTGTTAAGTAGAATGAAAGAGTACATTCAGTCTGGTGGGCAACCTCAGGTATAAAATCCTTATTGGATTGAGCGGGAGTTATAGAATATGGTAGTGCAGTGTGGTCATGACAGTGGTCAATAGTGAATGAGAGAAGCATAGACTCTATGGTGGTCACTCGTTGTTGGAAAAATGGAAGAAAAATGGCAGAAAACTGATGTGAAATCGCTAGATCTGGAGCAGAGAGGTGTCACTCCTTGAATGGGTGGAGCGAATTACATGAGCCCACTCAAGATGGTCAGACGTGAAGAATCTGTCAGTGATTTATAAGAAGAAGTGGCAGAACTTCACGGCTTACCCTCCTGTTGAAGATGAATATCGCTTGATTGTGTCAAAAGTGATTGAAGTGATACCTTCGTACAAGGGTACATTCTCTTGGCATATTGAGTAATTTCAAGGCTAATAAGATAAATTGAAGCTATTCTGATTGTATATTAGACGATGGTAAAGTGGTTAACTGAAAACTACAGAGGACTAGCACAAATGGCAAACATAATCGCGGAGTGGTTGAAGATAACAGGCATGAGCGACCAAGATATATCACAAATAATAAAAGAACATCTCAAACAGATGATAATTCAGCATTTTGACCCCAAGAAAGCTGATTCTATTTTTGAAGAGGGTGGCAGTGTAAGTTATAAAGTATATCAATACTGAAAACTGCAAGGGAGCTCCAGATTGGTTGTTAAAAATGATAAAACATCCAGAGTGGAGATCGCTGATCTACCAGCTTGCTGAGACATACAGGAATTGCTTGCTTCTCAACTTTGCTATTCAGGTAAAACGAGGTTGCAAGTTCATTGCACTGACAGAACAAAGAGAATTTCTGATGAAGGTCACCAAAACGAAATAGCTTCCCTAGCAACAGCATCTACATTTTTTTCAGTGTTCAACAAAGTGCTGCAAGATTCGTTACAGACAATATTTACTTTAGATGAAGTATCTCTACCGCGAGCCTTGCCTGACTTCAAAGTACGAGAAGGCAATATTTCAAATGTTCAATCTGCGTATTACCTATTTCGTTCACTTACTTTTATAGAAAATGTGTGATCATGGCCAGCACACTTATTTATATACCCAAGTTCTGTTGGTAAGCCTAATGAAAGATACCGGGGGTCATCAGCTGAAACGGCTAATGCAAGAACTAGAACTTAGTGTTTCTGACAAGTACGAGTGAAACTGAATATCTATTCACTCAACTAGAGGGCGGATAGTGCAGTCTATGAACATGTTACTGTCTTCCATTTCAGAGTACCCCGCCATTTCCAATTCTATAATGACCTTATTGGTGGATAAATCATCAAATCCTGGAGACATAATCAGCGTGCGTATCGTGATATGTGGGATCTAAGAGTCAAACTTGGTATGAGCTCATTTCAT
>Ga0181469_100641_pt1 | contig 13348 bp, 10 predicted proteins | sample InSIn2SAF170_2_FD_119081 | JGI IMG/M metagenome (GOLD analysis project Ga0181469, IMG submission 119081) | Clean room microbial communities from NASA Spacecraft Assembly Facility at Jet Propulsion Laboratory, Pasadena, California, USA -... ... | reverse complement strand
ACCAGCAGCAGTAGTACTCTAAGCACCACAAGCACCAGCACCAGCACTACCACCACTTCTAGTAGCACCACTAGTAGTAGCACGGCTAGCTCTACGACGAGTTTATCCACAACGACCACATCATCAGCCAGCATTGGCTGTGCCTCCACTCGCGTTGAACGTTGGTCCCGCCGTCCATCCGAGTGCACCAAGGCGATAATTGAAGGCAACGTAGACAATGCCGGGACTTGATTGTGGATTCGACATGGACCTCGTGACCAGACCGGCAGGATTGCCCTGGCTCTCAGAATCGCCACTGTAATACCCTCCCCCATAGATCCAGACAAATACAGGAGCAGCAGCTATAGCACCCTTCTCATAGATTGCTCGCGGCACTATAACTTCGAGGAACAAACAGTCTTCACTCGTGCGACCATCTCGAGGAGCACTCGTGATTGAGACATTGCTGCCAGGAGGTGATTTGCTCGCGAATGCTGTGATGTTATTCGAATCGGAAAGATACTGCTTGATGAAGAGATTTCTTTCTTGTTGCCAGCTGGGAAAGCCCTGAGGACAGATGCGACCATCTTGGCCGTCATTGACCACACTGCGATTAACCAAAGGTTCTTGTGGTGCTGCAAAACGCAAGTTCCCGACTGGTGGTTGCGCATATCGAATGTTGCTGAAATTGTAGTAGTCTCCAGTGACCTTTAATAATTCAGTTAGTGAAGTGTCCGAGGCGGGTCGAGGACATCTAGCCTTACATTGTAAGTTGCTTGCCAAAGACCATAACCCAGATCCACTATTGGATTAGATTGTGCATAACATGTTATTGCAAGCGAGACTAGCATCCAGGTATACCATAATTTGGCCATGGTCGCAAAGTCAGGAAGCTCTTGGGTTGAGGGAGCCGCGTTTTGCGAGATGTAGGAAGATGCTTATATACATCTTTGCCCTTGTGGCGTCGTCTCGGTGTCCAAGGCAGGTCCAACCCCCCCATGTGTCCATAAATCTTAGGCGTTGTGTTCTCGCAGGTGATGCTATGTTCACACAGTGCTAACACCACAGCCCTGTCAAGAAGTGATATGTCATCGCTGCCATGCTCATAGCCACAGCAGTCATAGCTACAACCACAGCATGTCTTGGCGTGGAGCACATCTCGTGAGATATTCCGTTTTGGGCAAGGCTTCTGAAATGGACAAGCGTTCAGACTTGCATGGCTTGGTTAGACCGTGGTTCTACCTCTTATTGCTTGGCATGCTACCCAGTACATCCATCTTGATGTCTCAGACAGCCACATTGCATAGGTACGCCTTGCGGCATTATATTTGCACAGTGCTTCCAACAGTCCATAGGCTTCGTAGTCAATCTTGAGCAGCAGGAAGAGTTGCCAGCAACTTGACCATAAGATATTCGATTGTACTACTGTACAGAATCTCAAAGCAGGGTCATAACAGACACTATGACTCGCGACTCAACTAGTCGTCTCCCCGACCACTTTGTGTTTCAAAATTGCTCCAAACCACGTGATAATGTTACCTCTCATTTGAAGTACTTGTTGGATCAATAACAGTGCGTGCCTAACGCCGGGTCGTGCACTTTCCACACATTTGGTGTCGAGTTCGATCAGTATGGCAGAGGTCTGTGAAGAGTGTCAGACACTGCCGAGTACTTGAAGAAGTCTGAGAGGCCTCGAATGCTACAAGTTTTATGTACTCTAGACACCTTTCCGTCACGCCATGGCGTATTGTCTTTCCGGCGTTACATAAGGCGTAGCGACAGCGATTGGACTTTTACGATTGTGAAGGTCAATTGCTGCTAATTTCCCAAATGTGCCACAAGTAGTGATCCCACTGATTAGCTTGAGTTTTAGTCTGATCCATTGCCGCTGACTATCCGAGATGCCTGGCACAGCGACAGCAATAGTCAACGGCCACGACAGCACGAACGCTCTGACAGCGCTTGCAGGAGATTCAACATCGTCCATGATACGAGGCACGGAGGCGCAAATAGCATCGACCAATATCCGTTGAAGCGCTCGCACATCGTCGATATGAGCTTGAGCATCAAGAGCCATGGTTCCACTTCTCATCCGAATTATGCAGTTGGTAACTTTCTCGATGATGCAGTTAACAACCAGCCGACCACCACGGTAGCGATTCCACAGTGTGATACGGGCGATAGAATCGTCGGTTGAACTTCGAACCCCAAGTGATGCTTCCTGATATGCGGTATCAATGACTTCGCACTGATGTATGCCCGGCCTACATTCACAAGGGGCAGTGAAAGTCCAGGCGATCAGCAGGCTGTCAAGTTCTTGAGCCTCCAAGAGCAAGCTCTCAAGATCATATTCCAAGTGACTAGTGTTTCCTGGTGCTCTTGTCAAGCGTTGGACCATTTCTATGCCCTGGTGTCGTAGAACAGAAACCTTCACCAAGCAAATGTCTAGCGCCAGTTCTGGTCCATTCTCGCCGAAAGCCTCTCCGGATTGAAGCCAGGGCGGTATTGAGGTGCCACGGTAAATGGATTGTCTGATGGTTTGCCGTCTAATGTGTCTATCAATGGATTGATCGAAATGGCCTCGATGTTTGTGCTCTTGCCGCAATTTCAACAAGGCTATTGCTCCGTCCATATGGTGGAACTGCGTGAGAAACAGGCGCTCTGAATCAAAATCACATACTATTCCCTCATAATTTCCCATCAGCATTACAGCCAGCAGCACCTCGTCGCTCGTAGCGTGCTCGGCATCACCGATGATTGCGTTGAGCTTCGTCAAAGCTCGTATGTATTTGTTTTCGGCAAGGACCATGGCAGCAGGCATAGCGCGACTGCGTGCCAAAAAGGCAAGTGATGATGCTGAGAAAGCGAGGCTGAATACTGTTTGTACGTTGGAGGTGTCAGCTCTGGTTTGTAAGGACAAGGTGCCGAGAAGCGGCCAGATCGAAGTAGGCATGGAACCAGAGCAATCGATATGACGGTGGAGATATTCGACCACTGCTTGATCTTCTAGGTTGATACTGATACCAGGCACGATAGAAGGTGGTGTACGATCAGCCGTAGTAACATAGAGGCTGGAAGTCGACGACCTCGTGAGGGAGCGATCCTGATCTTGCTGATTAGGGGTGGCAATGCCATCATCTGCTAATACCCTGCGACGGCGGGGCCGTCTGGCGGTTCCCGCTGCACAGTCGTTTTCGGACCGAAATGTGGGTGCACCTTTATCTTGGTCGTATCCACCACACTCCCTGTGTGACCTCGTGCAGCGATCACATTCTGGACGAGTCTCGTCACACTATCGCATCGTTAACACTTGTCGTTGAGTTCTGCAAGCAAGAGATGGGGTAAGCGGCACTAGTGTGCCATGCACGAAAGGAGCAAACATGGCGAGCTTACCTTTACTCGTCTCTGGCGACATGTTCTGCAGCCACGGCTGGGGAATGGCATCCTGGTAATATCAGATTGACCGGAGATATATTGCTGTTGCGATTTGTTGCCTTCTCAACCTAAAATAGGAGTGATATCTTCTGACTCCTGATCCAGCAGTTGACATGAGTGTATATGAGTATATACCTGGTATGCGGTAATGTCTTTTTCGTAGCCCTTACTGCCGGATCATAAGTCCATTTTAGCTTCGTATCAGATGTACCGCCACAAAGGTACCCTGTCATAGAAACTGCATGGAACCGAGCCTCAGAGAGTGGTCAGTACTGTGGACACAAGACCAATGATGCCCAGTCAATCTTCAAGTATTGTAGATCCTCACCTAATTATCCCCGGTAGTTCAGAGAAGGTGTGCTATTTGACGGGAATTTGTCACTGGGGCGAAGCATATGCGTGCCCGGCTACCCTGTTTTGCGCTTGTACGGCGCAAGGCATCCCAAAGTTTTGATGCCGCGGGGAGATGCAGCGGTATGATGCTCGCAGCCCTGACTAATGACCGCGATTGTACCAAGCTGGGGATTTTTGCGCAACTTCAGAATCGAGTACAAGCTCGACTAACGTTCCATGGAACCAATATGAACCAACCCAGTGACGTAGGCGGGCTACAGTAGTATACAATTAACTCAAATTGCTCAGACTCACGTTACTTAGGGTACTGCAGGTACGCAACAAAGACGAATGTCCTTTCCTAGCGCATGGATTTCCTCCACCAATGGGATATCTCGATTCATGCTTATGGCATCATACCTGGGGGACGTGTACGGAGCATGGAGCTCAAAAAGAGCATCGGATGGAGTAAAAACAAAAGAGAGGAAGAGCTCAATCAGATCGTGCAACGAGGCAATAAAGACTTGACTAAACCACAAACGGAAAAAGCTGCGATCCATGCACGCCAAGCTCATAGTTGACTTAGTACCTAAAGCGTGCCAAAGTCAATCAGCCTTCTGGGTAACACTTAACCGCTCCAAGCTCTGAACCGTGTATCTGGCACTGCATAAGCCATAGAGATTTACAGAAGATTCCAAATTTATACAAAGACCTACATTCTTCACATTGGCATCGGTATCTGAAATTCTAGCGAGCTTCGACGGGCCGAGGTCGATGACACTCGGTGTTCACTGGACTGGCCTGACTTAAAAATATACCTCATCTTGAAAGAGCGAGTGCAAGTCGCCTCATAGCTGCCTCTTGTACAACGGTTTCACGGGGCAGGGGCTTCAGAATCAAGCAAGTTGAACGGGACTTTGTGTATACCATCTGCTGTGAATACTCCCGTATACCAACATAAATACGTATATCCACAATCCAGTTTTACAAGAATAAAAACTCTCTAGCGCACAAGATCCTCTATGCTATCCAGTCATATAGACGCACCGAATGAAGATAGTAAATTCAAACATTAAATTACTCAAGTCATCGTTTCCCTTGTTGCTCAACGTAGACTGTTGAACATCTCCGGTAGCGATTCTGCTCTCCTAACCTCGCTGTTCTCTCACAATAGTATCTTCCTAACTGATTGTTTCTGTTATGGTTATTATTGCTGCACTTGTGGTCGTGCTGGGTGTGCAAGTATTCAATGTGGTTATGGTCCTTTGATCGACTGTCACGGTGGTATCGGTGGCATACACAGTGGTCGCACCGCTTGTGACGGTTAGTGTGGATGTAGAAGATACTGTAGCAGTATCGGTTGAGTCGGTGACGGTAGCGGTAACGATAACCGCCTCGAATGTACTACTCGGGCCACCGTAGCTAACATCACGGCGCCACAGAGAGGCATCAGTTGTGCAAGGACAGATGGTGTTGGTGTTTGTCTTTGTTACCCATACCGTAATATCGGTGGAAGTTGTAGTCGTGGTGGAGTTTGTGAAAGGCGGAAACGGAGTGGATCGAGACGTAGTCGATGTCGTTGTGGAGGTGGTGGAAGAGGAGGAGTATGATGAGGACGACGACGATGACGACGACGATGACGATGATGACGAAGTTGTTGAAGAGCTTGGCGTAGCAGATGTCGTCGTTATGCTGGATGTGGTAGAGGTTGTAGTGAGCGGAGTAGTTGTAGAGGAAGTACTCGTTGATTTTGTGCTTGATGTGGTGGAAGGGGTAGAAGTCGTGGACGCGGAAGAGCTGGTTGATGATGTGGTCGTTGTGGATAAACTCGTCGTAGAGCTAGCCGTGCTACTACTAGTGGTGCTACTAGAAGTGGTGGTAGTGCTGGTGCTGGTGCTTGTGGTGCTTAGAGTACTACTGCTGCTGGTAGTGCTCGGAGTGCTGGTGGTAGTGCTGGTGGTGCTACTCGAAGCGGAGGTGGTAGTGCTACTGCTGCTACTACTGGTGGTGCTGGTGGTACTGGTGGTGCTAGTCGTGCTCGGAGCACTGGTCGTCGACGATGTCGTAGTTGAACAGCTTACGGTACTAGCTTAGAATTAGTACATTCTTCTCGCTAATGGTGAATAATTAACAAGAGGAGGGAGGATGGAGCCGTGCGTCATAGAACGAGGCTGGATGGTGAACAAGTCACCCTCGGTGTGCACCCGTCTTGAGCGCCGGCATCTCCGAGTCTACACATGCATGAGCACGAAGTACACACATACCTGGTGGAAGATGCGCCAGTTAAAGTTGTGGTTGATGTTGCTGTGGTGGTGGAAGAAGGGACTGTAATAGTTTCTGTGGTCACACCCGATGTTACTGTTGATAGTGTAGAAGTAGAAGTAGTAGTCGTGGTGCTTGTTGCTGTCGCAATCACAAAAATAAAGCCATCTTCATAGGTTTTGGCTGCGGAGCTGGCAGTCACCCCATCTAGGACTTGTTGAAGCACGAAACCTAAGGAGATAGTGCCTGTTGCAATATCGGTGTTGGCATAGGGACATAAAACAGATCCTGTGTAATCTGTCTGCACGGTTGCACTGCCATCAGTACCCGTAGTGGTGGTCAGCGAGAGGCTGGGGCATGTGATAGTGGTAGGACCGGCAGCAGCTGGAAATGTGACCACAGGTGTGATGCCACCAGATGAGGCAGCTGCCTGACGTTAACAGCATGATCCCGACTGATGGTGATCAACTGACCATTAGATATAGTTGCTGAAACACCAAAACTGTTCGTGTCTGTAGGCGCGAACCCATACGATTCAGTGAATGGTGTAGTAAATTGGGATGTGGCCCCGGCTGCGAGTGTCTGCACTCCGTTCGGAAGCTGAGGAGAAGAGAATGTGAGACCCATGATGCAGAAGGAATGACTTGGGTAAGACTGCTGCAGGATTGAACAACGATCGAGAGAGACAAAAGAAAGGAAGAGACCTGCCGCCGATGGCCATATCATCATTAAAGCGGACGCTCACCATGGTCACCTACCTAGCTTTCGTGCCATTGCCCTACTGTAGAGGAGATGGCTTTCGCGGTTTTCAGCTGCACAGTTGTGTCAAAGATTGAGACTCATAAAGTTCGTACAATTTCTAGCCGTTGGACGATGAGAGGACGTCGCACGCTCCCGCCTCCTGAGCCTTTCCGCATTTAGCCGGCTATTCATGTGGCTCTAGCTTAGACCGGCACCATACAAAGTATACCGCGCCACTTGATTTCGCAAACCATACAATGTAGCATGATAGGAGGAATTTCCTATGGAACGAATGTTGTTATTCTTGCTGGTCTGTTCCATCAAAGGGCATTTCCGGTTGTGATATCTGGAGGCCAGCTACGTATCTGCTACCTGCCACGGTCTACCTCCAATGGGAGATTTGTCCTATGGTTGTACTCCACCAATTGAGCGAATCGCCGTCACATATAATCCACCACAATCCCCAGGGGACAAGACTTCGCTAGATCTCTGAACCGTTGTGGTCAATTCAGAGTACAATGCCTTGTCTATCGGGTGGACTCAGACAGGCACCAATGTAATATGCTTCTTTACCTAACCACTGAGCTTAGAATAAAATTGGTCAGCATTAGCTTTGAATATACATGTACTTTTGACACCGTCGCGCCTCCGTGTCTCAAACATGATATGGCAACTTCCGTGCCTTGATGGCCCCCCACAAGTCCTCGAAACCCGTGGCAACCTGGTCCGGCAGACGTCCCTTCTCACACGCACTCAGAGTCGTCTCGATTTGCTCCGTCGTACTTGATCCAAGTATTACTCCGTCCTCCTTCTCCAGTGGTGCATGATGCATGAACCATCTCATTGTCGCTTCCATCAAGCCGATCCCGCTCCCATCGCAGACATCCTGCAACTTCCTCAAGGCCGCAATGTTCGTATCGTTGAGGTAGATCTGTCCAAAGGCAGGCATCATGTCAAATCGTGTCCCTGACTTTGGTTTAATCACCTCATCGATCGGTTTCGCTAGCAGACCACCAGCAAGCGGGCTGAATGCGTAAAAAGACATGTTGAGTTTGCGAAGCGTGGGAAAGAGATCTGCTTCTACACCACGAAGCATGGGGTTGTAGCCTCCCTGGTAGACCGTAGGCAGACAATAACCTTCACGCTTGCAGATATCGTGTATGGTTTCGACTTCGTCGGCGCGAAGGTTCGAGACTCCGAACCGTGCAAAGCAGCCTTGCTGCCAAAGTTTGCCAATGGCACGGCAAGATTCCTCGAGAGGAGTGTCCCGGTCTGGACCATGGAAGTAGTATAAGTCGACCTTGTCTTGCTTCAGGTTCGCAAAGGACTTGGCGGCGTTGGCGAGGATGTTGGACTCGGTCAAGGAGCCGGAACTGAAGCCAGGTGCTTTAGTGGCGATGAGGAAATCTTGTTGAGCGTTCGCGAGACCAAGGAGTTGTTCGCTACGGCCACCGTTATAAACCAGGGCTGTGTCGATTTCGCGGACGCCATGGGATTTGACGACCTTGAGGAAAGAGATAACTTGTTCAGGAGTCGATATTGAGGTGCTACCTTTGGCAACGGACGAGCCCATCATACCGACTATGACTTTAACCATTTTGGAAGCCGTAATTGTGCAGTTGTCTTTTTTATATGAATGGCAGTAAGTTCAACAATTGTTCACAATATTCTCCAAGCGCAACTTGTTCTGGTAGAGGATATTTGCTGCCTCATCCTGACCCATCCTTTTGTACCGTATCGAACGAACTTGATCAACATCTCGCTGTACGAAACCATCACCATTCCCCCACGAGGATCGATTTTAGAGGTCGACATGAAAGAGTTAACCTATTATAGTTAGTAGATCCAGCATCACGCCCGGACGACCACGGTCAGAACTTCGCGCTAACTTGCTTTGTCATAGCGGGCTCTGGGGTGGTGGCCAGCCATACTACTCAACACCAATAGTCAACAAAACTTTGTCTATCCTGACTGCATCAGGTTGACGGGGCGTGAGGAGTAAATCCTACATGGCGGCATACGGAGTAGTGAACACATGAGTCAGGCCTGCCAAGTCGACTTGCTGGATCAATACTCGAGAACAGCTCGGAGGTGGACCCATCTTGCTCGGAACGAATCAGTCGCCAGCAAGTCGTGGCCTTCACAACCTTCGAAAATACTTGTGACGAAGCAGCCTGCTATGGTAGAAGCACTCCACATGGGAATCTATACCGGACTGTAGATTCAACGGCTTACCTGTTCAGTAGGTATGATATCGAGCTCCACTTCTGTGTTTGCAAGAGTTTGCAAGAGAATCGATGATTTGGTGAGACGATATGACGCCTATATAAAAATGAGCTTGCAAGTATGTTTACAAGAGTGATGGTGCGAGTTTCATAGTGTAAAATTGCATTACAAGCTATATCTCCTGCTTATACTGCTCCTCGCTTCCACTTTCATCTTCCTCATCGTCTTTCTCATCACCTTTGCTATCCTTCCCGTCCTTCTTCTTCGCATCGACAACACCCCTCAATGACAATTGACCATTCGCATCGCCCAGCCGCTCGATCTTCCAATCACTGCCACCCGCCAGCTTCTGCATCTCCTTCTGGAATGCTTCCACCTCTTCAGGGTTGAGATCTAATTTCTTCAAGTGCTCGACCGATAGCGCTTGAATGTGCCCGTCCTTTTGCATGACTACAATCTCCGCTCGTTCCTCTTGTGTCATGACGATCCGCCCGCGATCTATACGCTTGCCTTCACTACCGACGAGCTTCCTGCCACCGAGCTCGACCTTACCGATCATGATGCGTTGCTGTTTTTGGCTGTCTTCGACTCGAGGAGTGTCGGGGGTCAGAGTTTGCAGGTTTGCAACCTGTTCTGCGGATAATATCTCCTGACACTCGATCAAGTGTAAATGCGCTTCCTTTGGTGGCTGAAAGACAACATCGTTGCATAGCCGGGAGGTGTAGACGACCATTTGGTACGCGCACGTCGCTGTTTCTCTAATCCAGCCAATTCGGTCCGGAAGACCAGGGCTACAGTGATACTGCACCTCAATCCTCCGGGGCTTGCCAGTCAAGTCACATGGCGTGCCGCCGTCGAGTTGCTGTACCAGGAACGTGGTTTCCGACTGAGTTTGCAGTTCACCTATACTGCGCTGCGGTGTGCTGTCAATCGTTGGTTTCTTCGCACCACCGATGTTCTCATAGGTCCCAAGTACGTAGCTAGGTGAGTTGGGATCCTCTGATGGCGGCCACTGATGACCCTGTGGAGACATAGCCAAAGCATGGTACTGCTTAACATATGAGTTGTAGCAGAACATGTAGGACCACCAGCCAGTTGTGTAGTAGAGGCATTGTTGGCTTTCCATCTCTTTCAGAAGCTGCCATCCGCGATCGGCCGCCGCCACCAGATCGTGCTCTTCGTGTTCAACATCCTCTTCGGTTTCGTTTGCTTCCAGGGAGACTTGGGGAATGGCACAGAGGTAAGGTCTTCCATTGCCGATGATGTAATCATATTGATGAGTGGTATCCGTACTCGTGGTCTGGCTAGCAGAAGCCGCTGTTCCGAGATTTGGCTCGGACAGTTTCGCTATAGCTTCATCTTGGAGGATGTATGAAGAGGAGAATGAGACGTCATACTTCCATCGTCAACCAGTGCTGCGAGACGTGGCAGAAGAACGTACTTGCGGAAAGGCGAAGATGTCATCTTTCACATTAAACTTGCGCTCACTGGCTAAGCATAGCGATGCGAACAGCAGAAACGGCAATGACAATGCCATAGTTCAGAGCGGTATATGCCACTGTATGTAAAGAGATACGGCGATGTGAAGAGGGCAATTGTCGGTAGAGTTGCCTTTTAGGTTTGGAACATGCTGCTGACCATCTGTCCTTTTACGCTGACCACAAAGGGTGTTCTCTTTGTCTTGTTGTCACTGTGCAATCAGTAAGCCTTTCTAGAACTGACACCGTCAAGCTCAGCTACCACAACGCTATTTGAACCATGTTACAATGACAAACTTTGAGATGTTAAAATAAACCTTGAGTTGGAAACATGCAAGGCTGTTCAACTACTATGAAGAATCTCTGACGATGTACTGATGCTTAAACTACGATGTCTTGGCTACCCACAGCATTGTTCAGTTCGTCCTGTATTAGGCTGCCGTCTCCTTCTTACTGAGCTACATACAGAAGAGTACCGGGCCCCTCCCTGTTGGATAACTGGCGACATTCACCATAAATACAAGGCATACATGAGGCTCAAGTACAGCATTTCGTAATCAGGAGAAAAGAACACCAACTAGGATGTTCTTTCTACATAATATGAACCACCTGATCGTCTCTGCTGCCAAGCCCCGAATCTCAGCCTCGTGAAATATGGATATATGTCCAATGGTCTCCATATATCACCACAATTTGACTATAGCTGTGTCACAGTGGCTTAACTGTCAGGGCGTATGCTTCTAAAGACACCAAGGTGAGTCGCAGTGCGCTCCTAGCCTCCTCCCAGCATCCGTTAGTCTCGTCTGCGATCTTCATCTCGCCAAACCCACTCATTCCTCTCACTGTAAAGTAGTACGATTGCTGATAGAGGACGTCGTGGTGTTGTTGTAAAACAGATCATACAAATTCCAGATTAAACATCTCGAGTTCAAATCCCCCTGAGGTCGTAGTTTCTTTTTACTTCTTTGTAGGCGTTGGTGTCCACTTCAGCAAACGGGGAATGCCAAGGCCAGGGGACCCTAGGAAGGTCGGGCGGAAAGTTTGTTTTGCCTAGTACAGCCTTCACTTGCACTCATTCGTTTAGATCGTTAGGTGTAGGGTACCGCAATGTTTCATGCTTTTGAAATCACTGTCTTCTTTAGGCCAGTGACCGTGTTTCTTTCTTGCCGGTGCTCACTGACTGGTACCAGACTGAATAACAGCCTCGAGTGTCGAGGCTACATTGGTTTCGTAGCTCACTGTTTCCGCAGCTAACTTCATCGTTTGATCCTAAGCTTTAAGTTGAAGGACCTGCCTCGAACCTCATGAAGTGCAGTGGGATATCGGTGTTGCACCCAGTTTTGTTGTTCCCTTCAACCATGAAGCACACTGGTTTTGGCCTCTCCAAGACAACCCAACGCCTCGTAAGCTAGCTGGACTGCATCGATAGTACGATGCAGTAAGGATCCGAAGGACTGGATCGCTTGTGCAGGCAATGAATCCGTTGAGCAGTTCCATGTTGTTAAGTGATCTTACGTTTCGGGTTCGTGATGACATGTCAAGGACTTCGCTGAGCACGCTGTAACTTGAGCCAATCGTATCACTCTGGACAGATGGACCACCTCAGATCATGCTCTGCCACAGCAAATCGATTATATGACTCTGCCGGCCGTTGTTCTAAGACCTGTTCATTTCAATTTGGTCGAGTTTATCCAGTACTGGTGATGGACAAGCCAAATTGTGGAAAAAATGTCAGAATTGTTTGGTCAAATATGCCTCGTAAGCATTTCCAACAACGAAAGAACCATTTCGTGCGAAACAGCCGTTGCGAACTATCCTTGTGTCGTAGTTTTCGACTCAAGTACCTAAAATGGATCAAGCAAAACAAAATGGGTATCGTAATATCATGCCTTTGACGCCGCCGCTTCTGTAGGGGTCTGATTTTTGTAATCTGACTGCTCCACCGTACTGGTAATGTACCTCACTCCAAGCTTGTCGATTGATTCGTGCATATGCACTACAAACATGGCCGCTCCATAGTCCTCTCAGATCGGATCGAATCGTGCTACTCCTCTGGCCATGTTCGTCAAGATCCCAGCTGGGCTTGTCTTTTAATCTTGGTCAACTCCACACAAAGCGTCTCGAGCGTCTCCTCTTCAATAAGACCGTCTTCGACCTTCTTCTCTAAACTCGGAATCAACGCCTTCGCCTCATCCGCTCCACTTGGCACTAAACTCCCCAACTGGCTCCTCTCAAACCTCTCCATGTTCGTACCATGTATGTTGATCACCGCCTCTGCCTGCTGCGCTTCTCCTAAATCCTTGAAGACTGAGAAGATCTCTAGGTAGTCACGAGTCTTGACGAGGTTCTCGGGTTCTGGTGTGTCCATACTGTTGGGATTTTCTTCTTGTTTCCGGCGTTTGCGTGTTTCAAGTGTTTTGGTAAGAATAATGCGGGCTTCCGAGAGGTTAAGAGTGGGTTCTTCAGCATATTCGCCTATTTGTAGTTCGCGACCGGCGGTCAGTTCTGTACTGGAAACAGGTGCTTCTCGAGAAGGAGCGGCATGAGCCATCGAGTGAGCGGGAGGAGCCATAGTGAGGTAGGGAGACGAAAGTTCCTTGACTTTTGTGGTTTGCAATGTTGATTCGCAGTTGGCTCTCTAATTTGACACTGTAGCAGATTTTGTATAGCTGATGTGAGTAGATAATAATTCAATTGACGCTAGAGCTCGTAAAATGTAGTTGTTGCTCACAAGCGTCGTCGCAGTGTTTGCAGCCTCATTTGTCAAGACGAGGCTCCGCAAAAGTCCACTTTCTGCGTTTACATTGCATCTTCATCACTGCATTCATTGTTTTCTGATATCAAAGATCCGCGGGTCGAAGACAGCCAAAAACAGCAACGCATCATGATCGGTA
>Ga0181469_100639_pt1 | contig 13393 bp, 11 predicted proteins | sample InSIn2SAF170_2_FD_119081 | JGI IMG/M metagenome (GOLD analysis project Ga0181469, IMG submission 119081) | Clean room microbial communities from NASA Spacecraft Assembly Facility at Jet Propulsion Laboratory, Pasadena, California, USA -... ... | reverse complement strand
GAACCACTTACAGGAGCTTCAGACTTGGTGGCAGCAGCTTTCTTGTTCTTGACAATATGATCTCGCTGTGTCCTGCACCGCAAGTTCTTCCTCGGTGTAGAGACTCTGAGAGTTCAGAGGATCCTCCCATTGGAACACGGCGGGTGTATGGGCATATCGGCGACCGACTCTAGCTGTAGCTCTCTGTCTCGTGACTTGGCGAGAGGCCTGTCGGACGGCTATCCTAAGAGGCATGGTGACTGAAGCTGATAATACTACAAGAGTGAACAATTGTGTAAGCAGGAAATAGTATAAGACAGGAATATATCACACAGCAAAACTCACGTCAACTGCATCATTAGATTCGAGCTATTTTGTGATGTGATCCCCAGCTGCGATAATTTCAGTGGCTCTCACGGAACCGAGGCTCGACGAGCATCGCCTGGAATTTGGCATTTAGCCTCTCAAGTTGAGTATCACAAATTTGAAACGGCTACTTTCATGAAAGTGTAACCAAACACCAAGCTGACTCTCTATTGATATTAATTTCCTGCTACAACCAGCATTTGAGATAGCAGTCCTGAGCAACAATCTGACTTCAGAATGGTTCTGCGGCCAGAAAGTCACAGTAAAGTTAATAGGTGATGCCTGACGATCGTCTGCAAGGACAAAATGCGTCATGGCGGCTGAGCGTCCGCACAACCATGACGTCGGTCTTGAGGCTTCAAAGTCGCGCTTGTCTGAACGCGAAGTGACGCGCCTTGACATGCACCTCTTTTGGAGAGGTTTCGGTAGATTCCATTCCTCCATCGCTACATAGCGCTATTTAGGTTTTGCTGCGCACATATCAAGCAAGTGAATTCTTAAGATGGGAATTAAGCGTGGGTATCCTGTCCTGGCCTGACTATTGGCGCTGACTTTGCTGTAGAATTGTTCAGTGTCATTGCTGAAGAAGCACCAGAAGCCATCAAAAATGGCGAGATCAAGAACCACTTCGGTCGCAAAGTCGCAATCGATGCCTCAATGAGCATATACAGCTTCTTGATTGCTGTGCGATCCGAGGGCCAGCAACTCATGTCCGACACAGGTGAGACGACATCACACTTGATGGGCATGTTTTACCGTACACTGCGCATGGTCGACAATGGCATCAAGCCACTCTTCGTGTTCGACGGTGCGCCTCCCAAGCTCAAGTCTGGAGAATTGGCCAAACGATTCGCGCGTAAGAATGAGGCCAAAGAACAGGTCGAGGAAGCAAAGGAGACAGGCACAGCAGAAGAGGTTGAGCGTTTCTCAAGGAGGACAGTTAGAGTGACAAGAGAACACAACGAAGAGTGCCAGAGGCTGCTGAAGCTCATGGGCATACCCTACATTGTCGCACCTACCGAGGCCGAAGCGCAATGTGCCGTCCTTGCTCGAGCAGGAAAAGTATACGCTGCGGCTTCTGAAGATATGGATACGTTATGTTTCGACTCGCCTATTCTCCTTCGGCATCTGACATTCAGTGAACAGAGAAAGGAGCCGATTCAAGAGATTCATCTCGAGAAGGCACTGGAAGGCTTACATATGGATCGCAAGCAATTTATCGACATGTGTATTCTTCTAGGTTGCGACTATGTTGATCCTATTCCCAAAGTTGGCCCAAATACTGCGTTGAAGCTCATTCGAGAGCATGGTACGCTCGAAAAAGTGGTGGAATCTATGGAGAACGATCCCAAGAAGAAATACGTGATTCCAGAGGATTGGCCTTACCAAGATGCTCGGGAGCTCTTCCTCAACCCAGATGTTCGCTCGGCTGATGATCCTCTATGCGACTTCAAATGGGAAGCTCCAGATGTTGAAGGTCTTGTACAATTCTTGGTACAAGAGAAAGGCTTCAACGAGGACAGAGTCAGAAACTCCGCACAGAAACTAACCAAGAACGTGAAAGTCGCACAACAAGCTCGAATGGAGGGCTTCTTCAAGCCGGTTCCGAAATCCGATGAGGAGAAAGCTTCACTAAAACGCAAACATGATGAGAAGATTGCCGATTCCAAGAAGAAAAAGAAAGTGGACGCCAAAACTAAGAAAGAGAACAAGGCCAAGGTCCACGGATCAACTTGACATGTGGTGCGAGTATTCTGCACAGGTAGTGGTGGCGTAAATTTGCTCTAGCAAGGCGTTCGGGTGGCTTTCATCACAGCGATTATGTGCTTATGTGCGGCCAATACATCTACTGAGCTCGAGGTGTACTTGAAAGGATCAACGGTTAGCGTGGGTGTATAGAGTGCCTAGTAGGCTGCTCTGCAAGCATAGCATAATCAGTTCAGATGAGCTGAGCCAATATCATGCAGCGGTGGCTGCACGTCGCAATCTGAAAATTAAACGCAATGATTAGACGTCATCTTCGAGCAGCCTTCCTACTTTGTTCGACGACAAGAGGTCAACAAGATCAGACACGGTCAGATCAGAAGAGATCTAAAAATGGCGATAGGAGGAAAAATGCACTGAGAGAACATGAAGTGGACGAATTCCTAAGATGGGTCCAACGGAGCCAATAGGAGTGCTCGAAAGTGTGCATTGGATCAATCCTCGACTTTCTGGGCAATTACGCTGATTGGGTAATCGCGAGCGGGAGCCAACTCAGATCAACCCATCAGTCACGAGCAACTATAAACATTCGTCATTCCCCGCCCGCGTCGCATGCGCGTTCTCCCCCAAGTGTTTTCTCTCTTTCGGCTGCTACCACTGTCTGCTATCTGATACCGGGAATACGAGAACTATTAAATCGCAGTCGCATACCATTGTTTGACTTATCTACCACATCAACAGTTCCAAAATCCAACGAGATGCCTCCCAAGAAAGCCACTTCCGCCGCTGCTACTCCCAAAAAGGCCGCTGCCACCAACCCCACTCATGCTCCATACAAAGGTGAGTTCCTCAACCGGCTGAATAGTTGCATGCAGTTCAATGCCTGTTTCCGAGTCGCGAATCAATGCTAATAAATTTCATATAGACATGATCAAGGATGCTATCATCAATGTAAGTGTAAAGACTATGCGCCAGATGACCTCGTCGTCGCCCGACCTTTGAACTTCGTTTTTGGCTTTTGTCCTTCCAGGGTTGAAGCGACGCGTCTCGAAACATTCTCCTGTTTTGTGTGATGCAAATGCTGACGTTTCCCTTTTGTGTAGCTTAAAGAAAGAAATGGTAGCAGGTAAGATACTCCTACTGGCTGTCACGATGACTAATCGCTAACAATACTTTGCTAGCCGACAAGCTCTCAAAAAATATGTTCGCGCAAACAACCAAATTTCAGCAGAACGAGCTGGCGACTTTGATAGATACTTCAATGACGCCATAACCCAGGGTGTCAAGAAGGGTGACTTCGTCCAACCCAAGGGTCCTTCTGGACCGGTCAAGCTAGCGAAGAAGGATGCCAAACCTGCTACTGAGAAGAAGACCACCCCAGCCACTACCACCACTGCGGCTAAGAAGGACACGAAGTCAAAGTCGGAGAAGACTGAGAAGGTGGAAAAGGCCGAGGAGAAGCCCAAGCCAAAGACCACCACCACCAAGAAGGCTGCGGCGCCCAAGGCCACCACGAAGAAGACTGCCGCTGCCACCAAGGCCACCAGTGCCGCTAAGAAAGCACCTGCAGCAAAGAAGACAGAAACCAAGGCCAAAGCTAACGATGCCAAACCACGAACGAAGAAAGCTGCTGCCACCAAGTCTGAAGCTCCTGTAAGTGGTTCTCCCCACTACCTCTCAGTCTCCCGCTAACAATCCTACCAGGCATCCGCTACTGTTGATGACAATATGGTTCTCCACAAAACCAAATCTGGTCGAGTGACCAAGCAGAAGGCTCCAGCCAAGACACCTCCCAAGAAATCGGCCACGACGAAAAAGCCCACACCAAAAAAGAAGACGACCCCTAAGAAAGCGGAGGCATCATCGTGAGCAACATGATCTACGGCGAAAATGTTGTTTGATGCTATGTGACGACGATTGATGTTTTCTTCGAAACCACTAATGTACGTATGTGGATATGGGTATGGTTGGGTGTTTGCCGTGATTGAGAACCAGAATTGAACACAGCTCACGGTGGTCAACAGAGATTATGGGAGAGGTGCATGATGATTCAAGACAAGATAGGCTGCACCCTCAAGGATTGTGTATGTTGTATGGTAGACTTTGTGACTTTTATCAAGGTGGTCTTCTGGCCGGCGCTGCGGAATCATGGGCATTTGTTACAGGGAGTAAATGGCTGAAGGATGAATTGAGTGTTGTGTTAATCACAACTTAGTTCGAGTAACACAGAGCTGAGCAGTATATTCTCACACGAACTACCATTAAACACGCATGTTATGTCTTTACAGTACTGTACCTTTAACTCGTAGCTCGTAAAATATGTGACTCGTGATAGTACTCAGCGTTGAAGTCATCAACAATGGAGTTGGCACATACCATGCACATGAGCATGACTACGGAAAATCTTTCAGCTTACCAGGCATGAAGGTCGGCAATCTCACGCAGACTTACCTAGTACAATGGTCACATGCACCCGACTTCGCTTCCAGTATTTTCTGCACCCTGTTCAGCCATGAAGTACGGAGTACCACACCATGTACTCGCCAACGCGCCGTTCCAGCCCGAATTTATTCAGCTGAGCAGGGACCTTTGAGGCGTTCTTAGTCGATGCGGCGCGTAGCACGTGATATATCGCGCATGAGCCAGGAAAGGTTGCTGTACGTGTTGTCAGCCTTGCATTCACCAGATCGAGCTCGACTAGAGTACCAGAAGCAAGTATCAGGCGGGCGAATATGTTTCCGACGGGGGTGGGGAGAAAGGATCGTTAGCTATATCTAGCCACACGCTAGCTTGAACCAGTGGAGGGAATTGAATGCATCAGCCACTTTCTCCAACTCAAAGGGGATAGTGTGCATATATTAGCATACTTTGGGCACAGTAGCCGACGTGTGCTTATTACAGTACTGCACGCGCCGGACTATCTTGGCCGTCTTGGCCGTCTCAGCTTGTTACTACCAAGCAGCTAGTGGGCACTCGAGAACATGCGACGTCCGGTGTCGCAACTTTCAGTACCGATACTTGCTGGGATATTCAAAGTGACATCGGAACTGAATGAGGTCTCGTTGTACCATAGCTCCAGGCTTGACCGTGCTCCAGAAGCTCGGCGGAAGACAGCTTTGGACAAGGGACAATCAAGCTACGAGCACTCTACCTAGTTTGTCAATGAAGTGGGAAGTGGCTTGACGAGTCAGCACTCATCAATACTATTCGTTAGCCATACAATCCGGTCTTGCTGGGACGCAGATGGATGGCGGCTCGGGACGATGAAAAAGATTCACGCTCACTAATTCCAAGTGTCACAGCAGCATCGTACATTATCGAATAGCAACAGGAGCCGGAGTATGGGACATCATCGGTTCGCAAACACGAAGTGTGGGCGCTATCACCTCGAGCGAGCATATGCGATTGAGATGTCATTGGCTCCAGGGATAGCACTCGCTGCATGCGCCTCACCAGGCTGACTTCCTAGGGCGCACCATACGAGTTCGAGTTAGCCACTTCCACTAAAAACGGAGTGCTGTTTGGCAGGAACGGCCGGGAAAAGGTTGTTCCGTGTGTTCAGGCTCCTCGCGCTGCTGTTGCTCGCAGATTTCCTGCTTTCCACACCCTCTCTTGTCAGCTATTACACTACCAGAACTCCATCTCCCAAACGAACACCATCCCGTACTGCTGTTCCAGTTACGCATTCTATCATTATGTACGATACCTTGGTCACTAGCTTCGGTGTTCTAACTGCTGTGGCCGTGATGGTGTGGCCGTCTAGTATTTTCATCTCAAATTTGTTCAATGGGGGCCAGTCTCAGAACCTCGCTTGCCGGCCTTTACTTACACCACGTACCTGGCCAAGCTGACCAAGATGTGGTTATGGTGTGAAAGTCCAAATCCACCCCAGACACGGTGATGAGCATTGGACAATTTCCCCGATCCGTTATGCCTCGCACCCTTTATCCCTACACTCTATTAGTCCAAAATCACCCCAAAATCAGTTGCCTTGTGCGTCATCCAGACAAATTCCTCCCTGCATATTATATGAACATCTGCCTGTTGGCCAGAATTCCTGACCGAATAGGCTGCTACGGACCTTGATCGTCCCGTATATCTCTCCTATTCGTATTGCCATCAACTATCCTCCCAGTACGCCACTCCATACGTTAACTCAAGTTGCCTCGAAGCCACTTGCAACATTTCCGGATACAGCATACCCACAGCATCCACGATCGTTACTCACATGCTCATGCCGTTGAACTAAAGTGTAAACGAGGTGTCAGCTATAACAATTGGTCAAGTCCGCACTGTCATTGCACAGAATCTCTAACACCGATTGGCACATATATTGATCAGCTCTACCACGCAAAGGAACCCGGATCATTCTATACGTTGACGCTACAGCGTAAGACGTACATCAAGCTGCTGATCCCAATATACTGTCAAATCCATCCTGTTATTGAGTGCCATTGTTTATTCAACTTGACTAGCCACTCATCGCATGGGAGATCGACGTCAACAGCACAGTGTTTACAATATCATACGTTCAGGTTTTTGTGCTGAAGAACGAGAGCCAGAGGTAAGACCACCCACAACGACAACACACTGCTAGCTAGCAACTTACAATTTCCAAGGACTATTACAGGCTTCCGCGACGCAGAACAGTCATAGTCGAAGAAAGTCGAGTTCGTCGACGATATAACGAACATCGAGATCGTTCTGTATTATACCCACTCGTGGAACGCCGAAGGAGGGCTTCAACACCATCTCCACCACCGCTACCTCGAGCACCATCCCCACCACCGAGAAGAACAACTTTCATCATGTCTCCGAAGGACTCACCTACCACCAAGCCAACTAAGCCTTTTATCCCCCTTCCTAAACCTTTGCCTGTTAAGAAGGATGAAGACAAGGCCAAGAAGGACAAGCCAAAAGTCAAAATCTTGGAAACCGGCCATAAAAAGTCAACTTCCCTGGACACTGGCTACGCATCCGGCTTCAGCTCACCTTGGTCGGTGGAAGACCGGTCACCGTTTGACTACTCACCATCACCCAAACTCAAGAGCCAAAGTCAGAGCCCGAAGCCACGAATAGACAGAGAAGTTTACGAAGTGGTGGATACGCCAACAGTGGTGCGCAAATATTCTACCAAAAGAGGCGATGTCCAATACGTCTCAAGAAGACCAAAGATCTCTACAAACGAGGACAGTGTTCATTACCTAGAAAGTAAAGACGTGTACAAAGACCGATACAAGGAGGCTAGAGCCACCGCCAAGGTCCTGCAACAAGCTCTTGTGGATGAAGCAGAAAAGGCTCAATTCAACCACGATGCAGCCAAGCAACAAGAAGCTCAACGACTCATGGACATAGAGACTCTTGAATTTGAGGTTCGAAAGCTCAAACTCGAAAAGCGACTCAGCGACTCTAAAGCTGCCGAAGCCGAGAAGAAGTACAAGCTTTCAGAGATTGAACGTTTGGAAGAGAAAGAACGCGAGCTCAAACGTCGTGAGAAGGAGTTCGAGCTCGAGAAAAGACAATGGAAAGAAATCGAAGCAACACCGAGCCCATTCTCCACTCGCAGACCAACGCTTCCTCCACTCATCCAACAGTCCAAGCCGGAAAGGCGAAACACGTCACAGTCACCATACAGCGCCAATGTCTTGACTGATCAGCCACTTACTACCCTCGTCTCAGGTAACGCTGGGCTCGAAGCCATCTTCGAAGCCCAACGAGATGCAGACCGAAAAAAGGCACACGAAGCTCGTGAGGCTAGAGATGCCCGTGAAGCACACGAGCAGGATGCGTATTATACCACGCGTCCTTCAGTCAAGGAGACCGGGCGACCAGCCAAGGACTACAGACGGCCAAGACGTGATGATCGGTACATCTAAAAGAGGCTGACCTCAGCTCATCAGTTACCAGATCACGTCTAAAACTACCAAACTGCTCTCAGGGGCGGAGCGTCGTTCACTTGTTCCTGACATACATTTGACAACCCATACATGACTCGCAGTCACTAAAAACACCAAGATAGAAGGAAATGCCTCACGGCAAACAAATACCAGATTGGAGGAACGGGATAAACGTGAGTTTGAGGACAAGAGGCGTTTGGAAGGATTTGGAATATCGTTTCTGGGTTAAGTTGTGGAATATCAGGCGTGCTTAGATGGGACCTTTTTGTTTTCGGTACCCATCCTTTCACCTCAGCACGAAGCTGGTTATTGGTCGAGCGGCGTTTACGGTGTGTATATTCTTCCTGCATTCACAACACACTCTTTAAGATAGATGAAGTCAAGTCCGATGAGACGAGATAGCTAGGCAGCAATTATATGTATGCCCCACAACCTCTCCTTTTGCTCGGAAGCATGCCCCAAAGCAACCATGGGACTCTTCATGCACGCCGGCTGGACCACGGACCAAGCACTTGCCGCTAACTTGATATTTTTGTAGCGCGATAAGAGTACCTCGGAAGAGTCTTTTTATTGGTGCGGTAGAGCTCGCAGAGTCCATATTTCTCGGCCGAGAGAAACCACGGACTAGGAAATACTTGAACGGTGCATTCAACAGACGTGCCCACGGGGACATTTTGATGTCTACATCTCCTGACGAAAAAAGGCGCTAGAAATCCAGGGATGAAAGCAACTCAACATTGCCTGAATTCTACATCGACCCGGATTCACGGACCAAATACACCCTTGTCTGACTGAGCAACCAACTCACACGCCCAAAAGGCCTTATGAAGTACCAAAACCAAGAATAGAAAACCGCGACTACACATGCATATATAAGAATGAAGCTGTCTGCCCCATCTAGCCCGTCCTTTCCCTCTTCTACTACGGAACAACCAACATCCACCAATCCAAATCCCCTCCCACCACTAAATCAATACCATCCCATCCCAACCATGCCACCCTCAACCCCAAAACGCACAGTCCTAATAACAGGCTGTTCAGACGGCGGTCTCGGCGCCGCCCTCGCCCTAGCCCTCCACAAAACAGGTCTAACCGTCTACGCCACGGCCCGCAACCCCTCCAAAATGGCCCATCTCATCTCCTCCGCCCCCGGAATCCGCACCCTAAGCTTAGACGTAACATCCCCCACCTCAATCACAGCTTGCGTCGCCCAAGTTCCACACTTAGATATCCTAATCAACAACGCCGGCGGCGGATACAGCATGCCCTTCTCCGATATCGATATCGCTTTAGCCAAGAAATTATTCGATCTGAATGTTTGGGGCTGTCTGGCTGTTACGCAGGCTTTTCTACCGTTGTTGCTGGAATCGCAATATGGTGGGATGGTGGTGAATCATACTTCTGTGGGGAGTTTGATTGGTATTCCGTTCCAGTCGGCGTATAATGCTTCAAAGGCGGCGATGGCGATTTTTTCTGATACGCAAAGGTTGGAGTTGGAGCCTTTTGGAGTTAGGGTTGTGGAAATTAAGACTGGAGGGGCGTTGTCGAGGTTTTTGGAGAACAAGCACAGCTCTGATGAAGCTAATAAGTTACCGAAGGATTCGATCTATGATCCTGTGAGGGAGATCGTGGAACATGTGTTACAGGGGGAGGATTTTAAGAAGCAGATGCAGCCTGCCGAGCAGTGGGCGAGGGATGTTGCGAGGGATTTGACGAGGAAGGGGGGACCGCCGAGTGTGATTTGGAGGGGGAAGGGGGCGGGGACGGTTAGGGCGTTGAGCTTTGCGCCGCATGGGTGGTTGGATGGGGAGTTGAAGAAGATGAGTAAGATGGATGCTGTGGGGGATATTGTTGGGAGGGAGAAGGGGGAGAGGAGGAAATCTTCGTAGGTGAGGTTTTGTTTTGGTGCTTGGTTTTTCTTTGGCGTGTGGGGAGTGCACGGGTTCTTGGTGTTTGGGCGGATGTTAGGATTATAACATCACTCGTTGCTGTGGTGAATATAAACATGGACTTGAACGGGAGCAGATGCATGAGTAACTGTATCCTTCGGTTAGTGTTGAAACACTTCTTCCAGCAGCAGTAGCAGCAACAGCACCACCACCACTAGCCATCAGTGTAGATAGAGCAGCATGAGCCCAATTGATCTCGATATCTGTTTAATATCCACGTTGTCGCTCCAGCAATAGTATAGGTGACGGGCCTTCCAAAAGATAAGGAAGTATTCACATACATACCTTCAACACAAAATTACAGTACAGTACAGTACAGTATTGGATAGCTTAGGCAATTCCATGGAATCTGATGGGCCGGGTGAGCACCAGCTTCACCACTTGCTACTGTTACTGGTACTGGTACTGGTACTTGGTGCTGGAGTGAGTTGCACGGATGTACCGTATAAATAACGAGGTAGGTTGTGTGATCAGGATAAAGTAACATAAATTCCCATGGAATGTTACCCTCCGGTCAGGTATTTTGTATGCGCACAGCAACATTGCATCTAAGTGCACAATCCAGAACGTTTAAGCCGATTAATTTGTTGGTGTCTATTAGAATTCATATCGTTACTGGCCATGATTTTTGAATATGTGGTAGATGCTAGCAATGTTTGAAGATTTGGGTTTCGAGATAAAGAAGTAGGATCTGGGAATTATAGAGCGTGGATCCATTTTTATACAATGTGCCAGTACTTGATGATGTCCGCCTTAGTATTAGTAACACACACAGCAACAGAAAGATCTTGTCCAATAATGGTGTATGGTTTACATTAGGAACCTGTTGGAGTTAGAGGGAAGGGCGAATAGAATCAACATCTCATGCACGTAAAGGAGAATTAAAAACTTCGACAAGTGGTAATTTCGACACAGTCAAAAGTGCGCGGATTTTGTCTTTTTTTAACATGCATGAGCAGGGCGAATACTATTTTAGCTATCGACTATAGACTATGAGGTATCGCACCGACTCTGGCAAAGTGCATACGTGCACGAAGAGCCTCACTTCGTAGCTGCGGCATGTGTGTGCTTGGACACAGCTCGTAATCTTGTTTACGTTGGCTGCGTGTATTCGTCTCGATAGCATCATATCAATGCTTTGCGCTGATTGAGAATGTTCGCATGAATCGTCGAGAACAACTGAAGATGGTATATTCATGTGGAGGGTTGGGTAGGACAATCAGAAATCCCAGTCCTCATCAGCAGACGCGATCGCCCACTGAAATTTCTCTCGCAATGTCTTTGAGAAGAATCGTTCGATAGGGACATTGAACCGTTTCGAAAAGGCCACTGTCAAGCGAGGATCGATGTAATTCTATATTAATTAGTAAGGTCAAGACAACGTGACAGTTAGCACTTACAATTTTGGAAGTACCAAGGGCAACCTCCTTATTGTTCTCCTTATCCTCAGCCTGTACAGCCATGTTTGCGATTCTCTGCTCCATCTTCTCGAGGTTGGCCTCCATTTTTTCGACGGTCGGACCTTTACCTTCAGCCTCAATCTTTTTGGTCTTGTTTTCCTTCTTGAATTTCTTTTCGAGCTCGGTGGCTACTTCAAGTCGTTCTTGAAGCTCCTTGGGTTTCATTTCTTTCTCTCCTTCGGATTTCAACTTCTCGTTGTCCTTCTCGAACTTCTTGGTGATCTTCGTTTTCTGTTCCTCGACTAAGAAGGCTTGATGCTCAACAATCCACTCCTGATTGATGTCCTCGGGTAGCTCGAAGAAATCAGCACCCTTCTTCTTCTTAATCTTGGGATCGACATCAATCATCATTTGCTTGATTCGCCAAGCTTGATACTTCAGACCTTTCAGCTTGTCTTCCATCTTCTCCATCTGTGCACCATGACCAGCAGCAACCGTCCTTTTGTGGTTGCAGAGGATGGCGACTTTTCGATTGGCCTCGTTGTAGTCTTTGACCTTTTCGATTACCGTACCACCAGCCTTGATCTCCTTCAAGACCTGTGCCATAGTGTACGAAGCATTATAGGTACGGAACACCTTAGCAGTCAAACCGGGCATCTGAGAAGAAAGGTGCTTGTTTAGTTGAGTCGTCGTGAGGCGGTCAAAGATCTCGTCTCCTTCCTTTTTAGGTGCCTTCTTGAACAGTTTGAGATTCTTAAAGACCTGCTTGTCGACAGTGAATTCTTCGTGGAATCGAATACTGTCTTTACCCAGGAAGTCGAAGAGGACTTTGTCTGGTTCCATCAATGTAACGTTTTCGTATTTGAGTGAACAGCAGCCGACTGTATCTGCCTCGTCGTCACCCTTTTCGTTACCAGCACGTAGGGCGAATTGATCAATGAGGTACATAGCTGTTGCTTTCTGTCGATCAACCATCATTTCGGCTTTGAGATCTTTCCTGTACTTAGCTCGAATATCGGCGATGCATCCCTTCAGACGTCGTGCCTTTTCGAACTTTTCAAAGTCGCTGCGGCCCTTGATATCAGAGTTGGCAGCGAGCATCACATACTTGAAATTGCCATTGACGTTTTCTTGCCACATTGCAAGCCAGGTACCGGCCCGATCGTGCTTGACTTCCTTCCATTTGTGACCTTCGGGTGGAGGAGGAACTGTAGCCTCCTTGCCGATATTGATAGTAATCTGTTCTGGTTGTACACGAGTTTTCACCTTGCCTGTCTTGGGATGCTCCCCACGACCTCTGAACAAGCCTGGAGGTTCAACACGGAAATTGCCGACTTTTTGTTTCTTGCCGTCCCAGATACAGTGAGTAAAGGGTGCTTCAGCTTTATCTTTCTCTTCCTTTAGCTTCTTCTTCTCCTCTTTGGAGGTAGCTTTCTTCGCTTCTCGTTGGGCGTCGTAGTATTCGAAGATTGGTTTGAAATCGCATTTCGAGAACTCCTTGACGGCAACTTTGTTGCCTTGAGGGTCGATAGCACCACCTGTCTTCTTCAAAATTTCCTTGAAGTCGGTGAAAAAATTCCTCTGGAAAACAGGGTTCTCGACATTGTGAGTTGAGTTGAGCATGCCGCCGAAAAAGCTGGCAACTTCCTCAGCATCCGGATGCATCGTGACTGGCATGCCATCATATTTCATTTTCACATTCTTCGGTAGAGGCTGATATGGTGGTGGAAAGACCACACCACTGTGCTGCAACGTTTCCCACTTGTTCTCGCCATCGCCCTGCATAGGATTGTTCCACCAATTGACCTGTTCTTCCTCGTCATCATCCTCTGGTTCCTCGGTCTCCTCTTTCTTGACGGCTTTGCTGGCCTTCTTCTTGATAGGTTCAGGCTCAGCCTTGACTTTCTTGGTTTTCGCAGCAGCAGCAGACCTCGCAGGAGCTTTCTTGGCCAAAGGTTCGTCGTCGCTTGACTCAGCCTGCCTTTTCCCAGGCTAATGGACTAGGTCGTGCTCCTTTATCTGCACCCAAGGTATCCTCAAAGACCGACGCCGCCTTGGACAAACAGAATCCCACCAATGGTGAGGTTCAACCAGGTAT
>Ga0181469_100638_pt1 | contig 13396 bp, 15 predicted proteins | sample InSIn2SAF170_2_FD_119081 | JGI IMG/M metagenome (GOLD analysis project Ga0181469, IMG submission 119081) | Clean room microbial communities from NASA Spacecraft Assembly Facility at Jet Propulsion Laboratory, Pasadena, California, USA -... ... | reverse complement strand
CCGGCCAAGGAGATCGGTGATGTCTGCAAACATATGCTCGTCAAGTCGAGGCTTCGCTCGTTGATGTGAAGAGAACGGGCTCACAAAGAGGTCCACAGCTACGTCGTTATCAGTGCTAACGCTGACCTCAATATCGTGTTCCTTGTTCCACTCTTTCAACTCGAAGTCGACGTACTCGCCCGGCAGAACCTGACCATGTACATCATGCTCAAAGAACAACACGCCGCCTACAGAACTGCCTTCGACCGTACCAGGTGCTCTCTTCGTCTTCTCTAGCTTTCGGTGTAATGTCTCACGTGCCTGCTCTTCACTCATAGCCTCAATGTCCACTTCCAGATCTGTATCGACAACACAAATCGCATCACCTTCCGGTTTGAAATCGTCGACCAAAAATTTGAATCTCTCGTTCCGCCCGGCTGGTACGGTCAAGATTTCGCCACTTGTCAAGGTCGTGAAGTTCTCGCGAAGGTGCCGTTCCAACAAAGATTTCCAGTCTTCTGGATCGTAGCCGGCTTCCAAGGGGCGCAGCTTAACATAAGTACCTTTCGGTATCGTCCGGGCCTGAATTATTATGGTTGCCGTTTTTGTGTCGACGGCTTCGCCCATTCTGACGTCTTTTTCTGGCGTGTGCTCTTTCGTGTCCTGCTTCGAGTCCGGTTGCAAACCCAGGGCATCTTGCAGCAATTCACTTCAGCCCGATTTCCCCTTCTTCAGCACTGAACTCCCTGATTCCTGCATAAACAACTCTGCGATTGTTTGAGTTGACCAGCCGAAAGGTGAGTGGATGGGGCAGCTGATGCTGTTGTTCGGCAAAAACATCTCTTGCATGTCTCTCGGCGGCAAAGGAATATTGGTTGAATGGATCGAAGTTGGGTGTGTAGTGCCTGCTTACGCCATTTTGCACAGCTACGACGGGCGCTGCAGCAAGCAACCCTTCAAGAGCTGATTGAGGAAGGGTGATCTTGTCACCTTGAAGGCGTTTAGTACGAGATTGTGGGGCGACGTGAAGCTGCGCCGACCATGTGAGAGAGTCGGAAGTCATGGCGGACGTATACGAGTACAGCAGAGCGTGACGATAGTCAGATCTGTACACGAGTAAGGCGGTTCGATGTTCTCGACTTGAGGCATGTTGATGGTGTTGTTTATGTCCTCAGGCAACGAAGAGTTATGACATCGTTTCTGGAAGATGCGAAACTGAAAATGCGGCGAAGACGATAAAAGCATCGCTAACTTATTTTTGGACTATCAGCACGTGATAGCGTGTAGTCCTCTGCGCTTTGTCAAGATCGTGATGCCCTGAGGTGGACTAGCTACATGTATACAATATTTATCTTCTAGCTGCACCATACTGTAAACATCTCATCTGCTATCACTTGTGATTAGAGACTTGAGAATGGACAGTACCAAAGGAACGCCGTGTTGAACACCAAGGTACACGCCACGGGACGCGCATTCGAAGATCTCCCGCAATGGTTGCGTCACATCCCTGCTTGTTCCTGCGCGTCGTGAAGTCATGCATGACCAGCTCGGCTGCGAACCCCTCGTTCGTGTGTTCTTTACGTGGGACACTGTGGTGTGAGGTAAGAAGCTACAAGCCTATAGTTACAGGATAGAAGCAGTTTAAACCCACGTTTTCGTCTTGCTTGTTTCTTGTCCTTGAAGATTTTTCATTCTGCGAAGCAATCTGTCATAACACGGGGATCTAACATCACGCTTAATATGTCTGACAGCACCCAAGATATCGTCCATGGCGTCGGCAAGGTATGTTGTGCTGTTTCTTCGGTTCCTCCTCTTGCATCCGTCGTATGCTTACTATACTAGACCACTGATCAGGTCGAGCTGGATGCTCCTAAGAAAACCGCGCCAATGCCTGACCTCTCTGAAGTCAACGACCGCAGCCTCTCTGCTGGTAGTGATGGTATAACTCACGGTGTCGGTTCTGGCAAGGGTGGACATGACCCCAAGGGCCATGATGAGCAGAAAGGATTCGGTGCCCTAGCAGGGCCCCCACACCTAACGGAATCACTGGCGAAAGGTGAAACTGACATTCCAGATCGGGATGAACCTCAACTACGTGGGGGATCCGGAGCATCTGGGAGCTCGAAATAGCTACATACGAACCGAAGACCCCTTGAAAAGGTGAATGGGATGCTTGGTGCGATGTGAAATAATCTTGAGCGACAAGATCGAGCTTCGATATGCTCAATAGTGGGCTTGAAAGAGTGTGCGAATAGCTAAGTGACTGGAGAACCTGCATTGTATGTACAATGTATCCGCAAAGCACTGCTGGTTGTCCTTGTTAATCATTACAACATTCTTTACACCTCCTCGACCTGCTTGATCACGTCTCCACTATTGTTTTTCTCACGAGCATGCTCAGCCTGCTTATGCTTCTTTTGCTGCTTCTTCTCCTCCTTCGCTTTCCGCTGACGAAATTCTTCGACGCTCTCAAGCACATCATATTCCTTCACCGGCACACCCTCCACAGCCTTGACCTTCTTTCCCTCTTTGAAACCAACAACTCCTGCAGCTATCCCAGTACCAAAACCAAGGACGATGAGAAGTGCGGTGGCCCAGGCGGGTCGATTGAACCTGGTCATCCCCCACATAATACCTGAGAGACCGACCTGGAATGCTGAGTTGAGTAGATATGCCCAAATAAGTAAATCCAAGTTCCAGCTCTTCGTGGGTGTGGCGCGAATGCCTGTAAGCGGTGGCTCAGGCATCTTCCATGGGGGCAATGGAACAGCTGCATTTGTGTAAAGAGCTGTGAACTCTTCATCTGTGTATACGGGCAATGCTTCTTCTGCTAGTTCCTGTTCTTTACTGTTTGTACCCCTTGCCTTGGACTTCTGGGGCGTTGGGGGAGGTCCCACGCTCACAGGAAGTTCTTGGGAGCCAGGGAGCCGATACCAGCCATTGTAAATGCCAGCAAGTTTGCGGTGTCCATTCTGATCTTTGCGCATCCGCCAGCGCAAGAGGTAGTAGAAATCTCTTAGTCGCCACGGTAATAGTCCGAAACCAGTGACAGTGAACAGCGCGGTGAGGATTTGCGAGTCGTACTCAATCCATTTCGATTTTGGAGAATAATGATTACTGCACGGGATGCCACCAGCTTTGTTGTATGGATATGGACACATCGCAGGTGCGGCGCCAAGAAGAACGAAGAAGATCATGGCGCCCCAAGCCACAACATTCAAGCCATAAAGTGTTAAGAGAAAGCCAAAGGGCGTGATGCATAATTTTCCAAACGCAGCCGCGCCGAGAGCGATAGATTGAGTCCAGGTGTGCTTCTTGGGAAAGCGGTAACCATTCGGATAAGTACCACCCTCATCGGGGCCGACCGCGGTGCCGATAGGGGAAGGTTGAGTTGTGCTTCGAGTGAACGTTGAAGGCTTTTGAGTGTTTGTTGTAGTATAGTATCCTGCTAGCGTCGCCGGCGCTGTGCCTGAGCGATTTAGTGGCCTACAAGTAGAGTGTTAGATATGCTTAGTGTAGCGGTTGGAATGAACGGGTTGGTGCTTACTGCTGTACGTCAACTTCCGTCCGCAGTTCATCATGCTCTTCAGTGAGAACAGCATCACCCTCTTCATCCGCACGACGACGCAGACCACTTTCTTCCCCTGTATTAGTCGAGGCTCTCGGCCTTTTTGTTATTCTCCGCAATTGTATATCATGTGGATCGTATTCTCTATTTTCCAGCTGCCCTTCGTAAGACCACCCGTCGGATGAATAGCTCCCGTTTTTGATCTCGGGCAATGTAGGAATATTCGAGGTTCGTTCGCCTATAGCTTGACACACTCCAAGAGGCGGTGCACTGTTCACAATGCTTTGTAGTAGTGACGCGCCTCTGGTCTTTCTTGTTCTGCCAGTGCTTGATTGGGTTGCGCCCACCGATGGAGATGCTGGACGGGCAGGCGCGGCTGCGTTCTGGGTCGCCGGCGGCCTCTGTTCATTACTCGAAACGACGGGCGACAAAGCTGGGAATGGCTCGGGTTTGTCGTCGTCGTCTGTGGCTCTGCGAGGTAACATCTTGGTAAATCAGGCTTGTTGTTAGGATCGCTAGATGAAGTGTAGTAGCATTACGGTGAGTACCAACGACGTCCTTTGCTGTTGAGTCAGTGAGTCCAGCGGAATAGCTTTCGCCTCGGTGCACTGTGAACATATAGATGCTGAAGTTGTATAACATTCATGTTCGCCTGTAGGTAAGTTATCGCTACGACGGGGCCGTAGGCGGAGCGCCGTGATAATCGACATGCAAGTCCCGAAGGCTTATCTGAACGTTAACCCAATCCCGGACAAGCACAAGCATACGGGGAAACTCAAAAGCGCGTATTGCTTGTCTGTGTCAGCCATAGCAACGAGTCAGAATTGAAGTAACTCACACAAAATTGATATCGCAATGATCGTGAGCACGTCTAATTTACGAGTATCATAGTTTTATTGATTGAAGATACGTGTTTGTGCAGTCAACTACCCTTGAAGTTTTGGATGGTTTTGAGGAAGTGTGTCAAGCAATGCGCCACGTTGACTTCCCGCGCACTGCAGAGATGGGCTGGAGGCCTAAAGCTACGAAATACTAACTGCTTTGGTAACACGCGTATTCGTGCACTGCGGTATAGATGATTAATTATTCTCCACGGCCTCGACCAAGCCGCATCCTAGAAATCGTCATTTGTTGCCATAGGGTTTGACAAGACTAAACACTGGAGAGACAGAGCTTCCCGAAGTGTTGATGCTGTTTTAGATGTAGACTTCGGTGCTGTGTATGCATCGAGTGTCTCATGTCAGCCGCCACTCAGCTTCAAGCAATTTTATTCCGGATGAACAGCACCTTCACCACCTATCTTAACGAGCTCAAACCACACCTGCATGTACTGTAGCAAACTCGCGTCTTCTATTTTTTCTAAACTCTGGTCCGCCTCATGTGAAATTCGACATGTTGGTCGATTCGGATTCTCGATTTTGTCCTGCCGGAGGCGGTAACCCAGTTTCAGATTTTAAATTCAGACTGTCATTGACGACTGTACAACTACGAAGGCCATATTAACCACTAGCAGTAAATAGGTCCATCAGAATTCAATTGTCATTGAGCCAATATATATCATGGCTCCTTGAGGAGTCATTCGATTCTCTTTGACGAGAAGGCGGGTATAGTCGAGCAGAAACATGAATTTGTCCACTTGTCGCAACGTGCGCGGAGGACGCTCTGGATATCAAATCGAGCAGGATCTGCATATCGAGCGAGCTTCCTATTGGGAATAATTCCTGGAATGTTCACAGATTAGCAGCCCCAACGAATCCCGATGGTATGGTCAAAGGTAATGACGGAAGAAATGAGCAAGGACCGACTTAACAAGTACAGTACGAGCAATGCCACTGCGTGCGTGCGTGCGGGCGGTTTCGACAGTCGGCGTGACAGTTCTGGAAACCGAAACTCTGAACAAATGCCGGGAAACTGGGGTTTGAGTGGACGGAGTGGAGACTCCACAAACTGTTTACCGTGCGGGCATCTTTACTCGAGGGTGTTGGAGAACTCGGTCGACGATTTCCTGTACCGGACGTGGTAAGTAAAGTCATCATCGATGTATGCTCAACAACTTGAGTCACCGCAGGAATCTCGAAGGCATCCTTGCAACTCTGGCAAGCACAAGCTGTGCTCCTCAAGCACAAGCTGTGCTCCTCAAGCAAAAAGGTCGACCCGTAGCGTGAAGGATGTCAGTTCTTCAACATGGCCGCAGGAATCTCAAAATTGGCCATGTTGCCAGTGTCTCTTCCCACGACGCCACTGCCCAAAGATGTTGATCCACAGGATATTTCGGAGCGATTTGCAGGCATCTTCTCAATCATTACCGAGCCGATATCATTTGTGCAGGACGCAGTATGGCGGGATTCGTTTTGCCTGACAGGCACGATGCGCACGTTTTACTCTGCTGAAGGTGTCACGAGGGCGTGGCAAGCTGCCTGTCTTGAGTCCGCAAGACCAATCGATGGCACGCTGACGATACTGCGCGAGAAAGCGTCGATGACGAAACTACCAAATGGAAGCGGTTGGATCGACGTTATTGGAGATTTCGCTATTCGTACCAGGAATGGTCTTGTTGGAAACTGCAAGCTCATCTTGAGCGTTGTACGAGCAGACGAAGGAGGTGAGTGGAAGATATGGTCGCTAAGGACCGTTTTGCAGGAAGTGGAAGGGTGGCCAAGTGTCAACCACTACCCTCCCCAAATCAATGGGACAATAAATGGTACACGTGAAAGTGGCCATTCCCATGTCAACGGCAATAGTTCGAAGGATGTGGCTCTCTACCACGATGTTATCATTGTTGGAGGTGGTCAAGCAGGTCTCAGTGTGGCCGGACGCTTGCAAGCCCTTGGGGTCGAGTATGTCCTGATGGATAAGTATAAGCGGATTGGAGATAGCTGGGGTTCACGTTATGATTCGGCTCGGCTACACACCATACGTGAGTATTCGCATTTGCCATTCGATAGAACTTTCACCAAGGACGATTATCAAGAGTTCTTGACCAAAGATGACCTCGCTCGTGGATATCGTGATTGGGCAAAGAAATTCGGGATTGCCGACCATGTCTGGGCAGGGACGGAACTCCTTTCTGGTGTATGGGATCACGATAAACACGAATGGACGTTGAAAATTCTGAAGGGTGGTGATAAAGAGACGGTCAGATGCCGCTTCGTTGTGATGGCGACTGGTGCTGGCGGACAGATACCTTATATGCCTGATTTACCTGGAAGAGATCAATTTACCGGAGTAGTGCTCCATTCACAGCAATACTCGAACCCCAAAGCTTGGAAAGGCAAGCGCGGTATCATTGTCGGTACAGCGAATACTGCGCATGATGTTGCAGATGATATGCTTGAGGTCGGCCTTGCTTCGGTCACGATGATACAACGTTCGCCGACATACGTCATGCCGTATGAATATTGGCAGAAGATCTCGAGCAGACTATACAATGAAAACGTGCCGACTGAGCTCGCAGATATGCTACAAATGAGTGGTCCAATGGCTGTCGGAAGACTGCTTGTCAACTCTGGTTTACATGCCATGGCCAAACAAGAACCTGAACGGTTTGACGCACTTGAGCGATCAGGCTTCAAGACGGTGAGATATGGTGATCTCATGTTCAACCTGGCTGAGAGAGCAGGTGGACACTACATGGATGTGGGCACAAGTCAGAAGATTGCAGATGGCAAGGTTAGTACATTCGTTTGATGTCCAAGCGATCACCAACTTACTTATGCGCACCAACACAGATTAGCATCAAATCAGACGCACGTGCAACTCACTATACGACCACCGGTTTAGGTTTCAGCGATGGCACAGAGATACCAGCAGACGTGATTGTCTGGGCTACGGGCTTCGAAAGGAACTTGAGAGACAGCGTGAGGAAACTGCTCGGGGAGGATGTCGCCGCCCAGATCGAAGACTTCCTCGGTATCAATGATGAAGGTGAAACCAAAGGTGCATGGAAACTCCAACGTAAGCCCCGCGCAATGATATTCTTTCCAACAGCAGATATTAATATGTTCACAGATCCAGGGCTCATCACTCATGGCGCAGCCCTCGGGCAGGCTAGATACTACTCGAAGTACATCGCAATCCAGATCAAAGCTGCACTGGATGGAAAGCCTTTTTGTCCGTATCTCGACACGCCGGCCCTCACTCATGCAGTGCCGACGGACAAACAAATTACCGCCTCGGCAAGCTGAACATGTGGTTCACGAGAATTGGCAACACTAATGTGGTATTGGATGCAGTCCAGCATATAACTCGTGCTAGAATTGATACTACGTGTTGGCTATAACAACGAGGTTCAGTAATATGATAATGGCTACTTGACTATGAAGATGAACTAACAGTATTTACTGCATACTGTGAATGACACTGGTCAAAAGAGAAAACACAACATCCATGCGACCGAAAAATGTGGGCCCTTGCTAGAACTAATGAGAATTCGTGAAGAGCAAGAAGTCCAGAACATAGAACCAGATGTTGTTCGTTATTGTACGTACACGCTCATAGTTCATGGTCGTGATCCGAGCTATCGCTGACATGATCACCAGCCTTTGCATGATCATCAGACCCGAAGCTGTCGTCTTCCATTTCCTTCTGAAATGCGGTTGGTTGTTGACAGCGCTGGCAGTGATCGAGATGGCCTTACTGAGAGGCAGCTCAGCGAAGCTAGCATACATGTGAGGCATCGACGAATTGTCCAGGTACAAGATATCAAAAGATCTGAGGAAGAATTGAGAGCGCATCCAAAATATGCTGTAGCAGACCCTTAGCATTTGATACTTTCCCTTCACATTTGTTCGCATTACTTCCCTGCATACGGGTTATGTGACGATGCTTGAGTTGTCAGCGGAGACAGATTTTATTCAAACTAAGCTCCACAATCCTCTACAAAGCTGGTATGGTTTAGTCGACACACTCTTGAACAATGGAATAGACCCATATATCGGTTTATAGCAGACACATTGGAGATTGACCTTCAAGTCTCCCCAGTTAGTGGCAGGTTGCTCGAGTTGTATAAGTTGTGTCTTTCGCCTCATTTAGATACCCAGGCTTGGCATTTGATGATTGATACCTTGAAGCCTGAACGCTGCTGTCACCGCTAAGGATAAGGGTTGTGATGACGGTGAGGGTCGGAACTTGAAGCTAATTGCCGCCCCTCATCATTCTCAGAGCTTGCATCACTTCAATCAAGTCTACAATACTGCAACAACACCGTGATCTGATTAACACTTTGACAGCACAAGCACAGAATGCCAGACCTTCGAGGTGGCTGCACATGCGGCAAGATTCGATATGAACTCAATCTTAACTCTCCCGATGATGCTCGGACGACCCTCTGTCACTGCCGCTCTTGCAAGGTGGCATTGGGCGGAGCCTTTGGACTGACAGCAAAAACCCCAATCGATATGTTTAAGTACACAAACGGGAATAAGCCAAAACTCTTCATACAAGAAAATGGTGTGCATCGGGAATTTTGCGACAATTGTGGTGCTTTCTTATGCGAGTATGGTGAAGCAAATAAGGATAAGTTTCGGTTAGTAGTGAAGCACCGACCATGACATGTGCTAATCAACAATGGTAGATATATAATGACGGGTACGCTTGATGATGGACCTGATGCTTTACCACCTAAGGGCGAGTTCTTTACGAGCCAGAGGAACAAGTTTATGCCACAAATTCCAGGTATGTACGGTCTAATGGTTGCGTGTAGTTTGTCTATCAGAACATCAGTTGACCCTCTTAATATGCAGACACATTCCAGAAGAAGAAGATCAATGAGTGAAGAACAAATATTTGTGGAAGTCAGGATACCACACCTGACCATCTCAGAGCACTGTCACCTGGCGATGGCGCGCAGCTTTGAAAGGTTTTACCACCTGCGACTCTGTAACGGTGGCCAGCAAGGGAGTGAGGCCTATGTAATCAATTAATCCTGGTGTCGGCTCATAAGGAAAGGAGAGAAAGCTCAAATCGCGCACAATACTCTGCACTCATGCGTACAAGATGTTAAGCCCAATGTTTCCAGCTTCAAACGAAATACACTTTGTGATCCCGTGGACCTGAATGCTTTTCGTTATCGCGCAAACATCGAGCTTGCTGGACTGATCGAATGAGATTCGTATAAGGAACACTGTAGTGACTGACCGTTGATGCGCGCCAAGCATTTATATCGTGGGAGAAGTGTTAGCTTTGGATCTATCCCATGCAATCACTGCTGTCGATTCATACTTTGTAAGCAGGCCGAAGCATTAGTATCTCGTCAGCATTGCGAAGGGCAAGATATATGATGCAAATTGGAGGTCGTTGGAGTGGTGACGTCTACGAATAATCTACTACCTTTCTACTACGGTAGAAATCTTCTAGCCTCTTCACTAATGCTATACTTGTGAACTAGATCGCCAATCAGTTCGAAACAGGATCGGTGCCGACATACCAGACACCATGATGTCGACTAACCCTACCATTCGGACCACCGATTCTAATGTCACCACCTTTTCCACTCAATTTTATCGTTTTGCGCCTTTTGGCTTCCGTAAATTTGCCGCAGTTGGACTTCGCGCCACAGCCTTACGACTCAGGAATGATCGCATCCTCCTTCTGAACCCTATCGAACTCGACCACTCCGTGCGACTCAAACTTGACGAGCTTGGCGGCGTGCACTTCATCGCTGCAGACCTCGGTCACCATCTGTTTATCAAGGACTACTTAAAGGTCTGGCCAGATGCTAAGGTCATTGGCGTGAAGGGATTGGATCAGAAGAGGAAAGATGTTAAATGGGACTTCATCTACCAAAGTCCTCACCAAAAGCCAGAAGATGTTTTTGACCTTCCTGGCATGGAGACGGTCTTGTTCGAAGGCTTCATCACCTATGCCGTTGCGTGGTATCATCGTCCTTCCGGCACACTGATTGAGAGCGACCTTTTGATGAATCTACCGTGTACAGAACAATACAATCCGCCAAGCGATCAAACAGGAGCGCTGTCGAAATACTTTGCTATGGGTGCGAACCCTTGGTCCATCTGGCACAAGCGTCTCATCTGGTACCTGGCGGTCACCGATTATGCGCTGATACGACGGGATGCAAAAAGGGTCAGCGAGTGGGAGATCCAACGAATCGTGCCGTGTCATGGAGATGTGTTGGTAGGCAGGGCCAATGAAGCTTGGAATGTCCTATATGAGTGGTTCTTGCATGGTCCACCTCGACCCACAACAGTCAGGTGGCTGGCAGATCAGTTCATGAAGTTGCAGCGGAAGCTCTTTCTGATGTGAATTGACGGGAACATTCACATGAAGTCACATGAAGGGTGATACAAGGCACAACAATCGCACCGAAGCCAAGTCGCTCGTCACGCCAGAATAGCGCGGACAACTAGAAACGAGGATCACACATCTACTACTTGTATAATGATTGAGCTGGAAAAGCACGAAGGCTTGAAATATTTAACTACTCTACCCTGGATAGAGATGATGATATTAGATATGATGATCTATTATTCGATTCACCATCCATCTAGTGGAACTTGTTTTTCTCTGCTTGTACGTCATTTTCCAAGAATACCTCAATCTTTGGCGTCATCTTTGGGCCAATGTCTTCAAGGAAGAAGCAAGCGATGATAGCAAGTCCTCCGAATCCGAGGGATCCAAGTGCGACGGTACTAAGATACATAGTTAGTAGTGACTCGAGATAGAAAGCTTGTCGAACTTACCTGACGCCATGGACATAGCTTTGGACGAACGCTGCTCCTGCTGCCTCAGCAATGGCTGTTGTCAAGCCTTGCACCTTTTCCAAGGCCGCTGCGCCAAGGGGAAGGGCTGCGAGAACGGCTTTAGCGACACTGGGAGAGGCGCCTGCCTTCTCAGCAGCGGCAATAACATGGGTGTTTGCGTATTGGCTCTGACAAACCGACAAGACGGTAGCAAAGAGCGTTACCGATACAGCTCCTCCAGCATATCTTGCCACACCAGCCAGTCCTCCGGCGATTCCGAGCTCTGTCTGATCTGCCCCGAATTGGACGTAGGCAATGGAGAGGTACTGAGCATAGCCATAGAACATTGAGGACAAGAATGCAAACGCAATTCCTCGTCCTAACGTCTCTGGTGTTACAGTGGCAAGAAGTGCTCCAAAGAGGGTCATGAAAGTGATGGGTATGCCCAACTGGAACTTCCAATGCTTGAAGTACTTCCCACCAAATGAGAGGATCATAGCGCCCGTGAATATCCCGAGTCCCTGGACGATGGCTAGAAGGTAGACGATATGCGAGGGCGTCGTTGCGCTTGTGAAGTACACGGCGATCATGGTTGGGAATGTGATGTTATTGGCATAGTAGAACATTGTCACGACGAAGGCGACAATAAAAGGCGCAGTAAGTTTTCGACCTTTGTTTGCGGTGAACAAACGAGTGGGTGCCAACGGTGCTTTGAGTGGTGCAAATGTCTCCCAGAGACAGAAGAAAACCAGAGACGCAAAACCAGCAACCAGGAAGCCAATAACTTGCGGTGAATTTGATGGCAGGAGCTGAACATAGACGATCCCGGAAAGAATCAGCCCAGCGGCCGCCGTGAAGCTCACCATGCCCACATAGTCGAGGTTTGCAAGAGCTTGGCCCCACGCAATACCTCGTGGATGCTTTGGTGGGAAGTAAAAGAGTACGAGGACAATGAAGCTCAGTCCTTGAGCCAAGATGAGACCCCAATAGCCCCAACGCCACTATGAAGATGTTAGTACGTTACAATAGATTTATAAAGATGTTGGCACTTACCGCGCCATGCTTCAGGGCAATTCGTGCAGCAACTGGGCCAACAATGACATCAAAGAAGATGCCAGCATCGGCCATCACGACTGCAAAATGCCTCCACTTGTTGGGGAGCAACTCAGGCAAACTGAAAGCGGCCATCTGACAAGCTCCTCCACCAACACCGAGACAGACGTGCGCAGTGATGGACTGGCCAATGTGGTGCGATGTTCCTCCAAGGATGGCGCCAATAATGATCATGACATTTCCAAAGAGAATGAAAGGGCGTCGGCCGAACAAATCACTGTTGGCGCCCAGGACCATGAAAGCAATTGTTCCGCCAATGCTGTAGACCGATGTCAACCATGTTCCCATCGCAGCAGGACTGCCGAATGAAGCAGATACCTGGTTTTGAATTGTGCTGAAGAATGGAATAGGCCAGAACGAAATTCCATAAGAGGCAGCGAGCACCTGCAGATCTAGTCAACGACGTTGCTCGAAGAAAGAGACGAATAGAAAAGCATACCGCAACGACTGTCCAAGTCTTCATTGTCACGGTGTCGCTACTTGTATCGGTCCTCTCATACCTGACGTTATCCGATCGCTTCTCGAGATCAGACTGGGTAGCATTCTCGCCCTCGCTGCTCAGATGTGGAAAATGATTCAGACCATGTTGGCCTTCGTGGTGTTCACTCACAAACGTTCCTTTCTCGATTCCGGCCATGGCTAAACGATAGCTGTTTACAACCGACAAAGGCGAGAGATGAACCCAAGAATGGGGATGAGGTCAACACCCTGGTTACTCGAGAGATATATGAGTCGGCAATACTATGGCTTGGTTGCTACGGGCAGTCTAAACTATGGAAACACTATTTCTCATTAAGGTTTGTGTACAGCTCCTGCTGCTGGCGGCCTCTGTTGTCTAGAACATGGCTTCTAACGAATGTGATCCCGATGTGGACAACCATAGAAAGCTTAAAAGTCATCCTCGGTTGTAGCTATCATCATCTCTATCCAGGGTAGAGTAGTTAAATATTTCAAGCCTTCGTGCTTTTCCAGCTCAATCATTATACAAGTAGTAGATGTGTGATCCTCGTTTCTAGTTGTCCGCGCTATTCTGGCGTGA
>Ga0181469_100637_pt1 | contig 13397 bp, 10 predicted proteins | sample InSIn2SAF170_2_FD_119081 | JGI IMG/M metagenome (GOLD analysis project Ga0181469, IMG submission 119081) | Clean room microbial communities from NASA Spacecraft Assembly Facility at Jet Propulsion Laboratory, Pasadena, California, USA -... ... | reverse complement strand
ATTGGGTTGTGGACTGTCGTGTTGCGATCGTGGATGACATTGATGTAGAGGAACGCATGTCGTTACCTATGACTTGGGCCATAAAAAGTCGATAGACGTGCTGTATGGCGTTGATTAGTTTGTCATGGCTGAGTTCCCCAGATCAGCTAAAAGCTGAAGCTGAATACACGTTGCAAACGACGAGGCTACGACTTTCTTTGATGCCATTCTGGATGATGGTCACGACACTCGGCGCTGCACTACTGTGTGTAATTGCACTTCTGATAATGCGCCTCAGAGCGCAAGTACAGGTAGTGTCAGATTCTGTCTTTAGCGATGGCAGAGTTTTAAAGAGAAGTACCGTACTTCATTCGACTTTGAAAACGTGTGGGTACATGACGGACATAGAGCTCGAGCGTCAGCTCGCCGCATATTCATTCAAAACAGAACCGCACAGCCTACATGGGTACAGAATATTGCTATCAAGGACTACGGGATTCCGCGACAACGCTGCCGGAAATTCACAGAATGCAGAACTATCCACCTGGTGGTCACCTCTGTCCACCAAAACCTGGTTCGCTTGTCTTACCCTCCTAACTACTCTATTGACGATCATCGGGCTCGAGATAGTTCAAAAGGCATCTGACAGTAATATGCCCGGTCTTTGGGTCAATGGGTCTGGAATACTGGCACAAGACCTGATATCTATCTTACCCGCGATAGTAGTGCTCATCATTGCCATGCTATTCGGTTCAGCGGAGTTCTCTCTTGCTTCGACAGCGATATACCGCCACATGATGGCGCAATCCAAACCAACCAGTCACTTTCTGACCGATCCGCTGCTACAGCTATCTCCAGTCGCGATCTACGCACAGGTCCGCTTGCGGCATTTTACAACATCCATCATTATGTTTGCTGCTCTTCTGGGAACCACAATGACAATTATCACGTCAGGCCTTTACACCTTGGACTCGTTGCCCCAGTCCCGTTTGACCAATGTCACCACTCTTGATGAATTCAATTTCGACAAAGATATTGGGAACGCCACTGCGGGCTCGAACTCTTTCACCTTTCTGCAGAGAAGCAACGCATCCTTTCCAGCCGGTACACACGACGAATTCGCCTATCCTCTGTTTAACCTCGATTTGACAGACCCCGTGGCCAGCAAAATTTTCGCCTCTGTGGAAAGCACCACGTTACAGATTGAGATGCCAGTCGTTCGTGCGTCTTTGGACTGTTTTCTTGTCCCACAGTCTGAGCTTACTCTTCGAGCTAATATGACGGGTGGCGATCCATTCATCAATTTGAATTATCCTGAATGGGCCAACGTAACTAGCGTCAGCGAGCTTCCCAGAGGCTGCACCAACACGTTTCCAGCCTACAATAATACCAATCTGTTTCGGGTCGACACTGCAATGCAAGGTTCTAGCGTGTTCAAGGGCGAAATCTCAACTATTGCCCAGTTGTGCACACCCAAAGGCGTCTACCCGAGCCAACCCTGGTTATCGGCAGTAACGTGGAACAATTACTTAACACGTTACCCACCTGGTTGTCCAAGCGTCGCGTTTACACTAGGCACCTACACTCTCAACGCAACAGACACCTCGACTACCACACGATTAGTGTGCAGCCAGTATTTCGAGGAGATCCCCTCGACCTTGACTATTACTGTTCCTGGTCTACAGCTCGATCCGTCAAGACCGCCAGTTCTTCACGAAGACCAAGCTCACATTGTGAGTAATATGTCGTGGAACTTCACTCACATCTTCCACTATGGGGCAGGTAGCACGGGTCAACAGCCCCAACAAGATCCCATAACTCTAGACAGCTTCTTCCAAGCTGTCGTCACTGGCGTAAACGGTATCCCAATCACAGAGCTTCTCGGTCCTCAGAACCATGATAAACTAATCAACGCCATACAGCACGTCTATCGACTTTTTATGGCCCAAGTCATAGGTAACGACATGCGTTCCTCTACATCAATGTCATCCACGATCGCAACACGACAGTCCACAACCCAATCAAACATCACCAAGACCGGCACGAGTCTAGCAGCAACAATCCAAGACCCAACGCAAATACGCATCGTTCAAAACCGTACTTCAAAACTCATCCTCCAAATAATCCTATCCATCATGACGATATGTCTGATCATCGTCTGGCGCGATCTCTCCATCAGCGGGAAAACCCTCCCGCACAACCCATGCACAATAGCAGGCCGCATGAGTTACCTCGCCGGCTCGCGCTTCGTAGAAACCCTCGACACATCCGCTAGTGACAAGAAAATGAGCCGCTGGTCCCAGGACCATGACATACGGTTAAGAATGGGCTGGTGGCAGGACGGTCACGTACTCCTGAACAACGGAAAAGGAGACGTGTATCAAACGAAGAATGGGGAAGTTGTCAGCAACGAAGAAGATGAGGGTTCCCTGGAAGCAGCGCTCGCCATGGGCGATAATGCCACAAGGCGATTTGGAATTGATATCGGCGATGTTGGAACGAGATGACATACCTATCCATAACCGTTGATTTTCTATATAACTTATCATTCTACTAACCCCATCATACAATCCGTCTCTACCTATGAATAAATTTCGTGACGCTCCAAAAGCACATACCACATACTACATCTCACACAACCCAGCACTTTTTTAATGTAAATACACCATCACCACACTACCACCACACTACCACTATCTCTATCACCACTATTTAGATATCCTAGATTCTCCTACATAGTAAACAGTACACACACCTATAGTAGTACTCCCATTCCCATCGCTGTTCTCTCCAATCTCCACCTCCACCACTTTTTCCCCTGCGCAATATCATAACCTTTACACCCCTGAACCACGTACACAGTACATAGACATGTATTCGAACACCAGCACGTATGTAGATTAGTACTACCGTACTATAGGTACCCAGCTTACTAGGTACATATCGAGTACGGTTCCATTTCTGAGGCAGATAAACTAGCGTAAGTAAGTAAGTAAGTAAGTAATAGATGAAGTACTTTATGTATATAAATTTCAAGTATGCCATATAAAATGATATATTTGAATACCTACGTATATGCATATGCATATGCGCTGCGTTGGAATTTAACACATTGCTACAACGAACTTATGTTACCTAGTTATGTATACACTTTACACATGGTGTGGACTGTGTGCCGTCTAGTACTATAAGCAGACCAATCCCTTCATGAGCAGGCACAGGCACCATAACAAAGATACTAAGACAGATAAAATTTGCATTATAGTTTTTATCTGCATGCCCTCGTGGTACTTACTTAGCAAGCGTGGAGCTAATCTATGGCTCAATTAGGCGGGTCGAGAGTTCTCTCTACCTTAGGTACGGGAAAGTGCTAGGGTCTCGCATCGAATGATTTTATAAAGAATTAATACACGAAGCACTAGCTCCGCCAAGTAGCCAATTTACTGTGGACCTAGAGCTTTCTAGGTCCTGAATTGTACTCATCGCTTCTCTCTCGGGTACTGGGTCCCTGAATACTGCTGTCCCTGCAAGCCAGTACCTGCAGGCTCTCCGTATCCACTCTGCTGGTAGTTCGGTGGTATATTCGCATGTGCGCTATACCCTTCAACACCATGACCTGGCCTATGCTGTTCGGCACCATAGTAATCACCAGACGAACCCTGTAGGTGTTGTGGCTTCATGTCCTGGTTGTAGGCCTCCTCGGGCACGACACCACCATCTCCAGTGCCAACAACCAATTGCTGCCCATTTGGCATACGTCCAACCACCATGCCCTTGGCGACCGATTTGATGATTGCTTTCCGTGACACACCGACTGCGTCGATGTACACGAGACCAACATTCTTCACGCCACCACCGACCTGAGCGGCTGCCTGACCAGCTTCCTGTCCATATTTGTGTCCGACGACGTTCGTTGCAGCTGTGGACCCTGATGTCAGAAGTTGGCGGCCAGCCTGATCGATACCGTCTGCAATGGTGCTGAAAGCGATCATTGATTTGTTGAGGATCCCTGGTTTGTAGGCAGTGTCTGGCTGTCCGTCCTTAGTAAATCCTTTCTTCTGGCTCTCGCCACGGCCTGCCATCTTGGCACCGAGGGTCTGTGCGTGGCGACCTGAGCGACCCTACCGTCTTTGCGGATACTCCAACGGCCGAGGTTGTCAAACTGTGGATCTGTCTCAGTCGCTGTTGGGTAGCGGGCGAGAAAGTCATAGGTTTTGGATTGGGTTGTGTATTTTTTGAGAAGTTGTCTGCACCAGTGGTCATAGCGTTGGCTAGTGCAGCAGAGCCTGTGACAATCAGGCGAGATGCTCTGGCAGAGGTCTGTACAATGGTTGATTTCTGAAATGCGGGATGTCTCGCCATAGCAAGGTATTCTTCGGAGACATTGTTGACTTGGATCTGGTTGCCCTGACCTTCACCTGGTAGCTGGATTTCGACAGGATTCTTCGAGCCATGTTTGATGTTTGCCTCAGCAAGCGAGTAGCCGCCTGAAAGTTCACCAACTACAGAACCATTTTCTTCATCAACCAAAACCTGAGATAAATTAGCTTATAGCCTAACCAGTGACGAGTGGTAAACTTACAATCTGACCATATTGTGGCCGTGGTGGCTTCTCTGGAGCTTCCGAGGAAACATAGCCCTCACCTGGTCTGTAAGTGGAGGGGTTGTAATGGTGACCCGGTGGTGTAGCACGCTCATGAAAAGCGGTACATTGTGCGAGGATTGTTTCGAATGTGTCAACTTCCTCTTGTGAGACCTTTCCTGGGCCATGACCTATACTAGGGAACTGGATCCGAACGAAAGCGCCAGCTTCTGGACCCATATCCCATCGTGGAATGAGATAGCTGGACGGAGGCTTGTGGTAGATCTGGGTCGTTGCAGGGAGTGGCATGTCCAACTCTGGCGGTAGGTTCAGGTGAAGATAGAAGTCTTCCTCTGGTACATGAGTGGTAGGATGGTTACCAGATAGGTCGGCGAATGCGGATGCCGTTGGCACCATCAGCAACTCCAGGGTCTGAGGGCCTGAAGTGGTGATTTCGTGTTCTTCGCCATTTTGAACGAAGAAGGCACGGATGTTATGAACACTGAATAGAGTGTGTGGTTGCGAGTGCCCAACCGACATCTTCGCGAAGTCTTCTGGTCTGTTGAAGGAATTTGGAAACTGAAGCCAGGCTTGCAATCTGGTGTTATATCAGTTCCTTCAGAGAATGACGTAAGGTGGTGGGCGAGATGTTGCTTAGAGCTTGAATCAAGGAAACGCGGTCAGAACGACAACAATCAGGCAGGGTGATATGTGATCAAGGACTGTAAGGATAAAGAACATGGAGCTGGCAGCGAGTCGACATTATAGACATTATCGTTGCGCCTGGCGGGCTGTGAAATTGATTTCATCATGCCCCTCGATCTCAGGCGCGAGCAAGCGCTTGCAGCGTCTGCCAAGGAGTCAAAGATGAAACCTGAAGCAAGAAAGAACGAAAGCTGGGACGTGATTGATCTAAACGCAGCCAAGAGCTGTGGCTGAGTACCATTCGCATCATTGTGACGCCACATATAGTGGCGGTGCAGCCGGACATGTGAAAACCCCCGACAAAAGTGATTTCGGTCAGCACTCGATACAGTATGGCAGACAAGTCAGGAGCTTCCTTCACGGACCTTTGAAACTACTTGACACAGGCGACCACGAGACGATGGAGACAAAACTATTCACAGAATCAACACTCTTATGGTCATTGATTAGAACACGAACTCATCGGAGTAATGGCTAGCAAGACCCATTGTCCAACGGCAACCGAGGTCATGGTGCTGGTTGTGTTGCCTCCCCGAGGCGAAGCTTCGACGAAACGGGAAGGAAGATCAAATGATCGGCGTGGATCATAATGACGCTTGTCATTCGCAAGTGTAAGTTCAAACACGGCCACTTTGATGCGCATCCCACGGCTGTGGTTTTCTTTATTTCGTGGCCGATCGACTCCGTCTGTACCCGCGGTCCGGACTTCCTACCTGGAGTAGACTCAGAAACATATTCCTCGTCCATCCCTTCGCACAACCCTATCAGAGAGTACCACAGCTACAACACACTTCAGTTGCTCACCACGTCGTCCTCATGGCTTCTCTAGCACGAACAGCACGCTCTGCCGTGAGAGCAAGCTCAATATGCTCACCCTGCCTCGCAAAACAACAGCTACAGAGACCACATGTGCTACGATCAGTACAAGCTCCTCAAGTGTATGCTCGCCTCCATTTTGTACCATGACCAACAGCAGTCCAAGTCGCAATATGTCCACATAGCCATCGTTACTAACAGCAAACCTACAGCTCCCGGCCCCTCTCAACATCAACCCGCCGTCGCGCCGAACCCTACATGCCCGACGATGTCGACACATCCTCACTCCACCCCACTCCAATCACTTTCTTCTCAGAAACAGAGCAAATGCTATGCGACTCAGTCTCCAAGTTCGCAAACGATGTTATAGCCCCCAAGGTCCGTGAAATGGACGAGGCGGAAAACATGGACCCCCAGGTCATTGAACAATGCTTCGAGCAAGGCTTAATGGGTTTCGAGATTCCCGAAGAATACGGCGGTTCCGGCATGAATTTCACCTCCGCGATTATCGGCATTGAAGAGTTGGCACGAGTGGATCCAAGCGTCAGCGTCATGGTCGACGTGCACAACACACTCGTCGTAACCGCAATCCTGAAATACGGTACAGAAGAGAGCAAAAAGAAATGGCTACCCAAACTCGCAACAGACACAGTAGGCAGTTTCTGTCTAAGCGAACCAGTAAGCGGCAGCGACGCCTTCGCCCTAAAAACACGAGCCACAAAGACAGAAAACGGCTACAAGATCAATGGCTCAAAGATGTGGATCACAAACAGCAAAGAAGCAGATTTCTTCATCGTCTTCGCCAACCTAAATCCCGAAAAGGGCTACAAAGGTATCACAGCCTTCGTAGTCGACAAATCAATGAAAGGCTTCAGCATCAGTAAAAAAGAAAAGAAACTCGGAATCAAAGCCAGCTCAACCTGCGTCGTAAACTTCGACGACGTCGAAGTACCCCACGGTAACCTACTAGGCAAAGAAGGCGAGGGCTACAAATACGCCATCGGCCTCCTAAACGAAGGCCGAATCGGCATAGGCGCACAAATGACCGGTCTCGCCCTCGGCGCCTGGGAGAACGCAGCCAAATACGTCTGGAACGACCGCAAGCAATTCGGCAAACTGGTCGGTGAATTCCAGGGCATGCAACACCAACTCGCGCAGGCTTACACCGAGATCTGCGCCGCACGCTCACTGGTTTACAACGCTGCAAGAAAGAAGGAGGCTGGTGAAGATTTTGTGACTGATGCGGCGATGGCTAAATTATATGCTTCACAGGTTGCTGGAAGAGTTAGTGGTCTTGCGATTGAATGGATGGGAGGGATGGGCTTTGTGAGAGAGGGTATCGCTGAGAAAATGTACCGAGATAGCAAGATTGGTGTTATTTATGAGGGAACGAGCAATATTCAGTTAACGACCATTGCTAAGGCGCTGCAGAAGAAGTACACTACATAGAAAGAGACATTAGATGCAGATCATTCGGGGCACATGTGTTCACAGCACAACAATTTATACCATAAAGTACTCGAGGACCCAGAAAGCTTTGAGATCGCGTTGTGACAGATCCAACCCCTTTCAGAACGGTTGACGTCCAACACGGTTTGTACTGTGGCTCAGATGCTGACAGACAAATACATCGACAATAAATGCAAAACCAAGCATGCTCAATTCGAAAAATTGTTCTTTCATAACAATGTTTAAGCATATCCCTTCCAGTTTGACAACCAAGATGCGCATACAGGTAAGTTCCCTCCGCCTTGACTTCACTTCACTTCACTCTCACTCAACCAGCCGGTCCTAAACCTGTTACTCTTCTCTGCATCTCAAACGTCATGCTCGTCATTCGCCCAGTGCTGGTTTCATCCAGCAAATAGCAATCCCTCCTTATCGGTAGACCCATCATGTAGTGATTCAACGTACTTGTTCTGACCGTCCATGCTCGATATCAGTGGCCACCTCAGTACACGTGTACTCATGCAACGTGCCTACCAGCCGCTGAGAAGGCGACCCATATCTACACCGGCACAAAAAGGTGACAAAAAATTCATATAGCACTTACTATATGCAAGCAGCCGCTCTTGAGCTTGAGCTGTCATCCTCCCTGTGGATTTTCGCAATCACACAAGACGATGGGTAATGAATATGGCGCAAACAAATATTGGCAGTAGGACCGAGACACATATGGCACTCGGTCACTGTTAGCAAAGCAAGATACCTTGCCAGTGCTACAGCTAGTATGATTTTAGATAGCGCTCACCCAATCAAACTGTCAGAGGACGGAGCTTTCGCTAGCATAGGGCGCATGAACAGAACAAGATGCCTTGGTACTCGGGCAAGCTTGCGTTAGGTGTTTGCCAATAGCCATAAGCTCAGATAGTTCCCAGCTTCAAAAATCGGGCTCAACGGTCTTTTATCTTGGAGTGGACCCCGGCCACGTGAAAAAATCTGCTGATGCGTCAAAGCCAAAAACGTGATCGAAATCCTCGACATCCATGAAGTGAGGAACAACGTCGAAAGTGTCATCTTGTGTGACTCGTTGTTGACCAAAATTGCGCCGCCAAATCCATAGACTATCGTAGACAATGCTATGGCTGAGTCGAGTCCTCACCGACAGTTTCAGATCTGAAGCTGTTGTCCCACCAAAGGCTTCAGGGTTAGGAAGTGTAACGAAATATGCTAGTACATCGCTGAGTCGACCTGGCAAATCATTGTTTGCAACAGAAGACCTCCTCAATGCCGAAATGGACGAGTTGAGGATCCTTCGTCCGGCAGCTTCATCAAGCGATTGCTTGAAATGGGTATTGGACAGAATTTTGAGCAGGATAAATGGGGCAGCAACGAATTGTTGATAGGAGTAGAAAGGATAGGTCTCGAACACACCGCGACCTTGATGGTCGCGCTCGATCAAGTGCTCTATTTGGGAATAGGCACTCTCGTAGAGCCTAAGGACACGATCTTCGAAACCTGGTGAAGCCGCATCATCAAATAAGGTAAAGGCGTGCAAGTGAGTCCTTGCTGCGTACAGTCGGCATTTATTGGCCACCGATACAGTTATGGCTTGCGACTCCAGTTCGTAGAAATCTTGCTCAAGTAGTTTGTAAAGAGGGAGACGCTCCCTGGTCGGCAAGAGACTTGCCGTATCTGTCGGGTTTGTGGACAAGGCTTGTGTAACACGGTTGCGAAATTTCTCAATTCGCAGATGATACTTCAGGCTTTCATGCATCTCGGACGGTGCAGCGGCGACCACAGGAGCTCCCAGAGACCAATCATTCATATTATGGGAGAATACGAGGCCGCAGCCGACACTCACACTATGCGCCGCAATGCAGCACGCCGCCCATGTTCTTACTCGTTCCGCATACTCATAAGGTGTTAAGTTGACGGTAAACTTAGTGAAGTCTTCGGGTGTGGTAGGTCGATGCAAACCCAGCTGAGTGCCTATCTGCATCATAATTCCGCTCAAGAGATACGTTGTGTCGGTAGCCGTGCTGCTCGTAGGAAACGGCCAGGAACACAGAAGTATGAGGCTTTGTACGATACTCTTGGACGACGGTAGGATCCGAACCTTGTTCCAGACCAGGTCGGATACGTGTCCGGACAACTGCGATAGTAAAGTTGGGTTGCGTTGAAAACGTCTTGCAGCAACTGAGATAATGGCCCAGAACAGTAGCTCACATGATTCGAAGTAAGCACTAGGATGGATTTCAGGATCAAGGAAGGGCAGATGAGGGTGGTAATCTCTAAAGAAGCTGCAGCGAGTCAGTACAGTGAAGGAAACCAATCCGCATGAACGGCATCACGCACACTCGAAACAGCTCATCAATATCCTGGATAGACAACTGAATGCTGCCCATGGTCCTCGGCTTGGGCTTGCTCGTATTCACCAGAGGCATCTCCTGCGGTAGCTCAACGGAGGGAACCGTGGTCAGCGCAGCAGAGTCAGGAACAAGTAATGTGGAAGTGGCTGGCCTGGCACCTGGCAGCAACGGTGTAGCACCGCTATTCGGGGAGTATATTGAGGGACTGCGCATTTGGCTCGCATTTGTGCTGTTCTCCAAGGCATCTTGACCATCTTCGTACTTGGACAGCTTGTCGCGTAGATGGCGTACCTCCTTCTCAAGCTCGTAGGAAGTCCTGTCGAGTTGTCAGTGCCTGGGTGTCGACAGCATAGGCAATATGTGTACCTTCGCTTTCTAGTCCTCCTGAATGTATCATCTATCTTGCACTCGAGGCCCAGTCTTTTGCATCTTGAGCAAATGTTCGGTCGGTAGGGTTCTGGAACGCTCGCTAGGTCGCATCGAAGCTTCTGTCTTCAGAATCGAGTTGACTAGGACATTCGATGTGCAGAGCGCACCTTCTGTTGCTTGCATTCATTGCAAGCTGAGCCACGGGCAGGGCTGCCAGTATTGCTAGCATACGGGACGTGTCGCCCCGCTCTAGGCGACGGCCTCGACACATCATTCATAGCGCCATCTGATCATTCTGACGGACTTGATGTAGATCTTGTGAAGCTAGCTGTACAAGCTGTAGAGGTGTAAGAATGTCAACGGGCTTTCTTCGGACATGGGGCTGGCACTGCACGGGCTACATCATTTGTCTTCGTTATCTACCTAGGTATCTGCAAAGTCTCAGTTAATACGGGGTAATTCGTTTAGAAAGAACTTGGATTGGTGTGCCGTTTTGGACCTACTTTGATGATTGTGGAGTGATCCTGACTTCGAAATCTTAAGTGCCGAGGCTCGATCCACAGAGTTCATTTTGTCAAGAAAGGCTTCGTATTACAATGGTGGGTAGTAGGTATGGAAAATAGAGGTAATATTATTATGTAGCGCTCCAGCAGATGGTTTTACCTGATCTGTTAATGCAACAATGAACAAACTCCGATCTTGCTAAAATCATTGCATCAGTCGTTCGTAGATACCTGGTCGCCTCGTAATCGTCTTGTGACGACATGAACACCATTCAGTCCTCCTATATCTCAACCACATTCACAGTTGGCGCGTCCTTGGCACTAGTCTTCCGCATGTCAGATGTGACTACCGAACGTCGACGGACGATCTGCGAATCCTCGGGTGCAGTCTCTAGATCCTGGCCCTTGCTATTTCCCTCCTCTTGTTGGAGCGCACTCAGAATCTTTCTAGCCTTCTGACCCTCCTTCCTGGACAGATTCCAAAATACCCACGCACCCCAGGCTTGAGCGCAGCTGAAAAGAAGATGCAGAATCGGAGTAACAGCCTTGAAGGGTATCGTCCACTTGTCCCACAATGAACCCCATAGCCAAAAAACGATGATTGTTTCCAGAGTCGTGCCTGCAACCTCCATAATGGCAACGGACAGGAAAATACGAGACATTAGTCCGTGGAAGTGAGCTGCTCGAGCGGAGACATCTTGGCCAGCAGGCAGCAGCCTATACAGAATCATAGCGACATGTGGCCAGAGTTCGGCGATGACATCGAAAGCTCCCCTATACTAGTTAGCTCGGCCCCGTGTAAAATGCGACGTGAGCGACTTACCAAACAAAGCACATCATGAATTCGATGACAGCATCCCGTTCATGATCGAAGTTCAAAGAAATGGCAACGGCAGTCTGGGCAATAACGATGGCTCCAACATGGTGAGCTGCACTAATAGGGCTGACATTGACACGATAGAAAAGCTCAAACACATACATGACTGTGAACAACTGACTGCAAACGATCATGGTGTCTCCCAATGTCGCGGTGCCGCCAGCTATCCAAGTCGTGTGTGGGTTGGCCTTGCCGAAGGCGATAGCGGTAAAAGGATAAATAGCGGAGAAGAGAAGCACTATCTTGCATGTGCCGGCGACATGATGGTTGACTAAGGACCGGCGCTGGTCCTCCGCAAGTGCCTGGTATTTGGCTTTGTACAACTTCGTCTTCATGAGAAACTTTTCGACAAAGTATAGTCGATAAGCGAAGACCAGTACACATGTTATCGTTAGGATAAGAGCTGAAAAGGGCGCCAGCCGCGAGATCGCTTCGTTGACTAGGTCGTCGATATGAGCACCATGATGGTGGTGAGGAGCAACCACAGTCGTATTGCTGGCGGTGGTATTCGTTGACATTGTGAATGGTATTGATGAACGGTTGCCTCAAGGGCAGAAAGGATGGTTGAAAATTCGCGCTCGGACCCCAAGTGGAAGACGAGTCAAGGGAGAGTCTGGTACGGTGCTCAAAGGCCTACAGTATCTGGTATAAGAGGTGGACCGATCGGCGGGATGTCACTGCAAATGCAGCTGTGAAATGGCTGGCAAGGTCGGTAACCAGGTAGTAGAAGAAAGGCCGAAGTACATAAATGTTTCAAGGTAGGAAGGAGAACAGTTCCCGACTCACGTACTGTAGACGATGATGATTGTGCAAGTGAGCATGTCGAAACGTGACTGTATCCAAATTGCGTTGGTCACCTTGAAACGTTGTCGTTAACTGGTTGCTAAATGTAGCGAGGCGTCGGTAGGTAGTGTTAGAACGAACTGTAAGTTAGAACGCTGTCTGCCGCTTGCGGAGAGTGACATTGACATTGGTGTGATTGAGCAAGAGTGGAGAGGTCGAGGCTTTGCTTCATTACATATTTAGGCATGCAACACTCCTGATTGTCTCCACACAATGCCTCTCTTTCACAGGCGAGACTCCTCCTGTCATACTTGGCATTCCTATATTATGCTGCTGTACTGTACTGGTACGACTTCATGCTACCACCCACGAGCTATCCTACTGCAGTTCTTGAGTTGCGATTTTTCATCTCGAATCAGTCAATCCCATCCAGTTGCAAATACTATCCTTTACCAACGTGTTGCCATTCCTGGATACGACGGAGATCAGTATTGCAAAACGTGTTTCGTTTGGATCACTGTAAGCCACAAAAGGGAGGGTAAAGTTCTAGACGGCGGATCCGTCGCACCAGCTTCCAATCGTTCGTTCTACGGGCATGAGCCGAGCTTAATCACCGCCAAGCATTGACCAGCTCGAAGCTTATTTACGAGCTTATGTCTGCTTTCGTCCTAATGCTCCGTTGAGAGTCCAATCAACACTTTGCGTTGAGCACGTTATTGCCACATCCAGACAGCCCAGACTCTGTGCAATACCACGGCAAGTGCCGTTCATCAATTAGCCTTCAAAATGCTCTCAGCCCATGCCACTCGTGGTTGCCGTCCTGGCTCCAATCACCAAGCAAATTCGGTGCTGACTACCCACTGCTCCTGTTGTATTGAGATGACCTACTGTGTAGTAGAGTAGCAGTCTGAATAGATCAATAGAATATTTGCTTGTTGAGGAACATGAAGTTTAGCGTTGGTCACCTTGAA
>Ga0181469_100393_pt2 | contig 13405 bp, 14 predicted proteins | sample InSIn2SAF170_2_FD_119081 | JGI IMG/M metagenome (GOLD analysis project Ga0181469, IMG submission 119081) | Clean room microbial communities from NASA Spacecraft Assembly Facility at Jet Propulsion Laboratory, Pasadena, California, USA -... ... | reverse complement strand
GGATGAACCTGCCCTTGTTCTGCTCGCACAACCCAGAATCACAACCAAAGAGTTAGTCACTCCAGCATTCGAATCTCATAGCAAAAACCAGGATATCATTCAATAGAAATCAAGAATATGAAGGATAAGCTTAATGGTCGGCGCATAGAGAGGAAATACAGATCTCAACCCAACGCAGATGCTTTAGGAAATTCACACATGACATATGAAACCCTTCAACGCATAGTGAGTTTCGGCCACCACTCACAATATTTAATCAATGCATAGGGATAGAGAGAACATTTGAATTCAAGAATGCGCAAAGGTCGTAGGCAGGAATACATTGTAGTCAGAGAAGAATATGAACAACCCTTACAACACAATCAAGTACCTGACGAGCGTTTCTGAGGCAGAGAGGAGTAACTTACGATGAATGGAATGTTGATGCGTTATGCATACAATGCTCTGTTCTGACAAATGCTCTGAAACCGACATAAAAACGTATTAAACGCATATGATAGGTATGATAGCATATGGCAGAGGTGAGTAGCACATCCTGGGAGGAGAGGCATTCAAGGCAGCATAAATTTTTAAATGAATATGGATAGCACATACATAATAATGGAGCAGTTTTCAAATAAACCTTGAGCAACGTTCAAATCAATAACACATTCAGTGTGTATTCCTGTGTGGAGGCACCATACAACGTTCAACATTCAGGGCAGAGAACCCAGAGAAAATACCAGGTCAGGGGTGTCAGTTCTGAAATATGGGCAGAACAGGAAAGTAGGTAGAAAATGGTGTTACAAAGGTAGGAATACTAAAAATAGGACCTGCTCATAAAGACCATAAAACAAATGGCTCAAAGAAATTATGCAAGGCAGGAATACGCCTGCTCTAATACCATGTTAGGCACACACATGGCAGCAACATAATCTGAAAGATGAAACATGAGAATACATTTTTATTAACAAGAGATATACATTTATAGTACATGGTTTGACCGTTGGGTTCCACATCCCAAGGTCTCTTGGACTTCCTTTTGTCTGTTCGGTTTCCATGCTAACCAGGTGTGAGGCCTATTAAGTAGGAGCTTTATCGACTGAATCCAAAGTATAAGGAAAAGGTACACCTAGAACTAAATAAAATGATAAAAGCTAGTATTATTGAACATGTAGAAGAATTAGATTGGGTAAGCCCAATGGTGGTCCGAGAAAAGAAGTAGAAGGATGATATCTGCATATGTGTAGATCTGCAGAATTTGAATGATTCATGTGTGCATGACCATTTCCAACACCGTTTACTGACAAAGTGCTAGAAAATGTTGGTGGATAGGAGGTGCATTCATTTACTGATGGGCTTTTGGGTTATAGTCAAATAAATATCATGCCAGAGGATCAAAGCTATTAGAGTCAGTCTGTTTAGCCCTCTATCAAAGATCAAAACCTAATTTGTTGCATTTCATTTTTAGGAGTCCTGCCCAGTCATCTGCATTCCATCACTAGCATCGATTTTCTGATAGAATAGTCTTGTCACTCATCTCCCTCATGTCATGTATCTGCTGGTTTGTGTCTATACATCAAAAACAACTTTAAAGTCATTCACAGTCCTATTTGGTCTCTTGGTCAGCAAAAGGGTCCATTAGGTCTAGGGTTTCATCTTCAAAAAGTCTAATAATGTCCATAGGCACATGAGGAAGGTTCAAAATCAGTTTTCATTGCAAAATTTCATCGTCAATATGTTTGATCATGATTCTTCTTCAAAACTCTGTTTTGAAGAAGAAATCATCAAATTTATGGTTTGTAATAAATATGTAATTTTTACAGTTTCTTAGTCATGAGGTACTTCAGGCGCAGCCCTGGTAGGCGCAGCCCTGGTCATCCTTTGCTGAAATTACATGCCAATCATCCCTGCAAAAATAGACAGAGTTTCATCATTCAGCCAAAAATCAAAGTGGAAGTAAAAATAGAGTTATGTGAAAGTGCCAAAGTCTGCAACATTACGAAAGTGGGTTTGCTAAATGAAGAATCAAAGTACATGCCATAGGAGATATTCTTGTGCTTCAATAGTTCATTTACACGCAAGAGAGAAAAGAGAACCAAAGATAAACGATTTGGGTGAATCAGTGTGAAGGTTGGGTAAAAAATTGCTATAAGTTACTGGCACGACGCACTGGGCAGGAGGCGCAGTGCATACAGCTGGTGCAACATACTGGGCCTCAAAACTTAGTGCATTTTAACACGAGCGCAGCGCATTGGTGAGGCACAGCGCATTGGGCTAGCCACGCGGCGCATACAGACAGAGGGTTCAAAAATTGCTAGAACTTTCCCAAATCGCTCAAATCGCCCAAAAATGCACGAATTTGTCAGGTAGAACCTCCATTATCATTTTCTATCCAAGTTGGGTGCTTACTTCATGTTGCTTGTTTCATGGTGATTGCTTAAAGAAGTTGAACCCTACCATTTCAAGTTCCTCCAACAAAAATTGCTACCTAGGGTTTTGATGACTATTTTTCCACCAAGTTTACTCCCTTATCCCTTTTTCATTGATTCCCTTATTCCTTAAGTTCCACTAACCCCTTAAATCACTAATCCCTTATCCTAAGTCCCCTTTCTGAAAATCCCAAATGCACCAAACCCTAGTCTCATACTTAAAATTCCCAAACCCTAATGGTTGTCCCAAGAACTTCATATCACTATTCAGCTGAGTGTACCATCATTCAAAGTATTGGCATCATCATGTCAGGTTCCAATGGGTCATTTTACACCTTGTTCATGCTTCAATTGCGCCTAGGTAAGGTCATTTCCCTCTCCTAGGGTTTTGAAGACAATTTCTCTTGGATGGTCAAATCATGAGAAAAACATATATCCTGATGTTCATAGACCTTCCCCTATCCTTAATGTACCTTATTAAACACTTTCCAGCATTGAGATCCCCCAAATTCTTCATTTTCGCTCAAACCCTAGTTTCTTGCTACAAACCCTATTTTCTAGGCTAGGCATGTGTTTTTCCCTTTTGGACCCCTTCCGCTCACTCAACTTCTAATATTTCATTTCCCCTACTTTCTAACATCCTTCCCTACTTCCAATAATTTTCCCAAGAATTTATAAAGCCCCTTATCCCCTTCATTTCGCTTCATTTCGACAAATCCCTTGTTCCACACATCGGGATGGTTTTACTTCAATGATCTTTTTGAGAACAAAAAGATGAATTTGGGAAAATGAGAGCGGTTTTTTGTCTACAATGGGCCAAGGAATATACACCTCCTTCACTTTTTATGCAGGTGTCATGGTTTTAGAGAAATGTCAAAAATACCGTTGCCTCGGGAGAATTGAGGCACCTCTGAAGTGACCTTGGGAAAATCAAGTTTTCTCCTAGCTTGGTTGGCCAAATGAATTTCTTGTTGAGTCAAATGATAAGTAGACACCAATAAATTTCCAATGAGCTAGTATGAGCTCAATTTGGAGTTGAGGAAGATCTTCAAAAGTTGACTGCAATAGCACTCTACCTTGAGGCAGCCTCATTTGGCACATTTTGACCAGTCTTGGGAGATTTGACTTTTGACAGGGAAAATGAACTCCACATTGAAAAATTCAAGTTGGGTTAGAAAGTAGACTCAAGGAAATTTCCAACGAGCTATTCCATGCCCAATTGCGACACCGGGAAGGCCTCCAAAAGTCTCCTAGAAAAATTGATATGCATAGGGCAAGTGGCGCGCACACATAACTGGCACGACGCATTGGGCTCAAATTTCCTGTGTAAAAATACACTGGTGCGGCACATTGGGCTTGAGGCGCAGCGCATAGAGTTGCCAAGGCCAATTTTTTTCAAAATTTCCTCCAAAACCACCCAAAGCACATCGATACAAGTAGGTTGAACTTCATTCATGGTTTTTCATGCAAGATTAATGGTTGTCGATGGTGTGTGTTTCATGGTGCTTGTGTAAAACAATCAAACCCTACCTTTTAAAATACCTCAAAGAAACTTGCTGCTAGGGTTCCAATTCAATGTTTTTAAAGTCACCAATTTCACTCCCTCGTCTCATTTTTCCTTTGATTTCATCATTCCCTAAGTTCCCCTACCCCCCTAAGTTCATTAATTCCCTATCCCAAATTCCCTTTCCCCAAATTGCCAAATGTAAACCCCAAACCCTAATCCTATAAAAGAACTCCCATAATATCCCATATTTCCCTAACTAATTCTATCCCAACAGTCCCAAATTTCCCATTAGTTTCCCCTCCTCCAAAGTTTGTCAAATCCTCAAAGGGCAAACTACCACTTGGCAAGACTTCATTTTTCCCACTGTCCCATTTTTACCATAGTCCCTCATTTCCCTTTGGCACACATTTGGCATTGAAACAAGACACAAAGTTATCATTTCTCATTCTTAACAAACCAAACATACACTTGGAATAGACTTTCAACACCATGGAGGCGGGCACCGATACATTATATGACCAAGACAATGACCTTACAACTGAAACTGCATGCACCAGGAGGGCACTAAAATGCCATAAAAGGGACGATAGACTCCGAATATTGGCCAAATCCTCTTTGGATGAGCATGATACTTGATGAGGCACCTTTAGTCCAAATCTCAAGGAATTTGGAGAAATTTTTGTCATTTTTGATTTTTTTGGTCACAAAACAGAGTTTTCTGCCCAACGAGTAGCGCCACTTGGCGTGCGCTTATGATTGGGACATCTTCTGGAGGAAAAATTGATATTTTTGGGTTTGTTATGATAAATTATGCATGCTCAAGAATGGCCGAGAGATTTTATCAAGTTTTGGGTGGCCTAAACGGTCAAAAACACCTTGAAAATGGCCTTTCTGCGACTTTTTCCACACACATGAAGTAGTATTGGGAGATTGGATATTTGGAGAGGAAAATGGGCACCAAATCTAGAAATTCCACTTGAATTGGAAAGTAGATAGGTAGGTATTTCCAACAAGCTATCTTGGGCTCAATTTTGACTTCGGGAAGTGTCTCTAAATCAGCTCCCAAGTGGCACGACACATAGAGAATTTGGGCGTGGCGCACAGAGAAATTTGGCCTCATTTTCACTCTTCAGCTCAGAAATTTGCCCAGTTTTGACTAGTTTCCCTTTTTCATGTAACTATTGATATATTTGGATGTAATTTTATGACCATGATGTAATTTTGGCACATTTTTACTTGTTCTAGAGGATTCATTCACTAAAAAGTGAAAATTAAATGAATGAATCAGTTTCCTAGCATATAGGGTCAAGTTGTTTGATTGCCTAGATTTCAGTTCCTTGTTTAGAATTGGTTGAAACATCTCCTAGAATGATGAACTCGACCCCTAGAGGCAAGGTAATGGGTTTGGATTGTCTATATTATGTAATTTCTAAGTCATTTTCATGGTTAGACACTAGGGATTGCTTGGCACTCCATTGTACATTTGATTTCTACATTTTTGGCAAAGGAAAGACTAGGGTTTTGCAGCACTTGTTGGGATCCATGTGGCTCTGTGTTTTCATGGTGTTTTTCTCTAAGTAATTGTAATTTTACTGATGTTTATGTGTATCATTTTCCTCTCTCTTTTCTTCTGAAATTAAACAAATGAGTGATTGAGGTAGAATTCATTGGACTGCTCTGCTCTGCCTTGAAATTTTGTTTTATTTTACATGTTTTCATCTATTTGAGGAGGACTCTTGAGACCCTCTTTCCCTCCTAAGCCCCTCACCAGTCTGATCCATCCATTCATTCAATCCAAGGCATCAAAGTGATTTCCTTCCTTGCCCCAATCAGAACTCTGCAAAAACTAGGCCTCATCCCTGGACCCAAATTTGCCTTTCCCTTTTTTCCAACAAAACCGTCAAAAACTCAAATAAAATCCTTGCACTTCATACCTAGCCTAATATTAGTTGTTAAATTTGTCATCTCAAGCCCAGGGAAAATTTTAAGAACCCCCCCTAAATTTACATATATAATAAATGGGCGAATCTCCATTGTATATAGGAAAAATGGAAGGCGATTTTATCAATAATATGATATGTATATATAATTTTTTGGCGAATCTCTCACCAGGCATGGCGAATATTTTACTCAATTATAAAATCTTGTGCTTATTGAATACACAAATGAAATCATTGCATTTCTTTAAAATATCTTTTGAAATCAAAATTACCAAAATTATATATCGATAACCTAGTAGGTGTAGGATAAAATTCACCCATGCCATTCACAAAGATCATGAGAAAAAACCTAATACTATATATAAAACCAAGAAAAATTCAAATTCATCACTTCTAGGGAACTCGTAACCACCCTCCCAATACACAAGTATGTTCCTATTTGCAATTAGAAAAATTACCCAAATTACAATCTGTTTACTCCAGCATATGTTGGAAAGTTATAGAAGGATGACTAGTGCAATCAATCCATTCCTTTTAGCTCTGGATTTGTTTCAGTTTAAAACAGAAGTATACAAATATACTTGTCCAATGTTTATGCTTTAACCATTGACCTTAATATGTTTTTACAATATAATTTTCTAAGTCTATCTAATATCTTCATTATCATAAAAACCAACCTATATCCATCTTAACTCCACATCTACCACTCTTAGGGGGATGAAATCTATTTATCCCTCTGAGCACTTGGTAGACCCAAAATTAAGATGGATCTAAGATGATAGAATTTCCCCTTTAAATAGTCTATGCTCACATGAATACCCTGGTATTACCATGGGTCAATACCAAGGGTTATCATAAACCTGGAGCTTAAGAATTACTATTAGTAATTTATAAAAAATAATAAAATTAATAGTTGATTTTTATTTTATTTTTTATTTTAACCAAGCTAAAATGTTTAACATACATTAAATTACAACATCCTTTTTTACTGTTCATTGGATCAAATATTTTTTCACTCTATGCTAGTTTGCATATCATGATATTTGATACCTCTCGGGGGTTAGTAGATCCAGAGTAAAGATGGATCTATGCCGGTTTAATTCCCCCATTTAAATAGGCTACATTCTAGGTGAATACCATGGGTCAATACCATGTGCCATTTTGGTGAATACCATGGGTCAATACCATGTGCCATTTTTGTTTTTATTAATACTAATATTAGGGTTAATAATGTTTTTTTGCATGGTATTAATAACAATCTAGTCCATGGTGTTTGTCCCATAGTATTTTTCCCATAGGTTTCACCTAAATATAACACATTTTTTGAGTGTTCGTAAATATAAGGTGACTTATGGAGTAAATATAAAAAAATGTTTTATTTGTTTACCATACCTCTCGTTTATTTATATTTTTATTAATTTACCATACCTCTTTTACAAATATGGTATTTGGCCCATAGGATTCACTTAAATAAAACCTCTTTCTTGAGCCTTCGTAAATAGAACTAGGGTTATGGACTAAATATAAAAAGATGTTTTATTTATTTACCATGCGGTCTAGTTTATTTATATTTTTATTTATTTACCATACCTTTTGAGTAAGTATAAAAAGGCGTTTTATTTATTTACTATACCTCCACTTTACTTATATTTTTATTTGTTTACACCCTTACATGTATATAAGGTGACTTATGGAGTAAATATAAAAAATGTTTTATTTATTTACCATACTTCTCATTTATTAATTTTTTTATAAATTTACCATACCTCTTTTATAAATATGGTATTTGGGCATTTGGCCCATAGGATTCACTTAAATAAAACCTATTCTTGAAAACGGGCCAATGGATTCACTTAAATAAAATCTATTCTTGAAAATGGGCGAATGGATTCACTTAAATAAAACCTATTCTTGAAAATGGGTGAATGGAAGGTTGTAACTCCTAATTTCAAGGGCTAAATTTACCTTTTTTCCCCTCTCCCTTAAAAGAAGGTGGGCTATTTGAGGTGATTTGTAAAAATGTACTATGATACAAAATAATCGCCCACTAAAAATTTAAAACCCCTTAATTTTGCCAAAGGGGGAATATTCGCCCCTAAAATCACCCCTACTCAAGCCCCATCTGATTATCTTTTGCTGAGATTGACCCAGAGAGAGCCCTCTCCTGTCCTCGTAGGGCTAGCTACGAGGTTGAGCTTGGTTTGATGTGGACCTAGAATCTTACCTTTTCAGCCGGAGGTAAATCTAGGCTCTAACAGAAGCAAAATGACCTTCGTGATTGAGTGGCATTTCATTTAGTATATAGTTATGCCATTCAAATTGAAGAACACGCCTGCAATTGTATCCCGGGTAGTGATCGCGATGTTCAAAGAGTTCATTCATAAATTCTTGGAAGTGTATTTTGATGATTGGACCATGTTTGGGTTGGTTAAGTGACATGTTGTGAGTCTGCACCTGATGTTGGATACATGTCGAAGGTATCAGATAGAGCTGAACCTGAAGAAATCTATATTTTGTGGACCTTTTGGAATTTTTCTCACCGATGTTGTATGTAAGTAAAGATTGATGGTCGACCCTGTGAAGATCGTTCTAATTGTAAACTTGGAAGAACCTAGGAATGTGAAACAGTTGCAGACAACATTGGGACACACTGGGTACTACATGAAGTTTATCAAAGTGTATGCCCAGATAACCATGCTGATGGAGAAATTGTTAAAGAAGGATGCTATGTTTTGCTCGGATGAAGATTGCCAGAGTAGCTTGGATGTCCTGAAGGAGACAATGGTGACAGTGCCTATTTTGGTGTTTTCAGATTGGCAAAAGGAGTTTCATGTGCATGTTGATGCCTCCTGCATTGCGCTAGGAGAAATATTAACACAAGAAGGTGAGGGAGAGACCGACCATACGATAGATTTTGCGAGAAGAAATTTATCTAAAGCCAAGAAGAATTCCTCCACCATAGAGTGTGAAGGGCTGGTGATTATCTACGTGCTATAGATGTTTAGATATTATTTGTTAGGTGGAAATTTTAAAATGTATAAAGATTGCTCCGTATTGAACTACCTGGTCAATAAACCTATGTTGGGGGGATAGATATGTCGATGATTACTATTGTTCCAGGAGTATGAATTTGAGGTGATTGTGAAGCCTGGAAGACTGAATGTAGGACCAGACCATCTCTCAAGGATTGAAACAGGGGAGGAACCAAGTAGTATGGAGGAAGGACTACCCGACACGCGACTCTTTTTGGTATGTGTCGTGGATGATCATTTTGCCAATATTATTTAGTTCTTAACACGGAGAACAACTCCTAAAGGTTATTCCACTCAACAAAATAAGGAGTTAGTAGTTCATGCTGCATACTTTTCTGTAATTGTGGGTCATTTGTAGAAGATGGGAGTGGATGAGATATTGTGTCGGTATGTTCTAGAGTTTGAACACACTAGTATCCTAGCTGAAGCTCATGAAGGCATGGTAGGAGGACATTATGCAGGGAAAGTGACTGCGCATAATGTTTTTCTTGTTGTTTTATGGTGGCCAACATTACACAAGGATTCAAAGGCATATTGCAAGGCATACGATGCTTGCGAAAGGATAGGGAAGCCTTCGCAAAGGGATGAATTTCCTTTAAATCCAGAGGTTTTGTTGTAGGTATTTGAGAAATGGGCCACTGACTTTATAGGTCCTATACAACCAATAGGTAAAAGGACGGGCATGTGGTATATCATTACTGAAACTAAGTATTTACCCAGGTGGGCAAAAGCACAACCAGTGAAGGATTGTACCACGACCATTGCTGGGAAGTTTCTCTTTGAGTATGTCTTAACGTGGTTTGGATGCCTGAAGATATTAGTTAGTGATAGGAGTATCCATTTCCTAAATGAAACGATCAATGTGATGTTGGAAGAATCTTAGGTGTATCATTAGAAGAGAACACCCTATCACATGGAACAGTAGAAGTTTTTAATAAATGTTTGGAGCACGCATTGACAAAGGTATGAAATGAATAGAGGATTGGTTGGGACATGTGCATACTTGCTATGTTATTGGATTATAGGATGACCTACAAGGAGTTGATAGGACAAACGCCGTTTAAATTGGTCTATGGAATTGAAGCAGTAATGTCGATGTAGTATATTATTCCAAGTTTATATATTTCAGCCTTGGCTGAGATGGCGGATCATGAGACCTTGGAGAAATGGCTTGCATAGATCATGGAGTTGGAAGATGACCACTTCCTTGGAGGATTTCACCAAAAAGTTCAAAGGGAAAGCGAGAAAGCATGGCATGATCAACATATTAAGTTGCACACATTCAAGGTAGATGATTTGGTGTTGTTGTATGACAACAAGTTCATGAAGTTTCTAGGAAAATTTCAAATACACTGTTTGGGGTCATATATTATTAAGGAGGTCACAAATGTTGGCGTCATTTAACTCACAAAGCTGAATGGAGAAACATTCCCTAGAAAAGTGAATGGAAGTAGGCTGAAGTTGTACACAGGGGATCTTGCCCCTGCATGATGACTATATGACAGTAGGACAGTCTTAGTAATCCAGGCAGTTGCAACGGATTGCGGGACAATAAACTATGCTACCCGAATATGTGAAGAATGATGTCAAAAGGCTGTGTGATGAATGACAAGGGTGAACCAGTGAAGTTGTCCTGGATGAGTTGCGCCATGGAGAATGGTTTTGCGTAGGTGGGTCCAAAAGTAGTCATTGATGTTAATATTCATGATTTGATGGAAAAAAATTAGTTAAGAGGAGAGGGTAGGCACTAGTTACGGTGAAAATGTTTAGAAATCTACTGCCAGAGATGCATTTATTATCATAATTTGGGGGAACGGCTAGATTTGAATTCAAAACTTCCTATAAATTACGCATGTTGAACCAATGAAGAACACTTTGCATTTTGAGATTTGCCTGCGTGATTTGTTGTTTGAAGTTTATGAGTCATCAATTCTGGAAGGATTTCATGGCACACCCAACATTTTTTGCCTTACATGGAATCAGAAGGTCATTCTTTAGTAAATGACTACCACAAACCCCACTAAAGTTGTAAATCCAAACGCTGTTGTGCCCGACACGACGGACCCTAAAATATCAAGTATGGAAGCTACAACCCATGTGCCTACTGCGTCGAGGTCACCGAGACCAAAGAAATGCACCACAAAAGAGAAGCAACCAACTGCAAAGGAAAAGAAGAAAAAACCAGTGCCACTGAGAATGTCACCAAGGAATAATCCAGAGGTGTGCCAAAAGGAGAGAAAAGAAAAATGGCTCCAAAAAGTGGTTGATTTGGAGGAGGAGAACTACCAAGGCATAGAGGATTTGTACATCGAAGAAGTTGATCCTATCTCATAGCTCCTTGAGCATATCCCTCCGCAGAAGGGAAAGACTAAGGTTACCAAAGACCTCGATTCTAGGAAGTTCATGGTGTCGACACCCCTGTTCCCTGAATAGGTGGAATTTCAAGGTCCTCCGCTATCACGTATTCCAGTATTGAAAATGGAGGATTGGGACATTGTTGACAAAGATATACTATGAAGAGTCGAGGGTTACATAGTTGGAGCCCATGAAGTGGGTCCTTGATGTTGAATAGGCGGGGTTGCTGCACATGCTCTATGTGCCACATTATCATCACTCAATTGTCAACACAGCATGTGTGCACAAGCTCCTTGCATTGGTGAATGATGCGTGTCTATGGATTGGGGAGCCCATCCCGATTACAGACATGTTGATCCACATGATAACAAATTTACCTTACAAAATAGTGAACCCTGCCAAGGAGCTTGGAGGGAAAATTAAGGAAAAATACTTGGTGGATAAAATGAAGAAATTGTATGGCCTTGTTAAAAATTCGAATGGGTACTTTATCTGCATAATTCAATACTAGGCAATGCAGTTCGCTGCCTAGATTCTTGTGAGAAAAATCATGAGGAAGTGTCACACAGATGAAGTTCTAGTGTCACTTGTAGCACAATGCGTGAAGGGTGTCCAATACAATTGGGCAAAGTATCTATGCCAGGAGTTCCTTGCAAAATGCTGATAAGCCCAAGAGGAAAGCAAGCCACTCCATTATGCATGGATACTATTGTCTATTGTTTTAGTAGCTTGGAGATTTCCAAAGGATAGTTAGTTCCCCCCGTGCAAGGAAGATTTACCCAAGGTAGAGTTGTTCACCTCACTGTGGTCTAGAAAGTATTTGACAAGGATCAAGGAATAAAAAATCTTCTAAATTTTTATAGGGATGGAACTTCACATGGTTATCAGTCAGAAGCCAAGGTTGTCCCCAACCTTGTTCACACAATTGATGGCCTACGGGGATGTCAAGGATGATTTCCACAGTGTGTCAATCAGGGCATGGAAGGACCCACAACACACATGGCACCAGTTGCCTTATTTGGTATATGAGACAGTTATGCAAGAGATTGTGGGGTATTGGCTAGCAGAGTAGCACTAATCCACGGGACTTGATATGGGAACAATCAAAGGGGTGGAGAGCTCTGATACGCAGAAATGAAAGGATGCAGCTCAGAAGGCCACATGCACCTTGGCTGAGTAGAAAAGGAAGGAAACTACTAAGGCACCTATGGAGAAGGAATGAATGGAGAAAGAGTATGCTGCAAAAGAGCAGGCTGAAAAAGAACACCAGGAAACAGATGAAGGTGAAAAGTCTGCTTCACAGCACATAAATGAGTAGGAGTTGTCTGCACATGAAGGATGCGGTGGTGAGGAGAAGTGCACTCCTTTCACCTTGAAGTGGTGCCGACAAGAGCAGACTATTGGACAGTGGAAGAAGCATAAGTTTGATAAGAAGACAAACTTCGACCTAATGGTGCTGACCGAAGGCAATCTTGATGAAATTGGTGATAAGGTGAGAGACACAACAACTTAGGTGTTGCAACAACTTGAGAAACTGTACATGCAAATGCTATGGAGTGTCCAAAAGGATCTACGTGAGCTGTAGATCTAGGCTAACAGGATTCAAGTGGGCATCGGGGAAGTGGTCATCGAGAGCGAGCCTAATATAGGGAAGTGTAACAATGGCAGAGTTGGAATGAACGATGGACCTGATAATCATACCCTTGCTAGAAGGGCCTCTTTTCACAAAGTTAGATGAGGATTGCACTATGATCAACACAGTGAAGTACATGGGGCTGAATTTGCCCATGTTGCCACTCCAAACCCTCCATGCACTACATCAGGGGATTTCAGAGGAACTGAGGATCAAAAAGCAGTGTGCCCTCATAGTCATCAATGAGTTTAAAGTCAACAATGAAAAGATGTTCGTGGAGAAAACTTAGGTGCTGAAGGAAAAGGAGGAGTTGCAGACACAATGTTAGAGCTTCGAGACAATGAATAAGGAGGCCTTCAAGTCAGTACTCCGATTCAATATACTAGAGGACACAAAAGTCTCAAAAAAAAGGTAGGAAATTGGCTGCTGCAGTACATGCATCAAAGGAGGAAGTCGGCAGGGTTACCTTTCATTTCCAAATGAAGATAGTAGAGTTGTAGTTGAAGTTGAAGCCAACGACTTAGCCA